>Ga0065711_1003748_pt1 | contig 27201 bp, 37 predicted proteins | sample Hoacrofraction12_FD_59098 | JGI IMG/M metagenome (GOLD analysis project Ga0065711, IMG submission 59098) | Hoatzin crop microbial communities from Cojedes, Venezuela - Epithelial fraction 12 v2 (version 2) | ecosystem: Host-associated > Birds > Digestive system > Esophagus > Crop | place... | reverse complement strand
CTCCCGCCACCCCCCGCGCTCCCACCACCCCGCAATTCTCCGCTAATGAATTCACCATCGTCGATCTTCTCGGAGCAAGGGTTAAAAGAAAAACCAAAACCTGGTGCAAGCCCTGCAGCAAAGAGCACCGATTCCCAGACCCAGCGTTCCCTCCCCGGCCCCGCGCGGTGCCAGCCGCTCACCGGGGAGGTGAGAGCAAGCACCTGGCAGGGAGGAATCGGGAGGAGACGGAGCAAAAAAATTCAGGAGGGATAAGGGGGAATAAAACCGACTCCCACCCTGGTTTCTCACCGTATTTCTTATTGAACAGGTCCTGGACTTGTTCCCGCAGCGTGTTAGCGATGTCTATTCTGGAAAGCCTGGCATCATAATTTTCTGTAAAATAAAAACAATTACGGACTTCTGCTGGTAAATTAAAAGGCACTCTGTGACTTTTAAGTAATGCCATTTTCTAATTATAGGAAAGTCCTTATCTTGCAATTAGCTAATCTCTGGAGTGGGCCATTCAAAGTCCTTAAAAATAATCTAAACAGAAATATGTTTTTTTCCCCCCGTCTGTTGGCTAAGAATAAAAGCCGCATGAAATCAAAGATTCAGTTGCGATAATTACTGCCGTTAAAATAAAATTCATTCCAAAGCCTCTCTGAAAAGCCGAAGCCTTTGAAAAACCTCCGTCCCTCTCTGCAAACCCTCACAGGCCCCCGTGGCCCGAGGAAAAGGGATGCTCGAGCAGGACAGCGCTTGCCCCCCAGCCCACGGGCTTCGCACCTTCGCTCCGTTCTCCGATGGAGCCACCGTGCCGGCTGCCAGCACACGCTGGACGGGAGCGGTGTTTGTACAAACATCACCCAGGTGGAAAAGGACCCAGAAAAGGCAAGTTCTGAGGCTTGCAAGACTTAATTATGCATCTCACAAGGTCAGACGGCGAGATAAGCAAAGCCGGTTAATTAGGGCACCATCCAGAGCGCTTTGAGCCTCTTCCTTGGACCTCCGGGACTGCCTGCCCTGGCTGTGTGTCTTGTCTTCTGGCTGTCTGTCCTTCCCATCCTCTCACCCGCCTCCTCTCCTCCCTCCCTTGCCTTGCTCCTCTGCCAACCCACCGAGCCCTGACGCCCCGTGGCCACTGCCCTCCCACATCTGTTTGCTCTACTCAGCTCCCGAAACGGGCCAGGGACCCTGCCTTAACCTCCCCCAGATGCCTCCAGGCCCTCACCTTGAAAGCCCTGTCTCTTCACAGCGTCCTCCAGCAGCGCCTCGCTCGAGTCCCTCTCGCCGGCGGCTGAGACAGGGGACATAAGAGGAATGAGGATTCGTGGTGCAGCCAAGGGGGATGCACAGGAGGGGATTTCCAGCCAAAAAACGAGGTGGGGAGGGAAGGCAAGAGACACGCTGTAGGAAAACGCTCTCACTCCTCTCCTACCTAGTCCTTAACGGCCCGGCTGCCGGGCGTCTCGCAGCCTACCTTTGGCTGCCGGGCTGTCCGACGCCGGCTCCTTTACGCCCTCCGCCAGCAGCTCTGGTCTGGAAAACAGCGAGAAGCAGAGGGCACACGAATGAGCTCCCCGGCAGCAACACCCCGCTGCTCCAGCATCCCCGGGGACAACGCTCCCACAGCCACAACCCGCTAACCATGGGAATGTCGGGAATCATTTTCATGCCGACGGACTCTTTAGTGAGCTCCCCGGGATGACATGAAGCCGGTGATGGCTGACCAGCTTAAATCAGCAGCTACAGCCTTTTAGGAGACATGGTCCTGCACATTCCTCAGGGATGGGAGAAGCCGTACATGGCTCCTTTCAACATACCATTGGCCCCAAAAATTGTCTCTTGGGTATCTAATGCTAGAACCACACAGCGAGATGATAGCAGGGCTCGTTACAAGCCCTGCTGAAGCCGAGATACAGTGAAAGGGGTCTGGGATGGGGACAGGAGAACCCCCAAACTGTGGTCAGGCCGGCCTGGGAGCTGGTGCTCCGATGCCTCAAAGTCTCCACACTCCCAACATTTATTTTCTGTTTCAGCCACCCACCACGTTGGTTGCGTCAGCTCTCTCTTCTGCAAGGGAGGCGGAGTCAGCATTTGGGTGAGAAACCCCCCAAAATACCTAAAGACATTTTTAAATCCATCTCTGCTGGATCTGTTCCCTCTTTCAGGGCAATGCTGTTGCGTTACGTTGATCGAGGCATCTCACAGCTCCCCCAGCCTTGTGACATCCCCTTGCTGCACAGCACAAGGACAGCGTCTTCCCTGATGCCCACAGCATCCCCTGTGCGCATCTGGACCTTGGCTGGAGCCGCTTCCCACAGGAAAACCCTCCAGGGCTCCCAGCCCCTCTCCTTGGCCCATGCTTGAGCACCCTGAAGGTTAAAGGCTCTGGCTGCTTCACCCACCCTTGGGTGCTCCCTGCTGCTGTGGCCAAACTTTGCAAAAGTGGGTGAAAACCCCAAAAGACATCAATGGAGAGACGATAACGCCACTGCTGCTTCTCAGGGATGGCTCCAAAAAGGCAACAACCCTCAGTTGCTTCTAATCGAGCAAATTTATTGAAGGTGACCCAAGTGATAGATGTTCCCCAGGACACTGCACAGCAGCAGGAGCTCCGAGCAGCAACATCCTCCCCAAGGGACGGCTGCTCCACCTGCCTTACCTTTTAATAACAAACTGGATGTTGTTGCTCGCTTGCAGGATCTTCTTCAGCTTCGCAATCCCGAAGCAGTTGGGACGCCGCAGCAGGATGCCCTCTGGCAAGCCCACAACAAACAGGTCCTCGGGGTACATCAGGAACTTGGAGTAGGGAACTTTGACCGGCTCTGATATTCCTATGGCTTTCGCTGTGTGGGGACCAAATCTCATTAGTTTGCTGGATGTCCACATTGGGTCAGAGCAGCAGCGACACGATACGTTGGTGGGGGGCTGGAGAGGTTTTTGGAGAGTTTGTTGTCACTCTGTGCCTGGTGGAGATGTCCCTGGTGGGGATGTCCCTGATGTGGGCAGACGCAAGCCGAGGAACAGCCAGGCAGCCGCTGGGAGCTGGCTTTTGCATTTGCTGCGTTAACACAGGCTGCCTTTTGGTGCCACGCACCGAAAGCGCCTCCTGTAAAGGTTGCGCACGCCTCTCCATGAGGCAATGGGACCCCATGTTCAGACCTCCACGGACGTCCCTCTGCCAGATGAGGGGACAGGGAATATGCCTGAGGGTGCCTTGCCAGCCTGTGCAGCCTGGCATGGCGAGGGCTCCCCTTGCTCCGCTAAATATTGCCAAAAAGCAACTGAACAGCCGGGGCCACGCAGCCACGTTTGGCCAGCAGTGAAAAGCCAGGACCAAATCCCGGACTCCCAGTCTGTTGCTAAAGCGTGGGGTACAGCGAGGGCCATTGCTCTGCCGGCCGATCCAGCTGCATCCCCAGTGCCTAACCCTGCCTGAGAGCATCCCGGCCCATCTCCTTTCCCCCAGTCACGATGGGCTCTCCCAGCCAGGCAGAGCAGCATCTCCTGGTCCTGCCAGTGGCAAAAACTTTCTGCCAGCTCTCAAAACGCACGTGTGACCTCACATGTATTTTTTCTATTTAAATAACCTTTCTAAAAAGGGGTGAGCAGAGCATGCCGAGTGCCAGCCCCCGGCGCCGGGTCCCACCAACCTTCCTGAGTCATACCACGACCACCTCGGGTGGAAAACCCTCTCTGATATTTCAAACAACTGACGGGGGAACCACTTCGGTCTTTCCCTCAGCGGGAGCAAGGCTGAAGGTCACGGCGGCAATTCCTGGGCTGCAGCCAGTGAAAAGGCATCGAGGAAACCAAGGGGAAGAGCGGCAATAACAAGGCCCGGGGAGATTTCAAATGCATTTGTAAGCCCAGCAGATAACAAATGAACAGATTAGATTGCACCTTTACGCAGCTGCTGGTTTGGAAATGGTCGGTGACATTTCTGAGCAATTAGGAGCTCCCCATGGCAGAGGCCGGCACTCGGCATGATGAACGTGTGTGAATGACCATCTTACCGTATCTCGTGTTGAACAAAATCTCAACTTGTTTCCTCAAATGACTTAAAACATCTCCTATACAATCTGAAAAAAAAAAAAAGAAAGAAAGAAAGAAAGAGAGAGAAATGCTCTGAGAAATCAGCTGCCTCTGGGGCAAGCAGCGCACAGTGCAGGCGAGCAGCCCCTGACCTCCGGCAGAGCCGGCTGTGCGCTCTTCACACCTCCCAAATCGGTGCCGGACCTCCGGCAGCTGCCTCCAAGCTCATCCCCAAGCGAGGAAGGGCAGCGATGCAGCTGCCACAGAGCTATGCTGGCAGCAATGAGGAAAAGAACAGAGGAAAAAGTAAATCCTGGCAAGAGAGGGGAGGACACAGCCTGAGAACACAGCGGTGTCTCCATGCCGAGCTTTTTGGAGGCTGAATGCTTTGCTGACAAGGTAGGAAGCCCAGGAAACCCAACCCAAAATAGATCTGTGTTCACCCATCCTCCCCAAAACTTGCAGTGATCAGATGATGGTTGGGATTCATTGCACACTCACCTGATCCCTCCATCTGCTTTTCCTCGTGTCGCGACTCCTCGCTGGACACCTTCTCTGTCCCTGCTGAGGAAGAGGAGGGTTAGTGGTGGCCGGTGTCAGCAAAACCAGACCAGACACAAGCAGGAAGTCTCCAGGTCCCCTGCAGTCACCCAACCGCTCCGTCCCCTCACTAAGCTCTGAGCACGGATCCTCAGAGCAGGCTTGGGCTGGCAGCATCGTGCCAGGAGCTGCATAAGCAGAATAAAACCATCGCCTACATCCAAGAGGTCTGCCCGCCCCTCAGCGTGGGCTTCCTGGGAGAGGCGAGACCCAGCACTCGGCACGAGCGAGGGCAGCGGCAGCACAGATCCCCAAGGTCAATCCCAGAGGTGAGCCAGGCAGAGGAACTGGGGTTTGCAGTGAGCCAGGACTGGAGATAGACTGGGAAGGAGCGGCAGTGCCGGAAAAGACACCAGTTTGTCTATCAGAGCTCCCAGCTGGCCTGACTGAGGCCACGACTCTGGAAGCGGGTCCCAACTCCATCACCTTGGCTCATAAATGGTATTTACTCATTTCTGACACACACACGAACTCCCGTGCCCCCGCGCAGTCTCCTGGATGCTTCATTCCTGGTACCTGCTACTGTTTCTAGGATGTAGCTCGACTCCTCCGAGGCCATGGGCGTGGGCACCGGGTCGTGCATCTCATCCGAACCAGGTGATCGGTCTGTGGACAAAACCCCATGGGCAGCTTTTGTTTCCATGGCGGGGGGCACCATCCCCAAAACAGGGTTCAGAGGGTCCTGGCCCATCAGCAAGGGCTGAGCGAAGGGCTCCCCAGTCCCGAGAGCCCCGCACCAGGAGCTGCTCCAGGAGTGCATCTGCCTTCTTCCTCCCCAGGACCACCCGGAGCTCGTCCCCAAAACACACCCGGCCTCTCAGCCCGAGGGAAAGGAGCAAAAGTTTCTTCCTAACCTCCGCAGAAGGTGAAGAGTAAAAATAGTTCAAAATGACTTACTTGGCTTAATTCCATCTAGACACTCAATTTTGGTTTAAAAAGTTAATGCTGCTTGACTTTGCTACTCCAGTGTGGGAAAATGATTCCACTAATGCTGCATTCTCCACAAAATCACACTTCTTTGGGCTTCCCTTACGTAATCTGTATGCCCTCTTCATTTAAACCTGTCTCCCCTAACGCTGGGCCATCAATGCCCTCAAAGAGCTATCCAAATTTAGCTTTAAATAAACCTTCAGCTAGTTTAAAGACTTCAGTCGGGTCACTTCTTAATCACCATCTCACAGGATAAATAATCCAAATTTCATCAATTTCTCCCTGCAGGTGAACACCTCTTTTCTATTAATCCTCCTCCCTGCCCTCAGCTATACTCCCTCCGATTGAACTTGATCTTCAAATAAGGTAAGCAAAGGTGGACTCCGGACTTGAAGTGTGATCTACCCAGCACCAGAGAAGTGATAACACCTCCTCCTCCTCCTCGCACACACTGCCAGCTCGCCACGTATTGGCTTTCTTCTCTTCCATTAGCTGCCACGTTGAAAATTAAAATGTTTGATCTACCACTATACCTTGTTCCCTCTGCTTCCCCTCTATTAACCGTGTGTTAGCTCCATTCTATGACAATCCTGGAGTGACTCCTCAGATCTCTCTGCATTAAGGGGACTGCTGGGCACCACAGAGATCACACCGACGTGGTGGGGCTGGGCATCACTGCTGCACCCAGCATCGCTCGCCCTCGAACACGCTGGGAGTCCTGTTGCTGCCCTCATTCTGGTGAGATTATTAATTAATGTTGGTAAAGCCCACTGAAAATGCAAAGTGCTAACTATCCACTCACTAAACCCAGAAGATCATCCTACCGTTTGCTGTGCTGTCCAGGTCAGGTAACTGGAAAACGACTCTCCCAGCTGCCCCTCAAGCACCCAACTGCTCCTCTCCATCACCACCCATTGCCACTGCCCCCTCCGGGCAGAAACGTGGGGAAATGCATCAGTGCCACGGATTCCAACATGTTTTCAGCACGTGCTTAATATTAAGCCTGCTCTTACAAACTCTTCATAACCAGGCTATTTTTCTAAGGACCTCATCAAAAGCATCCCGTGCTCAATACCTGGGATCCGCCAAGCCCATGCGTGAAGGACAGCAGCGAAACAGGCTCACTTTTTCCAAGGAAAGGCAACATGGAAAAGCAATGAAGGAGAGAGGGAAACAAGAGCAAGCCCTAGAACACCCTTCACTACCCCCAAGAAACCCACTGATTCCTCATATGACCCTTAAAGTGACCTTCAGTGAAGAAAGACCAAGGCACGGGCCCAGGGGCCCTTCCATACTGGGAGGTTGCCTCTTCCCAAAGCAACACGCCGAGACGCCACGCAGCAGCCCTGCCAGCACAGAGGCCACTGTACGCAGCCAACACCCCAGCACCTACCTGGCACGGTGATCTGGATGATGTCCAGCTCGTCCGGCTCGATTTTGATCTGCCGGATCCCACCCAGCTCTCCTGAGGTACCTACCAGGGAAAGGCAACAAAAGGCAATGGCCAAGAGGAACCAGCAATGCCGTGTTTGCCCACCAAGGTCGGCAGGGAAACCACGGCCAGCTGGGACTTCAGTGCCAGCTGAGCATCCTGGAGCAAAGAGGCTTTGCCCAAGTGGCCCAGCCACATCAGCCCATGGCATGGAGGTACCCAAAGGACGTCTGTGGGCACGGCCTCTGCAAACAGCTCAGCTGGCAGGAGCTCACCGGTGCCCTTGCACCGGCTGCTGGCCCTTGTTACGTGCTTGCTTCCTGGCTTTCTTCACTGAAAACAAACTGGGTTGCCAACAAGCGTTGGTGGGGACACAGGAGGAGCCGTCTCCAAGGGGGACTCCTGACTTTTTTAATGCTCCCAAACTCATGTTTGGGACAAGGCGCTCTGCAGACCTGAGCTCCAGGAGGACCAACTGCAGACGCATCACACCAGGGCATGACCAGCTGAACCCTGGCAATATCCAGCGTGGTTTGAACCCCCAGCGGGCAGGGAGCTTGCGCCAGCATGGCCATCCCGCAGAGGCTGCCCCAGGACGATGCTGCATGGGGTGCTCAGCCTGGCTGCCTCTTATCTCCAGACAAATTTCCTCATTTAGGGTGGGACTGATTCCCTGCAAGGGGCTGAGTCGCAGCTTGGGCAGGCAGGACAGTGAGGCTCGGTGTGGCTTCACCCATTCGGTTGTGATTCAATGGGTCCAAGCACCTAAACCTGGGGAAAAGTCTGTTTTTTTGAGCTTCTTTCTCATTTGCAGTGCTCAGAGCACTGACACCACTGATTTCTTGGTGACCTGATCACGTTGGCTTTTAGGGTGAAGGGAACTGTGAGATTGAAGACTTCCCTTAGCATTGCATTTAAGCATGTGCTTACGTCTCATTGTTTCAATTTATGCACTTTTGGGACTCAACTGGAGGATCACAGGGTAAGATCCTTCATCTCCACACCTATCGAACAGGGATGAAATCCTGAGAGAACTGCCCCATGGGACAGCCAGGTAACTGGTGCCACACATCCAAGTTACTTTACAGGTAACTTGCTTTAGCGTCCCCCTCAATATCACAATTTTTCAAGAGAAAATGAATTATTCCTCACCTGGTTCACAGCTTTCAGAAACACTAAACTTCTCGGACCTGCAAGGGAAAAGTAGATGAGAGAGATGGTCATGGAGCAACCAAAGAGAGAGCTTAAAACCCAGCGGTGTGCGTAGGATGGAGCCTGGCAGGAGGGAGAAACATGGCAACCCCCAGCGATGCCAGGCAAGGGCTGCGGTGGGGTCCCTGGGGACGCTGCACCCACGGTCCCAGCAGTGGCACGGCACCCGCGGCTGCAAGGGAAAGCCATGGTCTGAGGGTTTCTCTGCAACCAAGCCCTTCTCTCAAACTCCCCCCTGGTATCAGCCCTGCCGCTAGACACCGATGGACGTAACCCCAGCAGAGAGCTCCTGAAGGCAAGAGGGGTTTTAAGCCCGAAACCTGGTTGACTCCATCCCTTTGCGGCAGAGAGCAGTGCATAAAGCATCATTACAATGTGGTCACTCATGGAGCTAATGCAAATAGGGAGAAAGGGAAAAAGTCAATTGATTTGGTAAATATTTATTCTGCCCAAAGCTTTTCTCCTCTGAAAACTGGGCACTGTCCCAAACTTGTGTCTACAGTTAACTTCGCATGCTCAGGAATTTACCCAAGGTGTTCAGCATCCAAATGAGATTGCTTTGCATTCTCGGGACGCGTTTGCTTTCTGTCTCTCTTTCTGAAACAAGAACAACCCCAGCGCTTTGGCAGTAAATGGTCTAAGAAACAGCATTGGAAAACGTGGTCCTCCACAATGCTGGTCCTTCAGGAGCAAGGAAAACCCTTCTGAGCCAGCGCCACATCCCTGTTGGCTCAGGGGGGATGCTCAAAAGCACTTCTCGCTGGCTTAAATCCACTCGGCAGCGTCAGCAGAACAAACTACAGGCGATGGAAGGAAGCCAGGAGTGCTCTTGAAGTGTTCTTCCTAAATGTGGTATGGGTAAAAAGGATCTCTGGTCTAGAAAGTACTGTATATATTGCCTAGGAGCTCTGGGAAGGGTTTTCAACTCTCCCACTTCAGGTCAAAGTCAAGCTTTCCCTAGGGAAATTTGGGGGGGGAGGGCTTCCCTGGGGAGGGCGTTGCCCCCCATGGTATCTGGCCCTTCTCTCTGGAGCATCTGGCACTGCCCTGTCCCTGGGCCTGGACTCTGACCTGGCTGGACCACTGCTATGGAAATGCTCTGCTCCTGCCAGGGAACAGAGGTTCCTCATTTACAGGAAGAACGAAGCAGGATTTGAATATCCACTTTTTTTTTTTTTTTTCCCCTGCAGATAGGTGTTATCAATGCACTGGGAGATTTTGGGAGACTGAAGTTTGTAAGTGAAGTCTGTAAGTTTTGAAGTACCTGTGGCAGGTAAAGCAGGCTGTGCATCATCACTGCCGCTCATGAGTCCTTTTGGAACCTGAACACAACCCTTGGGATCTGTGGCCCAATTCCGGATGCACACACACGGTGTAACCAAGGAACAAGGCACACCAACACCCACAGCTAGGATCAATCTGAAGGGGACCCCAGGACGCCCTTCAGGCTGTGCCAGATTCACACCAGGGGAAGGCGGTCGGCACATCACTGCAATGTCACGGGGAGGGCGATCTGAATCAGGCTGGGTACAAACCACCTCTAAAAAACCTGAGTTTCCCCCATTGGGTCTTCCAAAGTATTTTCACCCCACCATGCAACCCCCACCTGGCCCGCAGCAGGTGAGACATGCAGCTGATGTAGAGCACCAGCAAGGGGACCACGAGCCTCTGGCTGCCCTCAGAGCTCTGCAGCAGCTCCCACCCCGCCGGCATGCTCCTGCAGACACACCGGGGCTGGATTTCTACCTGTTGCTTTGTAGAAACCAGCTCAGCATCCCTCATATCCCATCCTTCCACCTCCTTGTTTCCAGTCACATCAATTGACCTGCACAGTGGGATCTTCTGCGGCAAAAATTAAAAGTGTCCTAATTGCAAATGTTAACAAATGAACAGGAAAACGTGAAGCCTCAAGCCAGGTTTCAGCCCCGCAGCGTGCTCAGAGGCCAGCGTATTCGAAGCGTCCCCGTTTCCCCTGGCATCCAGCATGCAATGGATGTTCTGCCACTCCCCAGGTCTAAACGCCTCCAGACATGGAGCAATTCAGCAAGGTGCAGAGAGCAATCAAGAGCTGGCTGAGAAATGGTTTTGCGCTAAGCCCTAGCTGAGGATACTGGAGATTCAAGTTTAATTCCTTGTAACACCAGTGCAGCACCTCAGGCCTGGACCCAGCCCAGCTGAGTTCCCACCACAGATGTCGCTGGCCAAGGCTCTAATCCGGGGTCCCTTCATCGTCAGGGGAGAACCATTCACAGGATGCGATTCCTTCAACCATTTTAAATGGTTGGACAGGGCTGACTCACCTGGCGCACCGAGCTCGCTGCTGCTGAAAGGTGCTGGGGTGGCTCAGCCAGCCCCGCTCCGGCATGGACATCCGAGGGCAGCCACCGCCAGCCTCCCCCGGCAGAGCGGGCAAGCGGCCACAGCCCTGCCTCATCAGCACAGCGTTTGGGGTTGCTGTCCTTTAGGGGTGACGCGCTGAGCACTGACCATTTCAACCCATGTAACGGTATCAATGCACAGAGCAAACCAACATTATCCACAGAGACCTGGTCCGGGCAAGCCAACCCAACCACCCGCTCATCTTCACCCCCTTCCCATGCCCATGGCTGACCCTGCCTTGCATCAGAGCTCCAGCGTGGCACAGCCTACACTGCACTCGCAGCCAGCGGTACAGGGAAGCGGGGCCAGCCTCTGCCAAGTGCAGGAAACGTCACCGTGGCATAGCTTGGGGCACAAGTGACACCCATAGGTGCTCCCGCACCCCATCCCTGGCGGAGGAGAGGACGAGAAGAATTTCGCTTGTTCCATTCAGCAAAACAAAGCCTGCGAGGGGACATGGTGGTGTCCCGCAGCAGCGGGGCAGCAAGGCTGAGCAAGAGCCATCCCAACCCCACGGGATTAAAACCACCCCCAAACCTTCTTTTGAAGCCAGAGATACCCAGAGGGCTGGGTGATGAATGCCAGCCCCACCAACTGGGCAGCTCGAGAGGTCTCTGCCCTCCGAAGCTGTGAGATTCCAGTGCTCGGCACTCCGCCGGGCTCGCTCGCTGCCTGCCCTAACGCTGCTGACGTGGCAGGCTTCCCTGCCCAGGGTGAGCACGGCTTTAGAGGCACATGGCAGCCACATCCAAGGGGACAAACCTGACACAGCTCTGGGGAGAACCAGGAGACTCCAACCAGTCACAGGTTCCTGTCAACGAGGAGCCAAGCAGGGAGGGGAACCCAACACACGCCGTGGAGCAGACAGGGGCAGGTTACCCCATCTCCCCACCTTGCCTTGCAGGAGTTACCGACCCCATGGTCCGCAGCCCCGGCTGCTGGAGGTGTCAGCGCCGGGTGGTGAGACGTCGTGCTGACGAGGCTGAGGAGCACCCACTCGCACACCCCTGCTCCAAGCCTCCCTGCAGCAGCAGCCTCCAGCGTGGCTGTGTGGACGGGCATCCCAGCAAAGCTCATTTTGCTGCTCCATCCGCGACTGAGCCGTCTGCGCGGGGCAAGGCTGGGAAAAGGCTCCTTTCCCTGCACCAGTTATACCATCATACTGCCACGAACTGCTGCCCTGCTTCTCTTATTTCAAGTGATTTTAAAGCTAAATGTTGGGGCTAAACCTTGCTTCTGACCAGCTGAAGCAAAAATGAAGGGAACCGGGGCTACACGGAGGAAAATGCCTACCGGATCTCCCAGCACGGGCTGGAAAGCAGCTCCACACGCTCCACAGGCCCTGCCAGCACGTTACAGACCAGTCTAGCTCGCGGCACAGTTGTACCAGAAACAAGAACTCTCCTAAAAAGCCTCCTGCCCTGCTGAACTCTGTAACCCCACCTTTATTAAAACACCTCTTAATCCGCTATTAGTCTCCCTGTGAGCTTTATAAACAAGCAACGCTTAATTAGCAGGATGTTGTGTTACGATGCTTGGCTGAGGGCGAATCCTCAGGCTGTGCTTTGCCACCGCAGATCACTCCTGCAGATAATCCCAGCCTGCCTGGGCACGGCCCCGATTTCATCAGCTTTGTACAAAATCAGTGATTCCAAACTTTGCTATTTTGGCTCGCTAAAGGATGGGGGTGCTCAGTCTCCTCTTGTGCTGACCGGCTGTACCCATCGCAGCGGGTTTTTAGGGCGGCAGGAAAGCAACGCCCTTACAGCAGCACAGCAACAACCCGCTGGGCACGCTGACGTCCCCAGGACAGCTCTGCGAGGGAGGTCACTTTGCGGTGGCCGGGGAGCAGGAGTGCCACTCACCTGCTGTTGGCCTGTGAGGTCCCCGCCAGGTCCAGCACGGCCCCGCGGTGCGGCTCGGGGGAGATCTCCCCGGGGGGGCTGCAGGGCTCCAGCTTGGTTGGATCTTTGGTAAATTTGCTTCCTGGTGTGGGGTGCACGGGGTGGGTTTGGAAGGAAAAGTAAAATCAGAATTAGCCACTAGAGATGCCAGTGATGCAGCTTTTCCCCCTCCGTTTTTCCCCCCCTCCAGTCCCAGAGCTGAGGTCGGGGTTAGGGACAGGTTATCAAGCATCACCTCCTTGCAAATAAAAGGCTACAGATTTAATCAGGTTTACACATTAAAATAATAGCAAAACCTTTTGCTTAAACCCCTGCGTAACTAAGTGTGTGCTGAGCAGCCCTGCCAGGGATGGAGCATCTCCAGCAAGGGCTGGCTGGGGGGACAGGGTGCCGAGAGGTGGGGACCAGGGTCAGGAAACACAGGCACGGCCGGGGCCGTGGACCAGGCAAGCCCCGGAGCGGGGAGAGCCCTGTTCCAAGGGAGGGGACGGGAGCTCGGCAAAGCCCAGAGCAGCAGTGCCACAGGGAGCCACGTCCTGCAGCTCCGAGCCCTGCATGCAGCAGGAGAAATCTCTGCTGCAGCGACACAGAGGGGGACAAAAGCGTCCTGTCACCAAGAAAAACCTCTTCTCTCCCTTCCCGGTTCCTCAGCAACCTCAAAGGAGCTGAAATGAAGCCTCAACAATGACCTTGGAGATGAAAAGAGTGATCTGAAGGCAGAGTAGGAAATGAAAACTGGGCAGGGAAGGTGAGTGAAGAGCTGAAGGATTAGCGCTGGGGGAAGGAGGGAATGAAATTACACTGCAAGGCTGCAGAAACCATGTAGGTGTTTTGTTAAATGGCTGCTGCCAAAGGCCCTTTGCTGGTCTCAAAGTGCCATCGCGACATCCCCACCCTCCCAAAACACATCCTGTCCGTGGGAACACGATGCCTTTTTCCTTGCGGCTCCAGCCTGCCAGGCAGGGCAGGGCTCTGGCAACGGGACCAGCAGCAATATAGAACCTTAAAGACACTATTTATCCACTGACAGCCCAAAAGGCTCCTTTTAATTTGTGCTTTCTGTGGACCAAATCTTCTTCTTGCAGCAGCGAAGCCTGCCTGAAGCTGCTACCCAGGGGAGTAGCAAAAATAGGTTTCCCAGCAGTGGTGGGTATTTTAATTAAAGGGTGAGCAAAACTGTGTGGGGAAGCTTTGGGATACCTCGCAGTCGGCAATTTAAAATACAGCTCCGCTCGGAAAATAGTGTCTTTGCAAAAATGGCACCTCCTGACTCAGCAGATGCTTTTTTTTTTTTGCACAGTCAGATGTGCTGACGTGAATCAGAAAAAGCCAGGTTTAATGTGTTTTGCTTCTGGTAGCCCTGCAGGGTCCAGGCAGGGGAGGGGGAACTGCAATCCACCCAGTCCTGCTGGGTTTGCTTCCTCGCCTCCGAATTCCCAGCCGCAGCACCCTGCCATGTAACCCCCGAGCTTGTCGCACGGTGCTTTCCACCAGCAGCTCCTGAGCTGATGGACAGACGTATGCAATGCCTCCCTCCAGACACCGCACAACCACGATGGATTTGCAAGGAAAATCCAACCAGGCCAAGACACAGTTCAGTGCTCCATCCCTTGGGGGCGGGTGAGAGCTTAAAAAAAATCCTTTTCTTGAGAAAAAAATTCAGTAATGGGACTGGAGACAGAGAAATGCCCCTATGGAGGTGGGACCACCTCCAGGCTCTGCTGGAGGTCCCCTTTGGGTGGCTCCAGCGTCACTGTCCCTGGCAGCACCCTTGGGGCCGTGGCTGTTGTGGGGTCACAGGGGTTAATTTGGCCGGCGGAGATGTTAGAGGAGAAGCCGGTGTCTGGAAAGACGCCAGCGTGCGGGGTTGGCGGCTTGGGGAAAAAAAACAACCCCAAAACGTGTCCTTACTTGTGAGCCGAGCCCAGGCGATCCAGGAGCAGGGCTGGGAGGTGACAAATTCGGGTGCCGTATTTCAGGCGAGTATCAGGGTGGTGGGACGGGGGCAGCTGCTGGAGCGAGGGTCGGATCGGACCACACCAGTGCCCGTCTCCTTTTATTTGCCAAGCAGCACTTAGTCTGGCTTCTCCAGCTCAGACCAAAAGGAGTAAAAAAGTGGGGCAAAAAAAGCTTCAGAAAACCCCTCTCCAGGGTTTTGTCACTGAAAAAATTGATTTTGGTTGTTTTAAAACCACTCAGCGACTGGATGATACAACCACTTCCCAGGCAAAAAAAGAGAATAATTTACCGGTGAGGAACCCAGCAGTGATTTTTCTTCCTCCTGAAAGCACAGAAACACGCTGTGTGCTGCCTGGAGCTGCAGCTCAGCCCGGCGCATGGAGCCAGCCCAGCCTCACACACCACGGAATTCTGACCTCAGCCTTCAGAACACCATTTCAGGGGTGCACAATGCTTGCACTGATGCCAGGCAAAGGCAATCTCAGCATGCCGGGGTGCAGGGCACCCCCTGAGCTTAATCGCACGTGTCCTGCACTTTTGCTGCTTACAGGTGACATTATTTCAACTCTGCTTCTCTGGATAATCTTTCAATTTTGTGGGCAATAAATCAAAGGACATGAAGAACGTACCTGTAAAAATTCTCTCGTCAAACATCCTAGGAGGAAAGGAAAAAAAGGGATTAGAAATAGGTGCTTCTAATGACTGAATTTCAGGTTTTATTAATGAACAGCATTAAACCAAGTCAAAATATTAATTTTATTCATTCCCTAAACAAAGGGAATGAATTTTTCAGCTAAAAAAAAAAAGCCTTTTAGCCTGTTGTGCAACCAAGCCATCTTGCAGCATATGCTTTTTAACTAAAGCACCTTTAAATCTGCTTATAAGTCATTCTCTTCATTTAATTAACTTATTGAATGAGGTTGCTACAGGCTGGCTTTACCAAAAGAGATGATGGGACCAAAGTAACTGTTGCTGGACCTTCACTACATGATGTAGACCACCGACCAGATGTCACCTGTCTCCTGAGTATCAAATTTGGTGCCACCTGACTTTGCTCATGGCAGCAAAGTGTGTTCAGCGGCACGTCCCAGGGCCCGACCCAGCGCAGCCTGAGCCACACAGGACAAAGCAGCTCCTCCACTGGTTGACATCTGGAAGGCAAATTCCTTTTAAGATGCCTGAGTCCGGTTGATATTGGTCATTTTAGCCCCCCTGGGAGCCCTAGCTGGGGTTTTTCTGTGCCCTAGTTTCACACCTTTAGCAGGGGAACAACCCAAGTGCTGCACAGGCAGGGACCGAATAAATAAATATATTATAAAGCAGATTTTCCTGATGGAGAAACAAAGATGGGTTGCATGGTGCAGAGATAACCAGGAAAGCGTTTGCTCCTCCTACTCCAGCAGACATGAAGACACAACGCCCTGCCCGCAGGCGATACATCCTCATCATCATAGATACAGGACATCCATAAGCGATCACCACAAAACAAGGTGGAGGGGAATACCCATGCGGCGTGAATATGGGCGCTCCTCCTCCCACCCGGAGGCACTCCCACCCGCCAAACGCCACTGGAGAGAGCTGTGCCGTGATCGGAGGGTCCCGTTACCACCTGAAGTGCTTAGGGTGGCACCAGCAACGCCTGCACGGACTCACAAGAGGGTGACGGGGCTCGGTGGCCAGCCCTGCCACATCCTCGCACAAAGGGAGAGAGGATGGAGAACGGAGGTTTGGGGGGGGAAAAAAAGAGCTGTTTAGCTCTTTTCCATAAAAAAGGGCAAAATGAATTTTGGGTGTCAAACGAACCCTCTGAGCATGGAGGAAACAGCTTAAATCCCCAAGCCCCCCCGAGGCCATGCAGTCCCCCTGCCTTCCCCACCACCCACCTTTTGATGACAAAATGGATGTGGTGCCTCTCCTCCAGTATCCGTTTGAGTTTGGGGACACCGTAGGTGCAAGGTCTTTTGAAGGGTATTTTGTCTGGGATGCCGATGATTTCCACCGCCTCGGGGTCGCAGGCAATCTTCCGGTAGGGGACGGGGACCATGTGGTCTAAGCCCAAGGCTTCAGCTGAAAGGTGAGCGCATGGTTTTCACTTAAACACTCGCTTTTCCTTTTACACATGATGATAAAATAAAGGTGTAAAGGCTTGAACTCAAGCACAGCGAGTGCCTCTTGCCCTCTTTTCCTTTGCTTGTCCCAGAAGGTGAGCCCTGGGAGCAGCTCGCCCATGGGGCATGGGACAACAGGGAGACAACGCAGCAGCAAGCACAGCTAACAGTGTCCTCCAAAACCCCCAAATGCGCCCGGCGTTGCTCAAGCCAGGGGCGAGCTGGCCCATGCGCTGTCCCCAACCTCCCCGTGACCGCAGCAGGACGCCGAGCTGTATAACTCCGAGCTGCATAGCACATATATAGATTATAAATTACAGAGCTCATCTATAGCCCATATATAACTCCGGAGTTACACAGCACGTATTTATAGCCCATCTATAACTGGTGAATTACACAGCCTGATGAGGATGGTACAAGCGACGACCTCCAGCCTGTCAGCCCATTCCCAAGCAATTTCCCGAGCTCACAGCTGCCCAAACGCCCAGGAATGAACCCAAAAGCACTGCCCGTGGCAAGGGACGCGCCAACGACGTCCATAAACCGTGCAGGTGGAAAAAGCAGCTGCAATCAGGACAACGTTCTTTTCTCCCCTGCCACGTTAATGTCAAACGGCTGCACGTCACTGCTCCCTCTCGCTCGCCAGCGCCGGCTGTGCCCGGGCGCTCCGACCCGGCGTGCCACGCGTCAAACCGGCGCTGGTTTACAGCCCAGTTACGAATTCCTCGACGGTGGAGGGGGGAACTCCAAATGGAAATATTGACATAACCTTCAGCAGACACCCAGAGACTGGGAGCTGCTGGGCTAAATGTGTGAGGAAGAGAAGGGAGCTCTAGCATATGGCTTCTGCTGCTGTGTTAGGGAACAAAAATGATTGCTACATAATGATATGCAAACCACAAGCGCTGCAGATGCATAATGGGATATTAACTCCTACTCACCATATCTGCTGTTAAACAGAATTTGCACGCACTCCCTAAGGGTGTTGATATCTTCAGTTTCTTTTATAAAACTGTCCCACTTATCTATCAAAACAAAATATAAGAAATAAGGAACTTCCATATGGTTCATGCACAGCAGATGCACTTTCCTCGCGTGAAGCGCTGGGAAGCAGGAACAAGACTTTGCTTCTTTAAAAATCACCATTTCCCTCTTCCTGAGCGGATTCTGCCAGGCTGGCAGACAAAGTCCGGGCCGCCCCAGCCCCAAGCCACCTTCTCTGCAGCCATGCATGTGCAAAGCAGATTCCTAAGAAATGACCCCATAAAACTTCTCAACCTGAAATGAAAGACCCTCCGGGACAGAGCAAACTCAACCTGAAACGAACCTCTGAAAGGCACAGCCATTTCACAGAGGAGCTTTTTCATCTCCTCCTCTTTTCCAACTCTCCCACCCAGATTTTTTTTCTTTTTTTTTTTTAATGCATGCAGGCAAGGGTTTTGACGGAAACACGCCAGCATTTAGGTTGAATTTCCCTTGGGAGGGGTGGAGGTGGGGAAAACGGCAAAGTATCCTCCCCAGTGCCGATCCCCCCGGGCACCGCTGCGGAATCATGCTGGGGTTAGTGGGTTGCAGTGATTTTGCAGGAACACCAAGCTTTCGGCGGGTATTCGCTCTCTGCAGCTCAGGCAAACGGCCTCACCCGAAGCCGTGCCTCGGTTCCCTGCGCACGAAGCAGGCATGGGATTTCCCAGCCGGCCAGCAGCGCCTGAGGACCGAGCGTCGTGGAGACGGGACGCGAGCAGGGGTGAAGGTCTCGGCTACGATGCTGAGATGTTGCAGCAAGTAAAGGGAAAAAATCCCCCGCTGCAGTATCTCCAGTGCTGCCGGGTCCCTGGAGAGCATGGAGACGGCCGGGAGACCGCTGGGGAGGGACGGGGCCGGGGAATCCCCTCCCTAAGGGGTGGCTGCCAGCCGCCGCCAACGCCAGAGCGGGACACGGACCTGTCTTGTCGTGGACGATGGAGAAGAGGATGCGCTTGGATGAGTGCACATTCTGGATAAGGGGACCTCCGGAGACCGATGATTTCTGTCCTGGACAAGAGGGGAGACAGGGAGAAAGGGCTGATGAGAGCCTGACCGACGCTCCAGGCACCCGAACCAGTCCCTGGGTGCTGTCCCCCGCCGGTGACGTCCACCCGACCCTGCTGGCTCTCCTCCACGCAGCCTGGCCCGTGACAACCCGGCGGGGCCCTGGCCAGACCGAGCTCCCACCGCCCCCCCTGCTGCCCCTCTGTGCCCTCCAGCACCCGGTGTCACAGAGCCAACATGGAGGCTCGCCCTGTCATCGGGCAGGGCTGGGGCGGCGCGGCATGGCGGGGGGCTCCGCTCGTCTCCACACAGGCCGAGCTTTGCACTGATTTTCACCCAAATACCACCAAAAGACCCGGGCCCGTCCCCTGCCAGCACCGGGGGGTGGGCATTGTGGTGGCCCCTCGCCCAGGAGCCAGCTCCAGGCCATTACCACAGCAGTCGCCGTACTCCTGCGGGGAAGGCACCTTCGGCTCTCCCGCCGGCCGGGGCAGCCCCTCGCCGCCCGCGCTCGGCCCCGAGGACACCTCTTGCTTCAGGTCGGCGGCGAGCTGGGCTGGCAGCGAGACGCCGTAGAGGAAGTTGGTGACGGCGAGGGCGGCCGGGGCGTCCTGCTTGGCCATGGGGCCGTTGGCACCGCAGTCCCGGCCGCCCTTGGAGGCGAGGGAGGTACAAGTCAGCTCGATGCTGGGGTTCAGCTCTCGGCTGGGCTCGTCTGCTGGCCTGAGGGGAAGGGAGGGAGAAGAGGAGGAAAAACTTGGTTTCTCTGGGTCTGTGGCAGTGCTAAGCAAGGACGTGGAGGGCGAATGAGAGCCGTGCCCGGGAGGGTGGGACGGGCTGCGCTGCCGGCTGCCAGGCTCCTTGTTTCAGAAATTACAGCCATCACCCAACCTCCTCCAGCTTCTGCAGGCACCACACTGCTTCTGTCTTCTTTAGGTGGAACAGGTTGGTCTTAGGGTAGTTCCCAATGTCGGTATTAGCTAGGGAAAAGCTGCCTAGCTCCACAGCCCGGCGTGTTTAAGGAGCCAGACAATTTGTGTGCCCATCACCACTTGACTCCGTCGCCTGCCGCAGCCCGCAGGACCCACGGCACGTCCAAGGGGGACCTCAGTCAGCCCAGGGGTGAGCTCCAGATCGAGGGAGCCCACGTGCTTCACAGGAGACAGGCGGCCACGAGCTCACAGACGGCTCGAATTCTGCGTGTCCTACTTTTAGCTGTCTCAGCCTGATTTTCCAGAAGTGCCGAGCCTTCAGAGGAGGTATTTGGTAGCGCTCAGCATTTCTCTGAGTGGATCTGAGGTGCTGCCAGCCAGGCAAATGCAGAGGAAACGCACCCAAAACCGCCGAGCCCCTTGCGAAAACATGGCCAAAATGGGGAGTTTTCCCCACCACAGTCCCCTGCCTCCCTCCTCGTCTGGTGTTAAAAACCTCATTTCAGCCTAGGAAGAAGCTTGCAGCATCTACACTGGAAATTCCTCTGGAGACAGAAAAGCACTTAGCTTACCACAGCGGAAATTCTGGCGGAGACATGTAAAGTGATGCGGTTAATGTGCACGTTTACACATGCTTATTATAGGAACGAGTCCGAAACGGTCTCGAGCCACCTGCCATCGATAAACTGGTGTTCAAGGCTGGGTTTGGCACGGCTGGACCCAGGTTTCTGGCTCTAGGGGAGAAGCTTGGACGTGGGAGGGACCCTCCTGCCTGCTCTGCATGAAATCCCTGCCATCCGCCGGCATTACAGGAGCCGCCATCCCGAGGGCTCGCTGCCCTCCCACCCCTTGGGGATCTCCAGAATTACCTTTTGAGCCTGAAGCGGATGCTGTGGCTGTGCTCTAGGATGGCCATCAGGGACTTCACGTCGTACTCCATGGGTTTCTTAAAGCTGATCCCCTCGGGCAAGCCAGCCACCGCCAGCGAGCCCGGCTCTTTCAGGAGCCTCTCGTACGGCAAAGGGACCACGCTGCTCTTCCCCACGGCTTCACCTGGGGAGGGGGCAGAGTTACACACCAACAGACACCCCTGTGCCCCCAACCACGGCCAAGCCGGGCTGGAGGAGTAAATACAAGAGCAAGAGATCACAACGGAAACATTACGAGAAGAAATCCTTTTCCTACCGCTGCACTTAGCACGCAAGGCCCTCCAAGCCGTTTCTAAAAGCACTAATTAATAAAAAGCTCACAAAAGCCAAGAAGCAGATGTCTCATCTTTCAGGTTGCACAGTAAAATCCTCAGTTGGGGTCACTTGGCACAAGCCCACCCCTTGGGAGCGCCCGGATGCGTGCCAACAAGGGACGCGGCCGCCAGCAAGCTGGGAGGGAGCCGAGAGCTGACAAAGGAGGCTGAAGGGCTCGCGTTGATTTTTATCTCATGTTTACTGAGATATTCTGGGAACCTTATTTTCAGTTGGTTTTCCAAACCCCAACAGTCTCCCTCCATCCCACCACGCGCAGGCAGCATGAACATCAGGACATGTGAGTGCACGGTCACCTCCCGCAGCCCAGCAATCTCAGCCGCTCCCCTTGACGATGGGCACAGAGTCCCTCCACGTCCCCGCCGTGCCTCTGGCACGACAATCTCCCCACGGAGTTGGGAGCAAACTGCTTCCTCTTCCCTGGCAGCGCAGATGACCAGCAAGCATCGCAGCTATAGCGATTTTCTAAAGCCGCTAAAGAGCCCCTGTGCCCAAACCCGGGATGCTCACGGTGCTCCCCAGACAAGACGCTGTCGGAAAATCAGCCCCTTCCAAAGGGTTTCAAGGAATGACCGAACCCTCGAGCTGCTCTCTGAAGGAAAAATTACTTTGGAAACCAACCCAAGTCACTGCAAGCAATAAACCTGGTGCTGAAAGCATGAAGCAGAAGAAACAGCCGTGCAGGAATGCGACCTGTCTGGCAAAGCAGCGTCCAGATGCAGAACATCTGGCTGCATGGCAAGGTGTCTGCGCCTTCGTCTCCGGGCTGAGGGGCAGGCAGAGGAGATCATGGGACCTTTAAATAGCTGTGGGATTTTATACTGTTGATTTTCTTTAAAATATTTTCTTTTTTCCTCTCTTCTTTAAAAAAAAAACAAACATCAGAAGATCTTATGGAAACCCTGGAAATCTTGTGGCACCATCAGCAAGTCCTTATTAAAAGTGATTTCTTCAACATGTTCTTTGAAGCAACGCGTGACAACTAACGACGTGCGACTTGCACGAGCCATCAAAGTTCCTTATAGGCGGGATGGATAATGTTTTAATTAAGGCAGTAACAGAAGTTTCAAAACGAACCTTTGAATCACAACACCGCGAGTACACTCTGCAAGCCCAGAGGGTACTGATGGTTTCCCTGCCTCGATGCACCAGCCCAGGCAGCTTTCCACCTCCCTCCATCTCCTCTCTCCGTGACGGGGAGAAGCTCCCGATGCCCATGGCAGCTCCTTATCAACCCGACACTCAGCAACTCCCCGAACGTATTTTTATGGGGAACGCGTTACTGTCAAAGTGACCTTCACCAAGCCTCGCGCTGCCGTGCAGAGGCTCGCTGTTTAGCTAAAGAGACAATAATCATCATTAATGCCTGTTTAATAGAAGCTGGCGGTAATCAGTCATCCTGTTGGTGTGGAGATTACCCGGCTCTGGAGGGAGTACATGATCTTTTTGACCAAGCATTTTCTAAGATTTTTTGTTTTTCCCTGTTGATGGGAGGCGACTGAAAAGAGAAAAAAAAAAACCCCAAAACCATATTGTTAATTTCTGACAGTCCTCTTGGTGTTGGAAACACAATCACCCCGGGGCACCCGCTGTCACCTGCGGTATTTCTCCCCACTCAACCAGGAGGCTCTTGCCAGTTGGCGTGCTGGGAGGGGAGCACCAGCCCCATGGGTATCCCTGTCCAGCAGCTCAGGGATGGAAACAGCTGATGCCACTGAACCAGCAGTAAAGGAAGAATTACACCCAATGCCAGAATTATGACCAATGCCAGAACTATGCCCAATGCCAGGTCAAAACCACCAGCCCAGGGATGCCCAGTCTCCTCCTGCCACCACCGTCGACCATGGCGAAGCTGGCCACCCTGGGCTGGGGACCCGGCCAGCTTGTCTGCACATAACAAGGTAAAGAGCATTGCCAAACTCATCCCAATGGATGGGCCACGTGGTCTCTACACCCTCACGCAGATGCACCCTGGTCAAGCATTTTTATGCAATTATATATTTATGGTCAGTCATATACGAGTAATGCCCACACTCCCAAGAGGCCCGTAAAGCCTGGCGCTCTCCTGGCAGCAGGACGAGACCTACAGCTCAGAGCAGGGACCCAACCAGTGCCAAAATGCCATCCCCATCCTGTTCTGCATTGCCCCTTCCTTCCCGCTTGGGCCCAGCCTTTTGGAGGCAGCGAGAGGATTTGGTTACCCCCGGTAACGGAAATATCGCCTCCAAGTCCTTTAAGTGGTTTCAGAAAACCTCAGCGACTGTCCTTCCCTTGGGGAAGGGCTGCCATCTCCCCTTTCTGTCTGTGCAGCCCGCGGCAGGCGCTGGCGAGGCGAGCGCCGAGCGACAGCCAGCAGCAAATCCTGCGCACAAGCCCGGGGCGGTCGGTGGGAGCACCCGCCATCCCCCTCCCATCGCGTGGAACAGCCTGTTCCCAAACCCAGCACACAAACGGGGGCAACGCCTGCGCTCCGGGCTCAGGGAGACCCGCACAGCGCCGGCAGGGCTCGGCAGCTCACCCCAAATCCCAAACGGGGACGAGAGCTGCACCCAGCAAAGCACAACACCTGGTTCCACAGCCAGTCCAGCCACACGGCCTGAACTCCCCCGAAGCATCGCACTGAGCGAACGCAACCCGCTGAGCAGCGCGGAGGAATACTGGGGCTCGCTGCCCCGTCTTCCCAACCCAACCTCACTTTTTCTACTGGGGCCAGCACAGCCCCGGCGGTGCTGCCGGGGGACGAGCCAGGAGCACGGCCACCACCGCCAGCCGCTCCGTGGGGGCTCCAGCGGGGACCTCCCGAGCGAGAAGCAGGCGCTGCCGCCGCTCGAGCCTCCACAGATTGGGCCCGCAGGGAGCTCTGCAACCTACTGGGTTACATATCAACAGCCATATGGTCATCTGCATTTTAATTGCAGAAGCTTTATTGCCGGGGATGATGCATGTGCTGGAACGGCACCAGCTTGTCTCTCCGAGCCGGGGCTGCAGGGCCGCCTGCTAGAAAAATCATCTTTTTTCCTTTTAAATAGACTTGCCAGGGAAAGGGCTGAGAGCCCTGGCATAGCGCTTGTGAAAGAGGTGCTGTAGGCGCGGCGTCAGGGGTAAAATTGTGCTCGAAAAATCACACTCAGGGCATGGCAGAGGCTTCCTCTGGCCTGGGGGGCAGAGGGACGCTCTCCCCAGCATGGGGATTTTTTTCGCCCAGTTTGGGGCACTGGAAAGGGAAGAAGGAGCGGCCGGATCCCATCTCAACGCAGCGCTAACCCTACGCAGGAGCACGTCCCACCACGCTGCCCCTGCCAGGTGCCTGCTCCCTCACCGGGGAGCCGGGCTGGGGCCGAAAGCCGCATCTGGCAGCTCAGCGAGCCCCGGGGGCAATCCAAATCCCCAAATGGAAGCGTGAAGGTTCTTACTATAAAGCACATCAAACACTTCCTCTACCATCTTCCTGAGGAGGTACACGTCTGATCCCTGGTCCGGGGAGACCCTGAGCACGCTTCGCCCGCACTCCTTTGCCTTCTTCTGCGCCCCCGCGTCCTGCTCCTTCCTCTGCTGGACTCCTGCGGGGGGGAGAGGAGAAAACGGGAGACGCTGTGGTGAGGAGAGGGTTCACAGGCGATGCCGTGCGCGCTTTGCGGCAGCTGCGAAGTGATCGAACCCACCGGCCGAGTTACACCCACCAGCCAGGGCTGAGCACATCCCTGCCCACCAAACCCCACACAAGACAGGGGTCCCGTGGGGGCCAGCCTCCTGCCACCCCCACACCATCAGCAAAGTCCTCTGGCCGGGCAGGTGGGTGCCCCGCGTGTCTGACCCACCCCAGCCCCCCAGCTCGGCTGGGGCCATGGCCCCCGGCAGCCCCCGGCGTGCAGGGAAAGGTGCCGGCACGGGCAGCGGAGCCAGCAGCGCAGCCGGGAGCAGGGTTGGTCCCCGTCAGCCGGGGACATGCTCATCCCATACGTGCCCCCCCCTTCCCTAGTTTTACCCACTCAGCTGCACTGAAACTGTTGTGATTAATTGGGCAGCGCATTTCTTTTCTCTGGTTTCAATCTGCTTAGCCCTCAATCTCTCAGGAAAAGAAAATCCGCCTTTCTTGGAGGCTTTTTTACCCTTCAGCGTCACGTAGCTTGGTAATACCAGCTATTTCCTGCTAATTTCCCCCATTAAACCTCAAATAAAGCATATCTTCGGCAACGACTTCCTTGCATCTCTAAACGCACAGAAAATTTAACACTACAAGTGCATTATTGCCGTTCTATCCAAAGCGATTCACAAGGGATTTTCGGTGGCGAAGGACTAATTCCTTCATCATCCTCGACAGGCTCCTGCCAGTGATCGGCCCTGGTGCTGCCTGGGTGCTCAAGGAGGAGTCTGTGGAAACAGCCCGTGACTGGGACATCACTGGGATGGGGGCGAGAGCCACCCTGGGTACCTACAGAGCGAGACATAAGAAAGGGGACAAGCCACCCAGCACCACGCAACCCCTGGGAAGCTCCGCATCCCTCCCACGGCGTGGCAGAACAGGCCCTGGAAAACTTTTTTGAGGTGTTTCACCAAGGTGGTGAAAGGCATCTGCATCCATGCCCTCCTACGACGGACTCTCCCTCCTGGCTGGGCGCTAACTCTCTTCTGTTGACATTAATCCTGATCACTGTCGAGTTCCCGCCATGCGCCAGGAGAGGCTGAGCCAGAGGTTCAGATAAAGGAGGGTGTTCAGCGAGGTCTGCGCGCCCAGAGAGATAAGAGGCTTCTTGCATCTCCCAGCGATGTCCGCTTTAGATTATTTCAGATCCTTTCTAAGGGGGCAGCTAGAACATAAATCAGAGGCACTTCCAGGGATGCTTTCCACTGCGTGCCAGTTGTAAGAGCTTTATGGAGCAGAGTTGAGCCTGGGCCATTTATAATTCAAGACGGAGTTATCACGTTTCACCCTGTCTCCAGCATCAGCCGCTTCGCCCGAAATCCATCGTGAAGATTTTGTGCTTTCAACCAGACGTGACCATTTCATGTTGACAAAGGTGTAAATGAAACCAAAGGAGAGGGGAATCGGGATCTAACATCGGGTGCCTTGCCCCAGCACAGCGGTAGGTCACCAGCCAGGATATATGTGTATATATATATATATATTTCTAAAAGTGAGATTTGCAGATGGTCATTAATACTGTCAGCTCTAGGGAGACACGGCTGGGATTCCATATATGAGGGAGCTCCCTCCCGTGGGCCACCCCGCTGCCGCTCACCGCTCGGGGACCGCCCTGTCTCTCTGGAGGCAGAGGCACCCGAGAAAGCAGGGAATGTCCCCAAAATGCCTCCCGTCCTGCGAAACACAGCGCGCCAAGGCGGAGGATAACTAGCGGCGGCTCTCCCGCCCGGCGCGGTGGCAGGCAGCTGCCCGCGGCGGGCAGGACGGGCGGGCAGAGCGCAGCCTTGGCAGCCAGCCGCTCCTGCAAGGCCGTGTCCGCTCACCCCGCACGCGTGCGGCCAATAACCGGAGCAGACAGCGGCCCTGGCAGCTTTACAGCGCTGATGTTTTCACTAGAGCGAACCCTTCCTGAGCAATCTCTCCAACGGATTAAGCACCAATATGGTTTCCATCAACACCACGCGTGTGCGCACACAGCCTGGTCNCTTCTCTCCAGNGACATCCCGCTGTGGGCTGCGTGTGCCAGCAGATCCAGCTTTGGGGGCCCCTCCAGCACCACCAAAGCCAGCTCCCATCCCAGCTCCCGCACAGAGTGGGGAAAGAAGTGGTTGGTGCTCCGAGGATGATGCCATCCAAGAAATGCACGTCCCCATTCACAGCACAGCTCCCACCTTGCCCTCAGTTCCCAGGTTGTTTTCGGGGAGCCGGCACAGAGGGCTGGGTGCCAGCCTCACCACGTGCAAGGCTGCTGCCAACCCACACATCCCTGCGACACCTGGTGACTCTGATCTGAGACCGGGGGGAACACAGCTCCTGCTCAAACCATCCTTCCACCACCATTAGCCCCTCAAAAAAACCAAGCAACTCTACAACCAACACTCCCAGCTCCCAAATCCATCCCTGTTTTTCCAAAACCAGGAAAAAAGCCTTGGCCCAAGAAAGTGTCTCTGCTCCTGAGGGATCACTAGGACAAACTATGTCTGCTAAGTCCTCCAACGCCACTCCAGCGCCCTGGGAGCGGTGCCGCAGGCCAACAGCGCCGGGGAAGCAGCGCAGCCACCCAGCCCTGTGCCACCCCTGGGATGCTCTTGGAGAGAAGAGCCAGGGTGTGCGGAGCAGAGAGGCTCTGGCTGCACCCAGAATCACAGACTCACAGAATGGTGGGGGTTGGAAGGGACCTCTGTGGGTCACCCAGTCCAACCCCCTGCCCAAGCAGGGTCACCCACAGCAGGCTGCACAGGACCTTGTCCAGGCGGGTCTGGAATATCTCCAGAGAAGGAGACTCCACA
>Ga0065711_1032507_pt1 | contig 27203 bp, 13 predicted proteins | sample Hoacrofraction12_FD_59098 | JGI IMG/M metagenome (GOLD analysis project Ga0065711, IMG submission 59098) | Hoatzin crop microbial communities from Cojedes, Venezuela - Epithelial fraction 12 v2 (version 2) | ecosystem: Host-associated > Birds > Digestive system > Esophagus > Crop | place... | reverse complement strand
GCTGACCCCACCTGGCCAAACAGAGCAGGGTATTCCATACCATGTGCCGTCATGCTGGGTTCTGGTGGGGGGGAGCTGGGCGGCAGGAACTCACTCGCGGCTCGGGAGCGTACAGCAGCGGTTCGGGAGAGCGGCTCTCTGGGTTGTGCGGTTCGTGTTGTGTTTTCTCCTGATCTGTATCATTGTTGTTCCTGTTTCCCTCTGTTTGCTGTTCTGTTAAACTGCCCTTATCCCGACCCACCAGTTTCTGCCTGTTTCTTCGCATTCTCCTCCGCACCCCGGCGGGGGGAGGGGCGGCCGCGTGGCGCTTTTGTTGCCGGTGCAGCCAAATCATAACAGTATTCAAATGGGGGCTGGAAAAAACCAAACATCCAAGAGCAAGTGAAGGCCATGTTTTATGAATCAAAGAAAGTGTTAATCGTAGTTAGACGATACAGCAACAGTGCTGTCTAAATTTTTCATCAGAGAAAACTCTTCATTCCCTTTGCCTTTAGAAAACACACATCATATCATTACTAACATATTGTAGATTCAACAGCTCAAACCCAAAGTCTCACTGATTGTGCCTAATAAGGTGCTTGACATTCAAACAGCAGCACCATATAAAATGGAACAAAGCCAAAGTTTCATGGAAGTCCACAAGCCTATAACACAAAATGGCATTTACATACACAATTTTATAGGTCCTTACCCCTTCTGAAATAAAATTTGAGGAGAACAGCACTGGGGTCTCAACACCAACGTAACAGATGCACTTTAAGAGACTTGTATCAGCACAAGTGAGATCAGCTTTGGGGTCAAAAACCTTGGAATACATTTTTTCTAAATCTAAACATTTAAATGCCATATTTTATTTACATGTGCAAACAGCCATCTGAGCTCAAAGCAGACAGATGCATGTTTAATTGTTCAGCCTGCCTTCACAAAGTTGTTTCCAGATAAGAAAAACTTGTGTGTAGGAAATGATATTTCATAAATTTTATTCAGAGTCATGAAGTCTGGTTTTTAAAACGTGTCTCTTTCAGATTAGCTCCTGCTTTCTCAGAAATCCTTTTGTTTGCAGAATGAATTCCAGTCTCACAAATATGCATATATATGAAGGAAGGAGATACTGTTGAACAGAGCAACTCTTTACATCAAGCTTCCAAAAGTTATATCTGAAATTCTTGCCTCAGTAGAATCAGTGGTATTTTCCCCACTGACTTCCATCCTGAAGGAATTTCAGTTTTCATCTGAGTTCTCCTGGAGGAATCTATAACATGCCATTCTCTACTGTGTTGTTAAGAATCAGCTCAATATTTGCTTGTTTCAAATGGCTGATTAAAGTATTCATACCTGAAGGGGACACTGATGATTGTAGTCTGCAAAGTAATTGCACATTTTTACACAGGCAACAAGTTCTGCACTGTATTTTTTAAAAGACCAGTATGTACAACACTTTGCTGTGACATGCACAGCACAAGGCACTAAAGAGAATGAAATGTCCTGTTTCTATAAGGTTTTTTCCAGTTTCCACCTTCTAACTATTCTTTTCGTTCCTAGCAAATAATAGGATAGCAAAGCTATCATTTAGAAGTGAACTCTAACAAATTAATCATAATACACTACTGGATTTCAGATACCTGAAACCATTAAAAACATACAGAAATTCTTTTCTGCAGAATTTATGGCTAGATCCACACAAGATTTTAGTAGTGATATTACACCACCTTTTACATACCTGACTGCCTAGTACAATCTATAGCCTTATGGGCAATGAGGCTTCTTTTACAATGCATCAAACTACCTGAAGAAGAGGATCAGCAAAAGCTAGCATCATGAAGGAGTGACAGCTAATAGGAAATATCGGGGAGACAAATAATCTTATGTCCTCACACCCTTTTCAGTGATGTAAGTTCCTTAGGCAGTGAAAAGGCATTCTTTCTGGCATTAAACAGCTATATTAATTGAAGGTTTTATCTCTTCCATTTACTTTTTATTGTTGGCAAGGTATACATTACTGTCCCTATAGATCTGTCAGGGGAAAAAAACGACATACTCTTCTGCTTTGCGAAATCAGGCAGGTTCAATTAGATCATCTTCACCGACTGTTCACAACCATGTTCCTGACTTTACTTGAAGCAAATTTGCAAGTCCTCACACAGTTCCTTCCACTGGCAGAGCTGTGAAGACAAGTTTATGCCCAAAAGAGGGAACACCAAGGAGCTCCTATCTCCATTAGTAGAGCTATTGTCAAAGGAGCTGGTAATAGTACAGTCGTTCACCAAATATTCTGTTCATTCAAGAAATTAGCTATTGCTTCCGGCCCCATCCTGTCTCAAAATTTTTGCATCACACTCTCGTTTGAATGTGGGTTTGGGTTTAGCATAGGCAGACACAGCATGGCGCTCTGTACCTGCTGTGCAGAAGTGCCCTTAAACAAGAGAGGTGATGGACTGCCTGAAGATGAAGAGAGTCATCAAACCACAGATTTTGGCATTCTCTTCTGATCAGCCTTCATAATTGGATTTGTTTTAAAAAGGATGGTAAGACAACGTGTAGACTTCTGAGTTAATGGGTAAGTCGTTAGTGACTGTAGAGCTTTTTTCATGTCATTTGAGAGCCAGAAGTCACAAGTATCTTAATTTTTCTTCCTTGTTTTTAAAATAATGGATGATCTTAATGGTATTATTTTGTGATGCATGTTGTGATCAGAGTGAATTCCTTCATAAAAATCCTCAATTAAGAATTTCAGGAAGATGTGTTGTAGCTTGTTATTGACATACAGTGCAAGCTGATGTTCATCAAAAAAATAGAAGGGTGCTTGTGTAGGATGGAATGAAACACTTTTTCTCTCTCACCCTGCTATTTCAGGTCTCTCTTTTCTTCAGAAGGAAGAGCAAAATGAAAAAAAATTTCTTCATTTTGCAAAACAGAAGAACAAATCACTCTTGCACCATATGTCTTTTTAACTCCATAAATGTGAGTAGATGTTGTTTACAAATTTGTATTGTGACAATGTCATAATTTTTATCATGAAGGTAATTGTTCTGAGACTGTCTTTCAGTCATGACTAATTTTATATTTGACTGACTCATTTTGTCTTGCAATTAAATAAGATGTGTGTATGTTCTGATCTTTAAAGATGAATGCTGGATATTAAGCCAAGAAATAATTGAATTATTTTGTGTGTATTCTGTTTCTGCTGTTGAGCCATGTTTAGCTAAATAGACCTAGTCTTGTTCTCTAATTAACCTATTTTTGTCTGGTTTTTAGGGATTCTGCTACCTCCTTGACAGTGTGAGATCTCCCTTTTTGGGAGGCTAAGCATTGAGACAAATGTAACATGTGGTGCCTCTTAGGAAAAAAATCAGCTATTGAACTGAGCAACATGTAGCAGACCAAGTCTTGCTTTGTATACTGTCAAATATCTAGTCTCTGTGTTCAGAGAGACAAAGGGCTCCAAGAATGGTTTGCTTCTGCCATTTGGGTTTGCTCAATCGGTAGTGTTAATCCTGCTCTCTGTTTTATGATAAGATCCCTGCAGAAGAGTTGCCCTAGCCCCAAAAGCAGTGCCAACTCCTGCCTTCCCCAGTGCCTCAACAGATGAACTCTAATTCTCCAAGCCCACATTGTTTCCCTCTGGGACATGTCTCTGAGGAAATAAATATGAGAAATTCCTGAATTTGAAATTCCAGTGAAAAAAATTTCTTACTCGTCAATGACCCAAACCATAGATTTCAATCAAAAAACTCTGGTTCTTGATTTCTTGTCTCAGATCCTTTTCGGTCTTGAGTGTTGTTATCAAGGTCAATATCTCCTGGATTTTAGGTTCCCTTTTCTTGACCGTCTTCCTCCATTCAACCGTCCTTTCTGTAAATGTTTGAGTACCTGCAGCCTGCTCCCTTAAATTTCAGATGACTCTGTCAATCCAAAGATTCTCTTCCACTTCAGCAGATGTTCCCACTGGCTTTTGGCATTGTCTTATTTTGCTCTTTAAAAGCAAGAACTAGCAGCAGCATCATTTGCTATCGATTTTGTATTGTGAAGTTATCTGCAATTCAGATGACTTTCCATTTTACTGCTCAGTCACTGTACTTTTCATCCTCAATTATTTTAAACCCCTTGACAATTGAATTTGAGAGACACCCTTCAGAGCAACTTGTGCAAAGAAGAAAAAAAACAGTCCTAGGAAGCTCCAATATGCACAAACATGTAGAATTTACACAGTATTTGTCCTATGACAAACATGATGGTCATCTATTAGTCCTAGGCCTTTCTCCCTAGGCATCTTCTTTAGATCTGTTTGAGAAAAGAAATAGTTGTTAATACCTACGTCTTTATCAGGTTTTCACCAAATCATTTTAGAAAGCTTTAATCTGCTTTACACTTAATTACCTAGAGATTATATTATTTTCTGTTTTCCTTGGTTATCTATGATTTTGAGCGATGTCTTTATGCTAATGATTTCCGTTTGCCTTCTGGTTAATAATGCCGGCAATTTTCACGCGAATGATTTGATAAGTTGTGTGTGTTTGCTTTGAACTGCTAACATGGTGTCTTTCCATATGGTAACTGAAGCTTTTTGTCCTTTCGTCTCCTTAATTTTCCGTTAACAACATTCCTCAGCATATGTAGTTCCATTTTTTGAAGATAAGCATTACTGTAATAGATTTTTTTAGCTTGTTTTTTTTGTTGTTGTTGTTGTTTCTGCAGAAATGTTTAATCTAAGCCAGTTAGGTCACTCTTACTGAGAGATTTTTGGATAATGACTTTTGAACTGGGTTCTCTGCACTGTTCAAGACTAAGGCAAGAGCAACTTCTCCTCTTGTGGATTACTCAAATAATGTTCATTATTAGCCACTAAAATCACTAATGTTGTCTACAGATTTAACCTTGCCATCACATCATAGCACACTTACTTATCCATTTTTAACTAATATAGATGAGGAGGGGAATATAACAGAGGTCTGCCATTGTTAGGGTCTCCTCCTCTCACAGCTGATTGAGCTTGAAATCAGACTTTGTGAGAAGTTGAAAGCGTATCTGTCTTTTGCAGTCTCAGATCTCTGCAAGACTGAAATAAACAACCAGTTCAAGCCATCTCCAGAAAGTTTTCAAAAGTGTTACACCCTCATTGTGGAGGTTATCTCTAACATTGTAAATCATTTTTCACTACTGCTGCTTAAAGCTCCAACCAAGCATCTGCCAATGCACTTATTGTCAGATCATCAGCTATGGTAATTTGGCGTGGCTGTATCAGACCAATAAATATGCTGTTTTTCACCAACCTCAGGTCTGCATCAGATCTTAAACTGCTAGGGTTTTATCATACTGACGATGTTTTTTGCTGTTGCTCGTGCATTATTTCTATTGAAGTCAACTACTTAACATTTGGGTTTTATGTTCTAAACATCCTTTGTCTGAATCTGTCACTTCAGCTTTCAGGTGTATCATGTAGCTGTAACATCTCTTAATCACTTACTCTTTTTAGTAGTATGTGATAGTATCTCACACTACAGCTCAGTCTGAATCAAGAGATTATTCATATGTCCATATTTTGCCTAAAAGCAACATCATATTAGAGCGATCTTTAAAATGAGAAATTTTATTCGTTCCCCATTCCTTTCTTTCTTCACCCTTATCCACTCATTGATGGGCACTCAAGGTGCTTATGATTTCATGGGGAAACCCTGCTAGACTTGATCAATTTTTGAAAGATGCTGACCCCCAGTAAACACCAAGTCAGAACCTGAGAAAGGTAAGCAAATGGCTTACACCTTCCAGATACTTGCCCACGATGGAAGAAAAAGTAGAGATAAGTGTTCCTAAGGGAACTGGGAAGACATCTAAAATATTTAGACACCTCAAATGAAAGGTGGTCTGCTGAAGGTCCAGTGCAAAATTACAATCTGCAGCTTCCAAGGGATTTCTTTTCTTTTTCTGTGTTTTAACTGAAGGTACTTTGCCTGCTGCAAGTTCAGTCCCCTGGAAAAAAAACAAAACAAACAAACCCAAAACTGAAACAGAAAACAAAACAGAAGTTGCATGGTCTGTATAGCTAAGCAGCTGGCTCCTGTCTGAGCAAATCTAACAGTACATAATGTTTACATCTGGACATCTATCTAAGAAGATGCTTACAGAGAGCAAAAAGCTCTCCATTCTAGCAAGCACAGGAAGAGTTAACGGCTGGAAGCTGAAGTTGCACAAATTTGACATACGGTGTGCATTTTAACAACACAGACAATTAGTCATTGGACTACCTTACCAATGTTATGTTGTAGTGTCTCCATTACCTGGTTACTTTAAAATTGATTTCTCTAGAAGATGTGTCTGTTAAAAAAGACTGGAATACATATGGCATGCAGGACAGATTCATCAAGGGCCATTAATCATGATGGTCCATATGCAGCTTCCATCACAGGAAATTGTCCTGAAATTGCCAAATGTGAGAAACAGCGTATTCTGTAAGAAGTATTTCTCAGCACACACTCTCTTCCCCTAGGTACTCTTTATCAGGTACTTTAAGAGACATGCTTTGATCCATCTAACAGTCCTTAGATTCTTAGATATGAAATACAGGAAATTAAGAGAAGAAGAAGGAAATTCTATTGCATACTTGACAGAATGACAACAGTATTTGCTGTAACTATTTCTGGACTTCAAACGTCTGAAGAAAACTTCCTTGCGTTGTATGAACGTAGCAATATTTTTGAGATTGAGAAACCCCATTCATTAGCCCACTTTTGAAACAGGTCCTGATATAAATTAGGTAATGTGTCTAAAATGATAAGGTTGAGAGATGGTGAGTGATAATTACAACTCAGAAGAAAGGTAATTTTTAAATGCCGTCCCTTCAGAATATTCACCTGTTTCTAGTGCACAGTTTAAGAATATGCTGGGAGTCCAAGTCAGGACAGAAGGGCGACAATGACTTCCTATCAAATCAAAGCAAATCAGCTCCTCCCTCAAGTAAACAGGATTTGGCAAGGAAATACAGTAACATACCACTCTTCTGCTAATAGCCTTTGGCAAGCAGGCATGCAAGAATGATTTAATGATGTGTTGACTCATTTTAAGATATCATTTTCCTCACAGAAGGCATGAGCGCTAAGGAGAACAGAAAACAGTATGAAGATACTGAGGTCCAATGCATTCTAAAAAATGAAACGTGATCATTACCTTTGTTTTTCCACTTACCATAACTGACAGGATGTGTGGAAATTGTAACTTAGCACAGACAGATAAAAAAGAAGTAGGTATTCAGTTCTTTTGTCAAGATGAAAGAGACTGTCAAGCTGCAACAGTACATGATAGTCAGGCATACTCCAATAGCAATTTATTCTACCTGTACTGGCTGTAGTGTAATTACCAAACCTAAAAGTGGGGTAACAGCAATTTGTAGTTCCTGTCAAGTATGTTGGGACAAACATGTTTAGTATGAGGTTCAGAAAGATTAAGTTTCTACTATGAGAAATACAGCAAGCAAGCTGTGTGCAACAATTTAGAATGAAAAATTACTATCTTTAAGACAGGGTGTTGGATTTAGCAAAAGTGGGCAACCTGCACATTTTAAGAGCAATAATCCTTTTAAGGTGAATTGGTTCATAAATCTATAGGATCTGAGGATGGCAAAAATTAATATTAATACATTCATTTCAAAGGATATTAGGAAAAGTGTGGAAGGAGCATGTACAACCCACCCCCAATTTTTAAATCCTTAAAAGCCTTTTTGATGCAGCGAGGGTTAGGCTCTAGCAGCAACAGATGCTATAAGGAACGTGCACCACTAAGGCTGCACAGCAGGTCTCTGCTTGGATGCTAAGGCAAGGAATGTCTATAGGCAAACTCAAGTAGGCACATTGCCTTGTCCTGTTATAAGCTTTATAGAAACAACAGGTGAAAGCAAGCTCACCAAATAAGAATTATCCTGCTGCATTTTTACTTCAGTCTTCCTGTTCACCAGGAAGCCTCTTTCCACTAATGTTATTTTGTTTGTAGGAATGTTCATAATCACTCTGTAGGGAGGACGCCTTCTACATGTGGTTATAACTGCATCAATTCATGCGCCATTATCTGAGACTTGTCTGAAATGCCTTCCCTGTTACTGCAGAGGAAACCTGGAAGAAGGAGTTACAGAGCTTTGCTTCAACTTCTGCCTGACCATCTGTGAATAACGCACTCACTGAACTACATACTTGACTAATCCTTCCACCCTTCTTCTGTTCCTTGACATTTAGCTCTACCTTTTCCAGGCTGCAGTGAATGGGTACCCCTCTGGGCCATGGAAAGATGGATATCTGGCTACCCATTAATGCCCAAACCATCAAGGCAGATTTAAGCCTGAGCGTGTTTCCAGTCTATCTGTAACACTGCAGAAAGGTCTTCACTTAAACACAAAGCTGACAAACCAATGACATGGTCTCAAGGGCTTTTTAGATACTGTTACTGCTTGAAAGCTATTACTTCATGCTGTCAAGTGGATGCCACCATCATTAATACAAAAAGGAGTAAATAAATGAATGGAGCCAATAAACTAAGGAAATGCTTAGTTTATAAGCTTTGCATTTACAGGACCAGTTCTGATTTGCCTGTGCACAAATTCTAGGGGCTTAAAGTCTTCTGTTTATTATTGCTATTTACTACTAATGTATAATAAATACATAATGCAGACTGGAAGATGACATTCATTTCATATACATTCAGAAAAATATACCTGTGATGTTTCATCCTGTCCACTGTAGCAAAGAATGGATTCTCCCTAGTTCACTGATAAACTTTTCAAAGTCTTTGAAAATCATCAACTAATACATGGCGTACCAATATAGGGGAAAAAAAGACTAGAATGCCTGTGGCGATCATGGGTGCAGTAAGTTATGCAACTCTTTCTTGTCAGTGAGAAAGGCTTCTGAGAGGTGAAGAAGAAACTGGTTGAAAACCAAGGCATTTTCTCACAAGTGTGCGTGCATGTGCACGCACGCGCACGCACACACACACTGTTCTTTAATCTTTTCTGGCTATCTGTAGAACTTGTGGTGCTCCTTATTTCCAAGAAATACTTTTAAGGAAGATGCACTTTTTTGTTCTTTCTCTTTCATTACTGATGTCAGCAGTTTGCTAAAAGCCACATTATCAAAATGATGGTAGAGAGAGAAGGTCTGGCACAATTAAATGGCTTATAACAAGTTTTCCCATTCTTCTTTCACTTGATAATGCTGCTATTGAGAACTATTTACTGTAACAGAGAGAGAAAAACCAGCCTGCAGAAAAACCAGACCAGATTCATTCTCTTTCTTCACAGATGACCAGAATGATTATCCACTTCAAAGTCATGTAAGTGAAAAATATAAAATTTTCTTCAATATGCTTATCAGTTTTGATTAGGTAATGGCTTTTTCTCTTAGGATAATTGGCCCTTCTGGGAATGGCATTTCTTGTATTTCCCATTTGTTTCTTCCTGGCATCCAGGGAACCTTTATTCTCCAGTTCCAGTGAAATCTACTCTGATAAGGCTTAGTTGTTGGTTTTAACTCTCCTGTGCAGAAAATAGAGTCATTGCTAAGGAAGATGGGTTAGGATTTCTGGATTTTATTATTAGATCTGTAACTTGTTTACGTCATACCTTTGTTGTTCAAATGTTATGTACTTTTACTTACACACCCACTAAAGAGAGGAAGTCATCATAATCTTGTAGCTCTTTTCACGTTTTATATGTATCTAGTATATTTTCAAGGACATTGTAAGTTGTGTTGGCTAGAAAGGGGGAATATGAAGAACAGAAATGACCTCATGTGGGATCCTTCCAGTTCTCTGATGTCCTGGTAAACTCAGACAGCAGCAGTAGCCTGCATCCCTGTTGGTTCCAAATGTCCAGAAGGAACTAACACTTGTTTTTGAACACAGATTTTATCAAACTCATATCTCACTATCTTCATACAAGACTGCTGGAAGTGATTTCAGTAAGCTCCAACTGTGGAGATAACTGCATCCTTTGAAGACAGTTATCCGAGCAAAAGTATCAAAGGCTCTATCAAGACTCTGTCACGGAATTAAAAGACAGGCTGGTCCACGGGCTTTCCGCTGTTTAGTGTAAAACCTGCCTCTTCATGTGAACAGGTCCCAACAGCAGCTCTTGAAGAACAAGCCATAGTATTTCTCACCAAGAACAATTCCACTAATGAAAGAACCTTAAGCAAAGGAGAAGGGGAAAGTATTCTCACTGTGCCCAGAACCTCTGGTTTGCTAGTCGTGTTACCTCTAGCAAATACTGGTGAATAGAATTGTGATGGCATTTTGATGCACAGGAACTGTCCCTCTATGACCAGCTCTTTCCACCCACCACAACTCTCATCTTTGGCTTTCCCTGCAGTTGCAGCCCTCACCTCGCCTCACTGGGAAGGTGCAGAAGCTGGCAAAGTTCAGAGATACTAACAACGTCACACATCTTTTCCAGAAAGGCACTGACCCAGCTTTCTCTGCCTGTGAAGCAGCACTGCAGGTAGATTTAGGCTAACTAGTCCCAGTAGAATCACTAGGAAATTTGCTGCAGTAAAACTAAATATATTTGATAATCCTATCCTAAAATAATATACTTGTTGGTAATAAAAGTAAACATACATCACGCCAGAGCTAGAAGTTTGAGGGCAACAGAACACTAGTTAAATATGGTACTTGAAAGAAGCAGCATTTTATCTTGTCTAAAGAAGGTAAAAATCACCTTCTTTTGAATTTGCTGATGAAATAGTGTAGAAAATACCAGGAAAACGTCTTGGCAATTTTCAGTGTTACTTTGTACTTACACATTTGGAAACCAAATAGAATCTAGGATCTCACAGTGCCCCACACCCATGGGAGCTTACATTTTCATGTCTGATGTGCAAAGACTGTCAGCAAAGGGTCAGGGAGGACAAGTTTTTTCAAGATACACTTGTTTTAAATACCCTTACTTTTCTTCTGAGATGAATAGCTTTGTGAGTACTGTAAAGAAGACAGAAACTACTCCAATTATCAAAACAACTTCGGTGAAAAACATTACTGGCTTTGGAAACTGTGAGGTGTCTAAGAGTATTTCATAGTTATCTACAGAAGCAAAAAGGGAAGGAAGAACAACTCTAAATTGTCTGACACACTATGAAGAAATAGATTTGATTTTGAAGAGCTTAGACTATTTCAGACTCACATTTGTGGCAATATGTAGGCATGGATGTGATAGCACTTAGAGTCCACAGCCCCTTTTTCAAGGGCTTCAGAACATCGTGGAAAATAACTTTTTGGAAGATGCTGGAACAGTTTGTGCTTTTTCTTGTTTTGAAGAGCTTCTTGATAGATTTTCATAAGGTTCTTTGAGCTGTTCTTTGTTAATTCAGATGGTAACATTAAAACTATGATTTTCTGTGATTAAGATTTCCTAGACATTTCTTTGAAGTCAAAACCAAGCAAGTTGTTTGTAAGTAAAAGTTACTATGCAAATGACATTGAAAATGTGGCCTAAAAATAAAGTCTTTGTTTTCAGTAAGAGTAACCATCTGACCAGCCAAACCCCGGCATGGGAAAAAAAAAACAAACCACGTTTGAGGATGTTTGTATCCTACTCAGTTCCATTGGGCCAGTTCTTGTGGATTTTCCACTTTTGCCGTAACAAGCAGAAGCCTTGGGTACAGATTGCCTGAGGCCTGGGTGAAATGGATCTGCTAACTGGTGAAACAAAACCATGGAAGAAAAAACACTCCACAAGCAATTAAAATAGGCTCAGAAAAATGATTTACAAGAATGACACCACTGCTCTTTGTTTTTCTTGACCTTTGGGACAGAGTGAGTGCTCCGGCTATATATGGGAACATGCAGCAATAGGTGACAAAGAGCCACATGAGGTTCTTGTTAGTTCTGCTAGTGTGTCCATGAACCCCTCTGAGGTCTTTGAACGACAAATTACTGAGCAACACCTCTTCTCTTCTTTATAAACAGGTGGAAGGGTGAGAAACTAAACGGATGCAGTGCTAGTACAAAGTCTGCCGCATACCTGTGTGAATGATGGGCAAAGGATATACAGTCCAGTCAGATTAAAAAGATGGGAGGGAATTTAAGTTTACTTCAGTTCTGGTGCTGGAACAGAGGTGATCAGCCTTATGGAGGCTGAGTATGGCCCACACTGGGGCCAGCTGTTGCCTGGACTCTGTGAAGGTGAGGCAACTGGCCCTCCACCGCGCAGAGCCCCACAGCATCCCTTCGCTTGCAGAGCGGTGAGGAAATGAGGGAGAAGACCACTACGTTCTACGCACACCCTGGTCCTGGCAGGAGCTGCTGAGGCGGTTGCTGCCTGTTTGGTCGGGGTATAAATCACAGTCACTTTGCAAACTCAATTTCAACATCCTCACTTAACATAGAATTGAAATTTTGAGTAATGTTTATAAAATGCACATTCTTGTATTTAATATTTGCTAGTTTCAGTTAATTTTTTTTAGATGCAGTCTCACATGATAAATCTTGTCTTATCACCGTATGGTGCTCAGGGGTTTGAATGATTTCTGCAATAATTTATGCCTTCTGATTTGTTCATTGGCAGAGTTTGATCTGCAGGTTCCTTTACAGCAATGGATTCGGGCCAGGATGCACAGTGTGCTGTGTCTCGTTGCTCAGTTTCACAATTACTGCATAGTGGACTGTAAAACTTCAAGCATTAAGTTTTAATTTAAAGCATGCTGAATTGCTTAAACTGGGTTTGAAAATTTAGTTTAGCCTTTCGTAAATGGATGCCCCCATCTGCCTTTGGGTTAGTAAATGTCCCACAAAATCATTGATATTTTTGTGAAGCATGGACAGCATCTATTCCACATTTACATGTTTAATATAGAGAACGGATCCTCTTCAGACCATGACCTTTCTGCCTGTCTTTCAGACTTCAGCCTTGTAGCAAAGCTAGGTTTGGCTGACGAAGCAAATTAGGACAAGAGTGTAGAGCCTCAGAATTTTTCAAGCTGAGAAACGAAATTCATTCACAAGTTAAAATATTTGTTTGGTGACATCATTCCCCTCTCCAGGATATCATATTGCAAACAGAGGTGACCTGTTAGCTCAATGGAACAACAGAAATGGCATAGGTTGGATGAAGTTTCAAGAAAATACTCTTCTAACATAGATATTTCCTCATTAATGACAAGAACAGAGAAAACAACAACAGTAAAGGTCTCAGCTGGCAAAATGGAAAGAAAAAGCTTTTCCGGGATGAGGCTTAAGCTCCTGGACTCTTTCCCTTTCTGTAGCCTTCAGTTGCCAGCCTGAAATCTTGCACAGTAAGTAATGAGGAATTCTGGCAAACGGACCCCATGTGGATGGGCTGATTTCAAAGTGTTTTAAATAATCAAACTTAACCTTCTTTCAAACCAGCAAGCAGAAAATCTTAAGGTAAATTAGCAATTTTTTTCTTGTTTTGCAGCTACACCTCTCTTTTAAATTACTAGGAAATCCTGGAGTTCTTTTCTTGATTGGAATAACCACTAATAACTGTCAACTGGAGGATAAATACAATTCAATTTGCAGCAAGTTAGGAATTTCTTCATTCTAATCAGCAAACACACGTACCTCTCCCTGTATCAAAGTGACTGCCACACAATTTCTGAGAATTATGAGTTTCAGAAATGTCTTTTCCCCATCCTCCTGTCTGCCAGTGAAATTGCAGATAGGACAACTCATGAGAAGTTAAATCTTCATCAACACAGCTAAATTACCTGCTCCCAGAGTACACAGCTATGGTGGCAGTGTTAGCCCTCTTGCCCTTATAATTTTCACACTATTGAAGAGCGGGTTGCAGCACTAGCTTCCTGAAAACTGTGCCAGTGTCCCAGTTTTAAAGGTTGTCACATTCCTAAGCATTGTGTTCTTTACTGTTTACCAGCTGTCTTAAAACTTCCCTGAATGAGACACAAATCAAAGTGAAGTTTTTATTTTTGTAAGCTCAAGGAGGACAAAAGCTACAGCAGGCTTAGGAAAATTGTGCACCAAAATAATAAAAAAGTCACAGCCCTTGAATAGCTTTTACCTGCGTTTTTGTTAGGTCAAATATATTTCTTCTTCTATGCATTGTCATTTTTCACTCATCATTCACTCATTTTTTTTAATCTGAGCTTTTCTAGCCTCTTGTAGGCAGAATTTGGCTTTCAATATGAAAAGCACAGAAACATCATTTAAAGAGTTTCAGGCTTTCAGTTAGATGAAACTGAAATATGTTGTGCATATAAGAGAATCACCCATTAAATACATGTTTATTTAAAACTTTCATACAAACTATTAGTTTTACAACTAAAACTTTTACACAAAGTATTAATTTCATTTTGTTAATAGGTGGATTATACCTGATCATAGGTCACCTAGGAACTTTCAAAAGGAGCAAGTCTTGTGGACATTTTTAATGACAAAAAAAAAATGTCAGTGGTAAAACTTTCATTGTGATCATTTGGAAGAGAAATTGTAACGTGAGTCTCATAAAAAGCAAGTCACTGATAGAACAGATGCAACAAGCTAAAACAGGAGCAGAAATAAAAGTGTGGAATTGGGTCTCATAAAGTAGTCACGTCAGAGCCAAGAGCAGCAACTGTTATTAAGGGCGCTGACCAGCCCCACCTGGGACTCCCATCCATATCCTCTGCCCATGGGCCCTGGAGCCCCATTTCAGCTCAGACCTGAGCCCCTCAGCCCCTGCCCAACCTATGCTGCAGGGGTGTCTGTCCCCATCCCGTCCCACACATGGATCCCTCAGACCCATATTTCAGCTCTGTCTCCAATCCTGTCTACAGGCCTGTATCCTGTTACTCCAATCCCTGGATGAACCCTGGACCTGGTTCATCACTTTACCTCATCCGGGGCTGTGGATGGACCCAGTTTCCAGCACCCATCTCTGCCTGCAGAGCTCAGGTGCTGCAGAACCGTGCCCTGGTCCATGAGGACACCGCCTGGGCTGGGATCACCCTTCACTCCCAGATCACCCTCCCTGAGGAGCAGACTGTCCTCATTGACCCCTCACAATCCAAGACAGGACAAGGTTTGTTTTGTTGCTTTCATAAATTGCTATGTGATCTGTACATATTACTCAGAAGAAGACACAAAGCTGAGTGTAAGCACATCAAGAATGCCCAGTACTCAAGGGAAAGGTAATCCACCCACTACTGAGACTTGGAGCCTGCATGTGATAATACTGTCCCTGGCAATCCAGAGGCAGATGAAAGAGAGAATCAGGATAATCCTCTCAACTGCTGAGACCTTCATCATGTAACACAAGTGCCCCAAATAGCAGAAAATGTTCTTTATTCTTGGTTAATGTTTAAATATTTCAAAGTGCAATACTGCTATGGCTGTGACTGAAAAGGACAAATTCTGTTCACAAACATACCTAAAGGTGTTTTCTCTTATTTCCTACTCAAAACATTTTTTTTCTCAAAATACTGACAAAGCTGTTGCTTTGAAAGACAATTAGAGTAGCTGAAAGATGTTTGATTTACTCTAGGAGTTCAAGTCCTTTAGCATAATGCAAAAACTAGACGTTGCCCTGTGTGGGATGTAACACTTGTGTGTGTTTGACACCTTAACACCACTGGAAAAACACACTTCTGCTGGTGTAAAGGAGGGAGGACTACAGCCTGCAGAGCTGTTTTGAATGCCTAATTTCCATTTCCAGGAAATCATGACACTAGCAAAAGTGTTTGGGAACAAAATGCATCAGTTTCTAAAAACTGGCTACAGGCACAAATTTCTGGAAGTGCTTTGTTTTGGAAAAGTCAAGTAATTTCTTTGATTAGTTGGAGTATTTCTCTAAAAGAACACAAATAGTTATACTGATTCTTGGATGCTCTTTGCCAGGAAGCTGCTTTAGATTTCATGTGATGTTCTTCACTCCTGGGAGCAGTCCTGACTCTCATCATCTACAGAGGAACTAGGACTCTCAGATTTGCCGTGGAAGGAAGCAAGGAAGTTCAGAAACTGCTTGGAACCAGCTTGCATTTCAGCAATGATTTAAGGAAGTAAACATGATTTGCAAAGCAGCATTTCCTGAAAACCAAACACCCAACAACCACTGAGTGGAACCTCTGCCCCCTCTCCATTGGCACTGCATTTCTCTCAGTGCTGGCATGATACTGTTGGTGTTCACAGCTGCCCCTGTAAAGGGCTGTAAGAGCTGGTCCCTGAGATGTGCTCTCCAGAAACTACATAGCTACCCGAATCTGTACTACTTTGTTGATTCACTTCATGGTTAATGAGGAGGACAGCATAACCTGTTTTACTAATTCACCCTCTCCCCACATTAGAAAATCCTTCTCCTAGAGCTCTTGGTGGAAAGAAGCAATTCGTAAGAAACAATCAAAGACTCATGAAGAGGGTGGCTTGGAACCTGGATGTCCCTAGGTTAGTATCCTAGCCAACACACAAAATGTGAATCTTCTCTTTTTTCTCAGCTGGAGCAGTTCATTATTTATACAAAGTGGGCTAGCTCCTGCAGGAGCTACCCTGGTCTCAGAACACAAAGTGGGACCGGGACTGAATTTGAACATATAGTTTAGAAGGTTTAAAAGAGGGTCTGTTGCTTTCCAGTGACATACTTTAATCCCTATGAAACAAGATATTCTGGGGAGGATCCCAATTTCTTATGAAAAGGGGCTTCTCTCCTTCCCAGAAAGGACTCAAGTAGGTGGTGCTTGGGCAGTCTTGAGGTTGATGAGTACCTACTTTCCAGAGACATGCCTTGCCATATTGTTCCAGAGCATCCCTGGCTGGCAACCTCAGTGTTTCTCCCTCAGCACATTGGCTTCTGGAAATCCTTTTCTTTCATTGCATCTGTTTCACTCTCCGTTGTCCAAGGTACTTGGGCACGTATCCTGAATTCTATGAAGCACCAGGACAGCAGCTCTGTTGGTTTCAAGCATCTCACTGTGTCATCCTAAGAAACTAAACCAAGGTTTCTTGCAGAGCAGGCTAGGTTCAGACCTACAAAGGAAGATGGAAAATCCCTGAAGAAGTCAGGTTACTAAATACCTTATTGAATCTGGGATGGTAGTAAATAAATCGTTAAACCACCTCCCCCCTCAGGTACACTGCATGAGTGGATAATGGGCAATAGGTAGCTGTAGATTAATGACGTTCATCTGGAACACCAAAGACAGGATTTTCCCTTGGTGACTGTGACTAGGCTTTGTACACTTTCAGTATAGCTAATCCATAGCACTTTACTAGTAGTCGTAAAGTCTAATATTGGCAACATTGTGCTGTGGTAGATAAGTAGGCAAGAAGCAGAAAAATACATGTATCTGTACAACTCCTTTCCCCAGGAAAAAATATTCCATTTGGCTGTCCTTTTATAGTAGTCTTATTACTACTATTTGCACTTTCCACACAAATACAATGAATGCCATCTTCACAGTAAGGTGTTGCTGCTGCCCTTTACACTACTTCCTGATATATGAGAAACCATTTGTTATTCAGATATTAAAATAACAGCACAGTTGTGAGATTTAACACCACTGGGTGATATTTCAAGCTTCAGAACATTTTATGTTTCTTTAGTGGTCTAATTTTCAAGGTGATTTGATTCATTTTTGCTCCTGTATTCCCATAGCAACTGTAGCCAGAAATGCCTTTTACCATTGGGGCAGGCTAAAAGGCTGCAGCCGTTTTCCTAAGTTGTAAGACTACATACCGGGGTTGATGGTGACATCTTTGTCACAGGAGGCGGTGGTGCCTGCTAGGGCCAAGATTGCAGGCTGCCCGGAAACCATAGCTGATTCAAAATGCAGTGGTCTGCCAGAACAGAGGGATGAAAAACATTATACTAATCTTTAGATTGTACATTGGCCACCAGCTGGAGCCTGGTTTTAATTCAGTGCACTGGTCCTTATCTCTAAAGCCTTAAGATTTGGCTGACTCTGAGTATATCTATTTTCTGCCTGCTAGCCTCAAGGCTGCAGCTGATGAATTTTTTAGAATTCTCAGCTCTAGACTGAAAGAGGAAGGGGGCAGTGGTACATTGCACCAGTTACTTCTTCCCATTTCCCCAGTCCATCTTTTTTTCCTTTTCAGACTGCAATATACTAATTCAGATTTCCCCATTACAAAACATGGCCAGGAAGATCTTCTTACACATGCAGTTATGACAGTTTTTTTCATTACTTTCCTATTAAAGAAAGCCCCATGTTGTCACTGGTGAACATATTATCAGCTGTTTTTATGAAAAGGTCTGCTAGATGTAATGCTAAGAAGTGTTTTAAAGATCTATCTAATAATAAAGAAGCTGAGACAGAAAAAAAGTATTTTCCTGTGCTTTAGCTGGAGACCCAGTAAAGTCTAGTTTTGGCACGTGTCTGATATATTTATGCCATCCAGCAACTATTTTACTTCATCAAAAAAGTTAACAAATGGACACAACAAAAGGAGAACTGTACCTCAAGATTTCTTCAGCCAGGTCAATAAAATATGCCTTGAGTGCCTGACAAATACCTTACCTTTCTTCTGCGAGCAATGACAGATACTAATGCAGTTGTGTCATTTCTAGATTTCAGCCTCAGTCTTGCAATTAATATAAAAATGGTTAATATCGTTCACGCCTGTAACCGTAGTGAGAACAGTGGACTTCTTAAAATAAATGACACATGCTTAAATGGTTGCAACAGCAAAGGCTTAAAAATTGAGCAGCTGTTTATTACCTCTATTTCTTCAGGTTTTTGTCTTCAGGTGTTTTCATTTATTCTTTGTATGCATAAACCTTTACCTTGCATGGTTGTTGCTGCACACAAACAAAAAGGTATGCTAAAAATATAAACAGCAGCAACTAAAGAGCTGAGAGCCTATATAAACACTGATAAGGAAATGCAGACAGATACAAGCTTACATTTGTGTTGAATGCTCATCCACCTTACAAGCCAAAACATACTAATACGCAGAAGAGAGAAAGCTTTGTGTCAGAAATAAAACAAACTGCCCCCCTCACAGTTTCTTTGCTATAGATTGTGCTGAAATGAATTGAGATTACTGCAGTGATTAACTCTTTCCTTCCAAGCATCTTTAAAACTGCAGATAGTCACATGGATGTCTTGTTAGAAGATGGGAGTTCACATTAGCCTAGCCTCAAGACGGAGGATTTCCACTTCTTGTGCAAGAATATTCTCTAGATGGTTGTGTTTTAAGGCAAGTTGGTCTCTGTGAGCAAACTCTGTCTTATCAGCACATACTAGATTTTTCTCTCGTTGTGTGGAGATAATGTCTATGTTGTTGTTGCCCAGACATCTCCAGAGGTCTAGGCAGGAGAATGGCTGAGTTGTGGAACCCTGCCAGCCTCAGTACTGAGCCAGGTGCTGGACTGAAGAGATAGCGCCGTGCTGTATATTTGCATGAAAAATGTTTCATATGTCTGTAGAATTTCAATACCAATTTGGATAGCACCTACAGATTTTTGCTTCCCCTAGATAGCCACAGAACAACTGTGGGAACTCAATTTACAGGTCTGGTCTTGGTGGCAACTTTCTGCTTGTAGATTCAGTTTCAGCATCTGAATCCTTTCCTTTGTCAAGTCATTAAATTCAGACAACCAAAACTCTGCTCAGTTGGTGCCTAGCCTTGAAGAAGCCTAAAATTTATGGATAAGTGAGGTTAATTATTAAATGTCCCCACTGTATCTCATGAAGCTGAGAACACTTACTCTGCGCTCCCTTTTACTGGTGACATCTGGTGCTAGTCAGGTTTAATTGTAACTACTTTGGAAAGCTGCAATCTTTTTATTACATTTAACTTGAATTAATCTCCCCTAACAAGCACTCAGAACAGTCCTTTTCCCTCTAAGTATGTTGGCCACAGAGCCATTGTTGTGACTCATTACTGAGAGTCCTTTTTCTGCTTAGCAAAATTGAGACAAAGGAATGCCTCATCAAGTTTTTACTGTTCTGCTGCCTTGCTTTTATAAGGCTCATATGAATGGACTATATGCAAAAGTCCTTCCTGCAGAAGGTCACCCAATTAACAGCTAGCGCACAGAACCATTAAGTTTTATTAATACAATCCTTTGCTTTAAACTTATTTAATCTAAAAGCTTTTTTAAATTACTTGTAATATTTCTGAGTATAATTACAATTAATTTATAGTAATCAGATAAATTATGACTTTGAATCTTGTCTTCTTGCGTATATTTATCCCACCAATATTTCAATGTATAAACATTAAAATATCTTCAAAAATCCAGTCCTTGTTTCTCCTGCTTCTTGAGGAAGTTGTAATGCTTTTTTGCCCTCTGCTTTCTGTCATTTCAGACTGTAAATTGTTCAGGCTGAGAATTCCGTTTTAGTATGTCTCTATGCAGGATAACAGGACAATAACTTCTCTTGGGCTCACTGGGTGTTAGTATAGTCATTACTAAAATAACTAAGGGAAGACCACAAATGTAAGCTGTGATGGATGGCTGCTCTCTTCTCTCCATCCAGACTGCGTGCTGCAGTGGAAGGTGAAAGGAGAGGAGGAAAGGTAGGTGGATACTCCTCTCACCAGCTTCCTCCCCTGCCTCTTCATATCTAATGGGAGCTCAGCATAGGAAGGGATAGCTGATGTTCCTGGAGAAGACACAGTAAGAGCTTTTTGTAGATTCACAGAGATTACACCTCACAGGGATCATCCATCCAGACCTCTTGCTAAGCAAAAAAGTTCTCTACCTTCAAATCACAAACCACGGCTAAACTGAAGTCTTTCTTTCCTCAGAAGATTTAATTGCTGCATGCTATAGGCAGTTGAGTTTACAATAGTTTTGTAGCAGGGAGGTATTCACGCGATCACAGCAGGGGAACAACACCATGTCATACAGAAAAATGAGAACTTTTTCTTTTTCCTGCCACTTCTGTCAAAACACCACATCAGTTCATCAGCTATAGCCAGTACACATAAACAAGATTTACAGCCTCAGGTCGTGGGAGAGCTGGGCTGTTCTACCCCATGCTCTATGTCTGCCTACAAATGGCCTAATGTCTACAGGAACGTGGGGAAAAAAATTTTAGGATGCATGTAGACTGTCATGTGGCAAAAAAAATGGTTTCTGGCCTTTGCCTAGAGGGACTTGGTGAGAATTAAGATTTTCAGGGCATATAAAATATACATTTTGCTTCCTGTTTCATTGACAGATCACAAAGGTCACTTGAAAGATTATGCAGTGCTTAACTACCCTAACTGCCCTTGCACTGATAACACAATATTAGAATATAGGCACTCTTTACCAACAGTGAAGCATGCTCTATTTTATAATTATTACCTACAATTAAGGATATAGTGGAACAGTTATAAGGGGATGCTGACAGCGTGGACTTGGTAGCAAATGTGAAATTGGCCTTAATTGCTGTAATAAATCAATTTCATCAGGATTAATGCTACTGTAAAACTAATAATCTGTAAGAATAGTATGTTATTAAATAAGACTCTCTGTCAGATCTGAATTTAGAATTTAAAACTAAATTCCTAACATAGAAAGTAAAACTAGTAGGGCAGCTCATAAGAATGAGGTTAAAACTCTCCCAAAGTGTTAACAATCAAGGAAATAATGAAGATGAACAAAAGGAAATATTGACCAAATTTTGAGGCTGACAAGAAAACACAAAACAGGGTGCACACTGCCACGCAAAGCTGGCAACCTGAATGCCCAAAGCTGTCTCAGTGTCATTAAGCTCCCTGCTCTTGTGGTGCCATGGGAGTTGTGTTTTCACATCATTAACAGAAGAAGAAGGGAGACTTTTGGAATGATACCACAATGAAACAATAAGCATGGCTCTTTCAGCTGGTCTAACCGAATCACTTCATTAAAACAAATGTCAGGATCAATTAGTGCAGTAGTCAACTTGTAGCTTCAAATTTCTCTCTGTTCCAAACAAGACTCTTCATCACTATATCTGTAGTTAGTGCCAGGACAGTCACGGCTTCTGCTCACTAAACCACCTGTAGGACTTCTGGTCAATTTTGATCATGAAAGGCTCAGTGTTACTCCTGCATTTAAGGAGCCAGTCAAAAAATGAAGGATGACTGTTCTCAGACCAGTTTGTTTACGTTCTCGCTTGTATCCTGACTCTAAATGGGGAAAATACACATGACAAACTTCGGACTGTATTTTTTTTCATGTTGCCCAAGTAACACTGGATGCTGAGTGCTTTCCTGTAGTGTAGAGGTTTCTGAATATGTCAGAATGATAACTGATGACCCAAAGTGACAGCTTCCACAGCAAATTACACTACATGTTTCACAGATCTCTTTTTTCCCCCATCCCTTAGAATGCACGGTACACTTCAATGCATTATCAGCTTATAAAGCAGATACAAAGTGCAGGGGAGAGAGCCTTTTGGGGTATATTTCTTGGTCTCTAAAAACCAGTGATTCTTCCTGCATCCATGTACATGCCCATAAAATCTAAAAGCTCACCAAGGTGGGAATTAAAGCTGTTAAGAAAAGTAAAACATTTAAAAGTTCAAGAAAAAAAAAGTTAAAAAGACCATTTCCTATATATATCTTTAGATATTGTGAAGGTACTGACACATTGGTTTATAGTGCTCATGGTTTATTAATCTTAAATAGACTTTAGTAGACTCATATTAAAGATTAAATTCTTTTGAGTAAGCCTTTCAGACAAGAAGAACAGGGAAATATTCAAATGGTTTTGCACCTACATGTGAATGCAAACTGCACTTAGGAGGATTATTTACTATTTTTCTTATGAGAAAGAAAACAAATTCATGCAGACTATAAAATCGTAAGAGTAAAATTGATGCTAAAATTAGGGGCCGATTATATAAGGAATATGCATAGAACAAAAATTATGGTGAAATAAGAACTCACTACTACAGTATGCAGCTGATTCGTAACCAACTTCATTAAACTGCAAGGTAGAAAGGAGAAAGAAGGTCAATGGCTATTGCTGCAAAATCCATTTCCCTTTTACTTTATTCACAACATTTTGAAGAATAACTCTTCATATCCTTAGCTGTTACTACAGCACTTATCCTCCTGTCTCACCAGCCCCTGTTTCTATGCATCCTAAAATGCTGCCACTGAGAGCTTACCACCCAGTCCAGCTCAAAATGATGTCCACAAATAAGAAGACTGCACAACTAAAACTGCAGAATTTGACAGAACCTGCAGATTATTTAATCTTTTCATTCTTGAGAGCAGGAAATGTTGTTGCAGCCTCCTCCATCTTGTTTTCTTGAAGGAGTGGCAATGCATGGAAAGGAAGGAGAACTCACAGCTCACTGAGAAGATTGTGTGAGTTATGACTGCTAGAATGTGCTGAGCAGGAAACTTGGACCCTGGCAGAAGAGCGCCCAGGTGTATTCACTGGGTCTCCGCATAGCTGCAGAAAGAACTAGTGTTGCTCGACAATGAAATTTAATTAACCAGACCTGAAAAAATGTGGACTACGTATTTTAGTTATTCTTCAGCCCTGGAATCCCAGCAGAGTAGATGAAAATTAGGACCAAACTAGGGAGCTTAGGTAGACTGGTCAATTAACAGATGAGTGATGAGAATTTTCTCCATTAGTATGCCAAGGACTGACATGCCTCTGGTGTCAATCACTATTTGTGAGGAATCTGACTCATTAGTCAATACATAGCACACATGGATGATACTGAATACAGTTGTTTCTAAACAGATCTGTATGCCTTAAAATAATGATGCTGTATCTTTAAGATTGGTGTTACGTTCCTGAAACCAGAATTCAAATAACACAGGTTTCAGGCAAAATTTTTGGCAAATTGGATGTTAGCAGCTTATGAGAAAATAAAAGGTGAGACAGGTTTCTGGAACAGTCTCCTGGATATATTCTATATCTATTTTGTGGAAGCCTTTTTATTTTAAGATGATAAGACAAAAGCTTTAAAATAAACACATTATATAAATGCTAGCAGTCTCCAAAATTGCCTTGTTTATTTTTCTCCCCACATTAGAAAATGAGTCTGATGATGTTTCGACTGAAGTCGGTAGAATTTTTCCCATTCAATTATACCCTAAATGTCAAAGCCAGTGCAAGTGATGAACAAAGGGTTTTTACGATACACAGTCAATAATGAACATTTTCCTTTAGTTTTTCTTGAAGGCCTAATTTCAGAATCAGGGGAATATTCAATACCAAATACCTATTTCAAAAGGACCAATTCTGCAACCTATACTCAAGGTGAACATTCAAAATCTGTTTCAGACTGGGTTCCGGGGCATTAGGTGATACCTGAAACACATGAAGATGGCAGCATCAGAGCTGATATGAGTAAGAGGCATCAATGATAGAAGGACGCAGATAAAGAGCATTCAAAAGGAAAACAGTGCCAAGGAGTCCCTTCAGAAAACCCTCTCCTCCCTGTTCTTCTGTAGTTAGTATTAAACAGAATCCTTACTGGCTGATGAACTCAAATTCAGAAGTCTGAAAATAATTCTGCCTATCCCACAGCATGTTAAAGATCATGAGATGAATTTTGCATTTTTAATCCACTGTGAATACTGAATACAAAAATATCAGAATTTTTCTGGCCATCAGGCCACCAGGATCCTACCCACTGTTAGCTGAAACTGTTCCAAAAATGAATGTTGAGATACAAAGGTGAAGGAACTGCACTCACAGTGGTTTTTTTCACCACTGTTAATGGTATAGTCTAGTTAAGAATTATTTCTACACATTTTTCCCATATTTACAGATAGCAGTTCAGTTTATGAAAGCTAGAAGAGCTGTAATGTACCGTACAACATCTACAATCTTTCTAATCTAATTAGCCAACCCTATCTTTGTAGTCATCGTTTTATTATCTGATAATCATGCACTAGAACAATGTGATGTGTTTATTTCTATCGGTACAGGGAATGCTGATTATTTGCTTATCCTCCATGGTCTCCCCCAAATAAAATACTGTCTTCACTTAATTCAGTGGAAGTTTTACTACAGCTGGACCAGCATATCATATATCCTGTCATGAGTACCTTAAAATCATCAACATCTTTCAGTCATTCTAGGCTTTATAAGATAAAGAAGTAACCACATCTAGATTTATTCCCCAGCTCTTGCATAGGAGTCCTTGTGGGAGTCCTGAAAAACCCCCAAACAAAACAGTGAGTGTGATCTGGATACGACTGGTGTGTCTGCTTGCATTTTAAAAAACAGAGCTGTCTCCCAGTTCTCATCTCCTCTGTAGCTCTGCTGGTGTCTGAGCTCTAGGGAAAAATTTAAGAGTCTTGGCCATGCCTCTGCTCTCACAACCCAGCCTTGTGGTTTCCCCTAGAGCTCAGAGAACGGCAGCAGGGTTAGCTAGTAGCTGGGAGCAGGGACCGCTGGCTGCTGAAATGCAGGCTGACATAGCAGGCATGCCCACAGTTTAGGTACCTAACTCAGTGGGAATTCGGTGCCTGAACAACACCCAGGGCTCAGCTCTCCAACACTGCGGTAACGGTTGCCATTACCCATACAGAGAGCAAAAGATGAGATTACGCAGACTATTCCCACAGCTGCTGACACACTGCACAGTTCTTAATGTTCTCAGTTATTCATGTGTTTGATCTCAGAAGCAGCAGTAGCAAAGGCATTTGGGGGAAAGGAGGTCATAGCACCCTATGGACAAGCAGGTTTCACAGGTTGAGAAACTTGTTAAATATATGCTTTGACCTATAACCCATTAGGTCCGACAGTATAAACCCCACAGACTGCTTGGCATGAAAAAGTGAATGATGAAAAATACTGGCGGAGAAATGCATGGGATGACAGCAAAACAGGACAACAATAAAAATGAAAGAAAGTAAGTCTGGATGGTGGTGTAGACACCCAAAGCACACTCTGTTTGAAAGATTGGACCAGATTTGTGGTAGTGCAAAATTTAAAGTAACCCGCAACATGACTTCCAGTCCTCAGCACTAACTCTTCCAGTTTACATATCTGCTGTTATTGGTCTGCTCTACTTGCTAATGTAAACTTAGCCTTACATATTGCTTTTCGCAGGTGTTAGCAAATGCTGATAAAGTGAAAGAGGCTACTACAGTGGTTCTGCCTTCAGCCAACAAGGGAAGATGAGAGAAAGGGGAGAGAGAAAAAAGAGTGTGGGAGAGACAAGGGCAGAGGCAGGAGGAGTCCTACCAGCATGGCTCACAATGAGACTGACAGAGGGATGCTCTGAAGCTCTCAGAAAAGTTGGGGGAAACCGAGTGGGAGGATGCCGCCTTTCTCCCACTACCAAAGCCAAAGGGTAGGTGAGTCATTATTAATATAGGAAGGTAAACATGGATGCTGTCTAAAACATTTACTTTTTTTGCATGTGTTCTTGTTAATCCAAGAGGTCAGGGCTGAACAACTTCTACCCAAATGCATATACTCAAAAACTCTCTTCTTTCCTGTATTTCATTTGCATATTATCATACTCAGCTTGCATCCTGAGATGATGAGATGACATGAGGTATATTGTTGACTGTGACATGGAGATGAAACTACCATTTACCTTCCCTGCCTGCTTCATGACCTTCACCTCACCATGTTCTCCTTCAGACAGTTTTGAATATTGCAAAATGCATTTCCTGTCTGGAAATTACAATAACTGGATAAATAAGATGGTAGATAGTAGACAATACAAAGGAAGCAACCAACAATTTGTATTTCTTGTGTCAAAAGAAGATGATATGGATAGGTGAGAAATTAAAAAGAGGTAGTTTGGGTTTTAAATACAGGTGAAAATTAAATTACAGATTGAGATGGACACTTATCTTGGGCAAACAGCCTGTGGAAGTGACCAATAGTACCTTCACTCAAGACATGCAGTTGAGTTTTCAGCCTATGTGAAGATTCCCTTTGACCCCTGTCCACACAATGAGGCAGTGATGTAAACTTATGCGTTACATACCGTGATACACTTTGTTGTTTCACAATCCACTGACTCCAGGTGGTCTTTCAGTACAGGAAGAACCAATTAAGGTGTTGAATTACTGCAAAGTTCTGGAGTACCTGAATGGAGCCAGGTTTCAAGTCAGAAGAGAGGCATCACCTGAAATATTTTTATTGCTGTTACATGCAATTTTCCGTTTGTTTCTTAGAAAGTGGATTTTTTCCTAAAATACCAAGCATAGGTGACCATTGCAATATATCTATTTTACAACTGTACACATTTAGCTGAAACTTTTTACTATGCAACTGCATTTTAAGCTATTAAGTTCTATTTGAAAAAAACAACAACAACAACAAACCAACAAACACCCCCCCCCCC
>Ga0065711_1007502_pt1 | contig 27203 bp, 12 predicted proteins | sample Hoacrofraction12_FD_59098 | JGI IMG/M metagenome (GOLD analysis project Ga0065711, IMG submission 59098) | Hoatzin crop microbial communities from Cojedes, Venezuela - Epithelial fraction 12 v2 (version 2) | ecosystem: Host-associated > Birds > Digestive system > Esophagus > Crop | place... | reverse complement strand
AAAAAAAAAAAAAAAAAAAGAATCCACTTATTAACAGTTTCCCTTTTCCTGGTCCTAGAGCACAGATCTGTCCTGTCTCCCCCACCAGACCACTTGGTCCCCAGCCCACTGTTCCCAGCAGAGTGTTTCTGAAGGGCTGACAGGGCAGGGCGAGCTGGGCATGGTCCAGCCCATGCAGTCTGGATGCTTCACACCATACCTCTGGATAAATATGGCAAGGGGGAGGAAAAGATCTTCCCAAATAACAAAATGGAAACTCTCAGCTGTACAGTGGTCTTCCACACCCTGATCTGCAAGATCAAACCAACAGAGGTGTTTACAACTAAATTCTAGAGAATGTCTGTAAGTGAAAAGGATGTTTCCTAGATTAATTTTACAGTTCAGATTTACAGCACCACTGAAAGCAGGCTTTTATTATTTATTACTATTTTTATTTCATAATTATTTTGTATTATGTGTATCTTTGCAAAATGCGTTTTTTTACATTTTTTAATGTACTGAAAAGCTGACTTAAAAGTTCACATGAATTAAATTATTTGGGTATAATTACACTTTTATTCTTTTTAAAAGAACTCTTAATCCACTTGACAAAAAAAAAAGAAAAAACTTTTTGTTTTAAAAAACAAAGAGACAGAGCCAAAATATGCAAGATATTGTGCTGGCATTCCACTTTTAAAAATTAAAAGCTAAGTATATTTTTCTAACAAAGCTTTCACGAATTATTTGTACTTTAATTAAATCCTTCTTTGCTGGAAACTAACAAAATGCCATTAAGAGCACAAGACAGTTATTATCTTTCACTCTTTTTGCTTTTTGTATAATACAATATTACCTAAGTTTCAGCGATTCTTGCTGCGTTATCCACCTCTCCTTTAAAGAAAATACTCTGTAACCATAGCAATACTTACCCACCCTGGTATTATTTCCCGCTGGCTTGTTCTAGGCTTTTGCACATAGCAACCACAGCAATCCTTGATCCAAACTGTCAACTACTTCTTGGCAACTCTTAGCAAAACTAGCGTATCTGCAAAACTACCAAGTATGCGGCTTTATATTTCCAAAACAAGATTAATTCATATGTGTGAATAAATTGATTATTTAAAATCATAACACTACTGTGTCTGATATTCTAATACCACAAATACTAGATGTTGATATTCTAGACTGTATCTTCCAGCTTTCATCTTCTACAGAGCAATGCATCAATCTCTCCTTAGATAAAAAGCAACAAGCAGCTTTGTAACATCTCGCTCTTATTCACTGAACTCACAACAAAACATTCAGTTCACGCTTCAAACCTACCCCATTTTTAACAGGAGTCATGTAGAAGAAAACCAGCTATACCTTCTACGCCTGACCAGTTGGACTTCAGGTTCACACAGCACCAGTTCTGGCAGGCCTGAGACATACGCTTTAATTTTGACATTTAAGCACTCGCATAGCTCACAGAAGTCAAAGTACACACCGAAGGACTCGATGGCTATGCTACAGAGGGCTGATCTTAGTCATGTGCATAACTTGTTAACGCTACACACGTAAGCAGCCCTGCCAGCGTGACTTACATGTGTAGTTATTTGTAGAAGGATGTGCATCAGAAGTACAGAGAGTCCAGGTCAAACGGCCCCAGATTCCTTATCTCTTTTCACTACTCTTCATCATATAAAGCCATTAAGTTTCCCATGTCTGAGCTGACTATCAACACTCTTCTTGATCACTACTTTAGTGTGGAATCTAAAACTGAAGAGAATCTTTTTTTTCCAAAAAGCACATAACAGAACAAGATCCTAAGAAAACACTTCAAACTAACACAGGTTGATTTTGTTTAATATCTTTTCGATAGTATTTTAACTTGTTGCATAATAATCCAACTAAAGCACTTTGAAATTTATCTGAATTTTGCTACTAATTGAATCAGTTTTCATAAGCTGAATAGTAGGGTACTGTCAGTGAATTGTGGTGAAGCAGCACAAAGTATGTTTCGGGGTAACTGATTTAATAAGCTCGTGTATCACTGTGCATCCTCTCACCACACATTCTCATCCCACTAGAGTCAATAGGGCTTTTGCAATTGACTTGTGTCAAAATTTTATCCCTGATCTTTATTTGTTCATGTGAATCACCCAGCAATATTCGCTTCGTGTGTTCTCTGTAGGGGTAGTTCCACAACAGGACAACTACATTTACAAATCATCTACTAAGAGAGACATTAGCATTGAAGAAAAAACATTTTGTTTCAGTCACAATGATAGAAACAACCAGAAGAAGTTGGATAAGTATCATTTTATATATATATATGTATGTCTACACACACCTACCCCCCATATTTTTATATATATATACACATGCATATCCCGTATATTTTATATATATACACACATACACATATATAAAACATGATGTGTGTATATATATAACAAATATTCAAATAGCCTAATACATTTGTGAGAGCTGGCAAAAAATAAAAAATAAAAATTAAATATCAGCTACTTAGGGATTTTTTGAATCTGAAATGCTACAAAAGAATGGTGAGAAATATTTTTTATAATTATTATAGAACGATTATTCCAGGTTCCAGGAAGGAGAGGGAACACTACAGATTACCCTTCCACGCCTACTGTTTTAAATGTTGTGGGGTTAAAGCATATTCTAATTTATGGACACATCACCTATCCATACACATGCAATTCCTCTATAACTATGAGCCATCTGGGGCTACACACTAGAGGAATATACACCAGGCAGATGGGCCAATATAGGAGCATAGGATTACATTCCTGACAAAAAAAAAATAAAAATCTTTACATCATTGTTACCTATTTATTTTTTTAAAAAAAAGGAATTAGGTCTTTATGTGTACAGAAAAAAAAACGAAAGTCCAGATTTGGAAGAGGAAAAGAAAGTAATATAATTACTTTTGTGGTAACATCTACAAAAAAGACAAAATTATACTTTGTTATTTTGGTACTTTGCCTAGCAGAAACATGTATTTGTGAGTAATCTTCAGAAAAATTACTTTGCCTTTCCTTTTAAAGAAAAAGGTGAAAATTTGAAATTAGCATTTCCTGTGGTTTAGCTACGATCACTAAAAGATTAGCAGGAATACAGAAAAGAAATGGTAATTTTGTCCCCAGGAAGCCCAAAAATTAGCACTGTTTTAACTAGCAGAGTAGAAAAGTGCCCTATAGCTGTACAGTGAAATACTACTTTGTACTTTGCCAGCTGTTATACTCCATTTGTGGGAGGATTTCCAAACAAAATCCTTCAGCCGAGGATCACAAATTATAAGCAAAAAAGGAGAAAATTTTATTTTCTTTTTCCATAAATGAAGGCAATACATTTATTAAATTCTAAATCAAATAATGTTTTTCAATATGTTGATCAAATGCATCACGAAAAACAAACATTACTTGCTCTGTTCAGTTTTACGAGGTTACAGTGGAAAACTCCACTCTACCCCATCAAGGATTTTCTGAATGTATCGACTTCATTGGTCTATTAACAACAAATGCAATTACATTTTATTCTAAGATAATCAAATATACTCTTCTTTGCTGTAAAAGCTATTCTGTTTGGAATGTACACGTTTTGGTTAAGTTCTCATATCCTAAAGACACCATTTTCTAGAAGCCACCATCCTCATTTAGAAAATTGGCATTTTTTGACTCTTCATTTGATTTACAGAGAGACTTACAGGGAATGGAGCCACTGATACTAATTTTAATTTTAGAAATTATAACTCAATCCACTTATTTAATATGTATTATTTCCTATACAATTATGAAAGTTTTTACAGGACTTTTAAATAACAACATTTGGCCAAGGTGCGCTTCCCCAAGCCACAAGAAATAACTTTGAAAACTTTTGCAGGAATTAAAAAAAGTCAATACTTTTCCACTGGAAAGTCATGTACCTTTTAATTTTGTTTCTATTTACGATCGTTCAAGTTTAGCAAGACTTCAAAAATTTTGTTAACATTTTAGGTACATCTTGTGCCCCTTCTACAGATAGGGCCTTAATTACACTCTTTATTCCTTGCCTGAAGCTTCCCTTTCTTGTTCTTCATTCATGTGTTTTAAAGACCTTTAATATTTATCCCCTCTTTTACAAAGATAACTTCCCAGAAGTCTATCTTTTTGAATTCATTAAAGTCTTATCTCTAATATTTTTGTGCTTTTTAAAACTGGCAAACAGTCTCTTACTTTTAATTGTAAAGGCCTCATTACAGTGACCTTTCAGACATAATTTAAATGCTTCCCCATAAATTAAGAATGAGTATTGTTTTAATGCTAGTCTACTTAAAGGATGTTTTTCCTTTTCATTTTTCTGAGGTCTCAGAACTCTTTCAGAAAATCTGCTGTAACTGGATCTCACACAGGGACAGCAAGTGATCCAATAACCACTGGGGGGAAAAAAAAAGTGCTGAAGGAATCAAAACGAGAGTGAGCTCTCTGATACATATTGGGTATTTGAGGAAATCAGAGAATATTATTTGCTCATAAATCGCTTACGTCCAAAGAAATTCCTTTGTATCCCATTCTTACTGGAAACGTGTAGACCAAAACCACAAATAAGCTGGCTTTGAGACTTACAACCCCCAGTCTCAGCAGAGGGAAGACACAGCCCTGTTTGGGACAGACACATTAACCATTGTGGATTCAGTGTTCCTATTACAATACATTATCACACTGTATCCAAGTTTATCAATCCTGGCCTCCATTCAAATATGCAGCTAGATGCCTTACTAAGTGCCTTGCTAAACTGAGCCTTTAATGCTATTTAAAACTAACTTAATATAGAAAAGAGCTATAGATTAACTGATGCATCTCTTGCCTTTTTTGTTTCAATCACTTCTATTTAAGCACATCGCTCTCTGGGGAATATAAAAATGAAGGGGAAGCGGGGGGCAGAAATCCCAGTAAGTTATGTTTGACCTGAAACTGCAAATTCAAACACCACGCATTCCAGACCTCTGGCTGTCTGATTCTTCCAGGCTCGTAATCCATTCAATAGTTAAGTCTCACTCCCTATTACTCCTTAACAGGGGTTGTGCCTTTTATTGAATTCCTCATGGCAAATCATCTAAAACTGGCTTTGAATGATCACGTGGCTCCTGGAGTTGATTTGGAAATCCAGAAAACAGGACACGCACCAGCATTTGAGCAGTTGGCCACAAAAGGACAGCTTCACACAGGAACTCTGGTACAGGCAGCAGCACCAGAACTCAGCACACTCTCACACCACCCGATGTCTTAGCCCGAGACCCTCCTCTGTCCATGTCCAACGCCCTATGTCACTCACACTTTCCCACTCCCGTGACAAGAAGAAATTTAGAGATGAGATGTTCCCAAAGTACAGTACACGCACCATTGGTGGGATGCTGGCTGCTTTCAAACAATAAACGAAGGCTGCCCACACAGCCCAGCGCCTCCTTTGAAGCACATGGGAAGCTTGTACAAAGCCAGGAACTGCTGCCACGCTGCTGGCTCACTGCAAGGGTACCAAAAAGAGAAACCCCTACCTCTAGGGATTTTCTAAGGGAAGGCACTAAACACATGTAAGTCCCAGAGGTGGTTGTTACCATGAGTGCTGGTGCCCAGAAGAGGAGAGTTGCAGATCGAGGCACCTGGCATGAACGCCTCAGAGGAGGAGGTTGCCTATGGCAGCTGAATGTCTGCCACAGCTTTGCGCAAGCAAACCCTCTCAGGTACATTTGTGATCATCTCATCTACTACATATCCCCGATTCATCCCATAAACACCATTGTTTTGTCACAGACATGTTTATTCTGGAAAAAAACCCACACTTACCATTTATTAGAAGATTTTGCACAAACACATACGTACAAGGAGGCAGAGTTAAAGTGACACATGCAACCTCGATTTCAGCGTTTCCCAGTTTTGGCAGCCTGGCTTTGCCCCCTTAACATACCTTTTAAAGTGCATTGTGTATGTGCAGAGTTTCTTCAACTTTTGAGGGAAAAAAAAAAAAATATAGTCAAACCAGGCAACCAAATTCCTTTTTTATGGCAACCAATTGACAATTGCACACCTGGCAGAGTGAGAGCATTAACACTCAGCTCTGTCACTTGAGTCAATCAAGAAACTAAAACCAGTGTGTGGGTATCATCTTTTGCAGTGCCCTAGACTAGGAAAGAAAGAGGAACCCAGTAACCTTGTGTTCCTAGCAGTATACTGGAAAGCAGCAGCATCCAACAGCTAATGACCTCCCCCTGACAGTCCCTCACCTACTGCCATCTCGTCCTCATTACCAGTCTGTCTTCATCTTTCCCTTTCTTGTGTTCACAGCAAGTCTGGCCCTATTTCTTGCCTGTTTTCCTGCTTCTCTACTTGACATATGAATCAGAACGGCAGTCAGCCTTCACTCGGCCATCTTCCTCTGCTGCGTGGTGGTGCTTAGGAGCCTGCCAGTGCATGGACGAGCATGAGAGGGTCTAACTTCTCCATGCATCCCCATCCTCCAACTGAAGTCAATGGGACACGCTGGTGCGTTTAAGATTAGACATGCTAATACACAGTAGTACGCAAAACACACTCTTTCTTCAACCTCATGTTTTCTACCTTTAAAGAGGCCTAGCTCCCTTTATTTTTACCCTGTTTACTGCCCTGCTCTGCCAGTCAGAAGACACTTTTACAATCAAATAACTACGTATTCCCAAACATACAGATTGGGATTTTTTGAGGCAGAACAAAAGTAGTAACTTCTCCCAAGTGGTGCACAGTGCACTTTTGGAGTCAGGGCAATTAGGCCTACAACTGACAAAAGAAAATGACTTCGCATCCCAAGTGAAGAGAGCACACAGAACAAAATGTCATGCAAGAACGACACAGCTGAAAACAAAACAAAGACACGCCATTTTTCATAACAATGCAGATGTTCGGATATTGAAAATATTTTTAGCATGTACTAGGGAACACAAAAAAGAAAAAACCTATTGGGAATAGCAGTCCACATCTACATTGTTCCCCTATTTTTCATGATGTATACAATAGTGTGATTCCCCCTTCTATGAATTTAAACACTCAGCTCTGAAACAAACTCTCATTTTTCCAGAAAAATATCAACATTTACTATTTTTTAAATACATTCTACAGAATTCTGCCTGAATCAACCTATTTAACTCTGTAGTTGGTTTTCTCCTTTCAGAGGCCTTAATAGTCTGCAGATGGACCTCACCTTAGTCACAACCATATCTGAGCTTTGACACCCCCACTCCAATCTTAGTTTCAAGTTCTAGTACGCTGCACACTGAAGTCTCAAAAACCCAAAGCAACATATCTCAAAAGTGTGCATCTTTTATTTTGAAGTTGATTTAACACTGCAGGAGTTGATCATGTATGCTCGCTCCACTGTTTGTTATCATCCTTTTCTACTGCCCTCTCCTCTGGAAATTGAGTTTGTCTACAGCTGGACAATCCACATGTCCTTCAGTTGCTGAGAAAGGTAACTGCTCCTTTTCTTTTGCATGTGACCCAGCCTTCTGCATACAAACCAATAAACTATACAGTAAAAGAGGAAGACCCACTACATCATGACAGTTCCACTGCAGTCCCAAGCCATACCTGATTGTAAGACCTTGTGCCTTGCTTAGTGTTACTCCAGGCCACCTTGTCTGAACACACCCTGCACGATGGATCCCTGCTGTGCATTTGTCTTTCACCCTTCCCAGCTCCCAATGACAAGATCTTGCTTTGCAGCTCTGCTCCCTTTCCCCAAATGGCAAAAAACAAAGCACAAATGCAGCAGGGACGAAGGGGTGAGGGTGTCTGAATTCTCCTACCCACCCACAAAATGGTTTGTGAGGGTAAGCAACTTGATATCCCAGGGGGACAGATAAGTGAGTCCCAGTATTCCCACTATAACTTGATTCTCCAGTTTTCAATGCTTCCTCAAAAACTGGTGTTCATGGCCACCCAACAAACTGGACTAGCTGATGAGCACAGACAATGGCCCCAGCATCTTAAAGCTCCGCTCCCCATTCAACGAGATCTGACGGCATGGCCCTGCCAAACGCCATGACGCTATGCCTCCTACATATGTCTTGTGAGACCCCAGTGGTGCAATCCTTCATTCACACACAGGGGCTCTGTACACCTTGGCAGCACACATTCACATGAGCACAACACAGTCTGCGCAAACCCTGGATGCTTCCCTGAAGCATCAGACTTCCTAAATATACGTTGCAGAACATAGTCTGTATCTTCATCTACCCTCTGGGATGGCAAGTCAACTGCCAGGAACAGGCAATTACTGCTTAGATAATTCACACCACTTACAAGCAGCCTTAGTTATCCCCAGCAACAACTCACGCATAGATAAGGAAGGGACCCACACAACGTGAATTAGGCTGGTGGTGACAACCCATACGCAGGCACAGTATTTCCCAAGGAGCAATACGCTGGATGACAACAGAGGGGCTGCAGGGAAAAAAGTGGCAGTAACAGTCAGCTACCTCCAAATCCATGGTGTGCATTGAGAAAGCCTTTGGGAAAGAGGATTACATGACGTCCTGTCAAGCCACGTATAGACTTCAGCAGCCGTAGTCTAGTTTACATCGGCTAGGAATACAGAATATGTTTTTGTATGGAAAAAGTCTTTAGGCTGAAGGTCTACAGTCGTTTTTCTGGGAGCGTAACTTGTTATGGGGAACCACCACACACCAGGAATACTTAGTGGCTGCCAAAGCCAATCATTATTGCAACATGCAAGAGGCTGAAAAAAGGATTTTAAGTGGACAGAAAGTGCACGCATGGGGGAAGCTGAACAACTCTGTGATGATCCTGACTTCTCAGTTGTCCAAAACAGATCAACAGTTCCAACCGTATTCGTGCAAAAGCAAATATTTCATATCACATCATAAGGGAAAAAGTGCTTTTTGCACCTCCTCACAGATTTGTCAGGCAGCTCTGCTAGGACTTCTAGGACACGGCACAGTTAAGAGTCTCTGGTACCTATTTACTTACCATTGCCATCCTCCATGACACAGAGTCGGGGGACATACCAGACTACCTACACAAGCGAAGGAGCTTTGAAAGGCCTACTTTACTCTGCCTGTGTTCAGTTACAAACTAACAGACATTGGTTTCAGAAAGATCTGCCAAGATCAACCAGTAGGTGAAGGACCTGTGGAAGAGATGAATGCCTGCTTTAATTTAAGATGACATTACATTTCCAAAGTCATTTTAGTAAACCAGAACTTTAGAAGAGAGTTATTTGACTTGTAAGCAGCTCTGAGCAGGTTTTGAAAGACTCCAGAAAGTGGTTCTATAAATACAGAGCATAACCTTGGTTTAGTACAAGGCACTGGACTCAAGGGAGTTACTCCACACAATCATAGAATGGTTTGGGTTGGAAAGGACCTTGTAGATCATCTAGTTCCAACCCCCCTGCCAAGCACAGGGACACCCTGCACAAGACCAAGTTGCTCAGAGCCCTGTCCAACCTGACCTTGAATGTTTCCAGGGATGGGGCATCTATCACCTCTCTGGGCAACCCGTTCCAGCATTTCACCATCCTCATCATCAAAAATTTATTCCTTACATCTGGCCTAACTCTCCCCTCTTTTAGTTTAAAATCATTACCTCTTGTCCTATTGCAACAGGCCCTGCTAAAAAGTTTGTCCCCATCCTTCTTATATGCCCCCTTCAAGTACTGAAAGGCTGCAACAAGGTGTCTCCAGAGCCTTCTCTTGTCTGGGCTGAACAGGCCCAGCTCACTCAGCCTGTCCTCACAGGAGAGGTGCTCCAGCCCTCGGATCATTTTTGTGGGCTCCTCTGGACCCACTCCAACAGGTCCATGTCTTTCCTGTGCTGGGGGCTCCAGAGCTGGACACAGGACTCCAGGTGGGGTCTGACCAGAGCAGAGCAGAGGGGCAGAATCACCTCCCTCATCCTGCTGGCGATGCAGCCCAGTATATGGTTGGCCTTCTGGGCTGCGATAGCATGCTGTCGGTTCACGTCCAGCTTTCCATCCACCAGTACCAAGTCCTTCTCTGCAGGGCTACTTCATGAGACAGCATCCCAAAGCATAGCTTACGTATTAGATAGGAACAGAAGGCATGAAAACTCAAACAGGCATTTTAACTCTCCCTCTCCCACAGTTAGGAGACTGACGACTGCAAGCCACCAGGCAAAATGGGACCTGGATGCCAAGCACTGCAGCTCTCATCCCTTCACAGTCTCCAGATAAACCTGCTCTTGCAGTCACCCAGCCAGGCTAGTACAAGTACCCTCTAACAAAGGCACCCCAGATATGTGACTGCAGGTAGTCGAGTACTCCAGAAGAAAGTGACAGTAGCCTGTATGGGTGTCCTCTAGCTTAGGAGAAATATAATAATCTAACTTAACAGAAAGACGGAAACAGATCACAAAGGGGCAAGCTGGGAACAGAGGAGCTCCCAATAACTCCGAGAATTTGTGGAAAAAGAAGTAAAATTTTTCTATTTTTTCCTATGTAAAAGAGAAGTACGGTTTGACTTAATTGCAAAGTGTAATGTTAAGTGTGAGTAAACATACATGTAGACAACTCATCTTTATTTATAAAACACAAGGAGTTAGAGAAGACACAGTTTAGGACTGTTTTCTTACTCTTAAGGCTCACACAGTACAATCAGGTCTAAAGGAGTGCTACAAGACTCAGATACGCTACATAGGCAGACTTCTTTCCAATCAGGCCTGGTATTTCCCCAAATTCCCAGCTGCATACACAAATAACACACAGCAACGGCAAACTAACATAAATGCAAGGTCATACTCCTCTAAGAACACAGAAAGTTGGTGCACGTCTGAAACCTGGGACCGTAACCTGCATGGGCAGCTACTTTCATGGAAGTGTTAGATCACCGAATAAATCACTTAATATGTGCCCTGCAAGCAGTGTTACAGAAAAAAAAAAAAAAATAATAATTAGGACAATCCCTAGACACCCAACAGAAATAAGCTTGCCGATTTTTCTTTTTCTATGTACGGTGAGATCAATACTGGAATACATAGATATCAGAACCATATGCAGAAGGTGATCAAAAAAGTGGAGAAGAAATAGAAAAAGCCCAAGTGATTTAAGGGATAAAAACAAAGTGTCTTCAAGTGAGACTTAGGGATTTAAGTCTGTATAAACTATCAGTGAGGATAATTTGTTTGAACAGACTACCAGGCCAAGCGACAGATTCTGTCATCCCCCTAAGTTTTTGCAAGATTCTGAACACAGCAAAACCATTGCTGAGCACACTGCTGTGTCCTTTGGCATGTAGGAGGTTTTAAAAGACAGCGTGAGGATCTTTCTGGCTTGAAAACAAGATTCTAAGGGCTGCGCTAAAGCTGAAGACTGCTAAAATCTAAAGAAAATATTTAACATTTTAAACAAATAATGTATTTCCTATTTAAATGAAACCACTTTTAAAGACTAAGCATTAAAAGTGGGAAAGCACAAGCATTTCCAAATGCCAGGTTAGCATGACAGAAACTTCAAGAAATAATTGAATTTCTATGAAATATTGTGTGCTCATTCTGTAATTGGGGAAAATTCATGTGAATGTCAGTCTCACCTCCTACCAATTATGACCAAAATATTGCCTTTTACTTCCCATCAGTGACACATGAGTACTGGCATTTTTATTTCAAAATTTGTATGTGAGGACAAAGTGAACATATTAGTAAAAGGTTGTGGTTAGTTAGGTAAACTCCCCGTGGTAAATTTAGTTATTTCCTGATCTCACAGCTTAGTAAGACAGGAAAGTCTTCTGCCAGTCTCTACCTTCTCAACATATGGCAACTCATTTCAAACCAAGAAGAGATACAAAAAGCTCCCCTTTTGCAATAAAGTAATTAATCACTGTCTGTTAAGATTCTTTACCACTTTTGTGTCACTTTTTAAAGGAAATTCCCACATTGTTCTTCCAAACTTAGATTTTAGGTATAGTATTAAGCAAATTATTAACGTCAAATAAACAATTTAATTCTATGCCTCATAACGCCATGGTTCTCCGCACATCTTCACATACTTCCACCACCCTCAATCCTCTCCCAGTATGTGTAGAAAAATTAACACAGAAAATGAAAACATAAAAAAGAAAATGAAAATACATATAGAAATGTGAAAAAAATCTGTAAAAGAACAGCAAGGTCAAGAAGTGCAAATATTAAACCCACTCAAGTTAAGAACCGAGAAAGGCAATTAAGTTATTCAATTTGTCATTTAGGTTCCAGCTATGGGTTTCTACAGGAATTGCATGAGATACAAATAAAAAGTATCACAACTGTGAGTTTGGAATTTAGCTTTAAAATACAAAAGTACATACATTTGAGGTAAACTTTCTGAATGAGATTAGATAGACTAATTACTGATATGATGGGAAAGAAAAAAATAATGAATTAAGAGAAAGCAAAAGAGCACACAGCAAAGGCTTCATCTGTTGTCTAGTGTCTTTCTTATGCTACAAAAAGCTATTTTAGAGCGGCACACTATTTTCTTCTAAAAGTCCAAAAATCTATGCATAGTGAAGCATCACGTTCATCCTCAGTGACTATTTTTTGCTACTAATTTTATAATAGCCTGGAAGCAGACCTTATGCAGCCACACATATAGGGACAAGGAGGAAGACCCCCTGAGGTCTCAAAAGTAGCCTTGTCTCCATAGAGGTCTGAGTGTTTTCCAGAACAAAGATGGGGACATACTACAGGAACTACATTTCTTGAGTAAAATTAACTCATTAGTGACAAGTTTGTAACAGCACTACATAATCTTTTAGCGACATTTCACCTTCAAAAGTCTGTTCAGTTCAGGTATGACAGAAATACAGTTTTCCACATGGCAAAACAGGATAGATTTTTTAGAACTATGATAAAAAGTAATTACTACATCATGAAGCCAATGACACCAGCCACCAAGTGTTTGCAGCCCAATTATATTCAAGGCACCCTGAAAAAATCCCAGCTATACTGGTCAGATTCTCTCATTTTCAACAGTCACTAAAAATAGAAACACAACTCAAACACTGAAATGCTTCTAGGGTATATTTTGTATCAAGTGTATGCAGTTTAAGCCAACCTAAACACCCAGGCCCTGTAACCTAACAAAAATGTGTTATTCTCAATCATTCATCTTATTTCTCCTTTCCTGACACATCCAGCTACTGTGGGCAGGGAAATCTAGCTCTTCACCAGCAGCCATCAAATCCAGCCATGCTGCAGCTCCAGGAGTCAGAAAGGAGACCCTGCCCTTGCCCTTCCCTTAGCGGGCTGCACAAACAGCAGAAGGGATGCTTCAGTTGGCACCATCTGCAAAAGCCACGGCTTTCTCTGGAGGGCAATTCAGAAAAAAAGCCTAACTTTTTTAGAGACTCAGAATTGCCCTAGAAACCCCAATCATCTTCCATTAGCCAGGGAGGAAACACAGACAGTATTCCCACCAGGCTAAAGATCGCATTTGTGAATGCCCCACCAAAGTCATCAAAGCTAATGCCCTTCAACTAATACTCCAGCAGAAAATAACGCTGCCTAGAAGAGAGAGTAAAAGTCTAGCCTGAAAAAGCAGGTCAGAGGGGGAGGAAAAGGATGACAATAATGACCATTTCAGTAAAACCAGCTTGATAGAGATTAACATTCAGTGTAACAAAAAAAAAACCAACAAAAAAAGAATCACAGTAAAGTGACAACTGTGGAAGAGAAAAAACATGCTAGATTTTCAAGCTGTCATGCAGACCAAATGTCTTTATCAGTAGAGTTGGTGGAAAACCTAGGTGACTAAATGGTAACCATGCAATCAGCCTGTAAAATAAGAGGAGAGAAGCTGCTTCATTAGGGTCTTAGTGTAATACAGGCTGGAGATGGAAAAGGCAAAGGAACATTTGAGACAACTACAGCAGGCAACAAACATCTACGAACTTTAAACAACAAGACAGCAGAATTTATTTCATCACATAATCAAAATCTGCAACTGACACTCAAGGAAAGTCCTGTGCTATTTCTGAAACATTTGGTGGAAGAGACAAAACTTTTCATCAGTTCTGACACACTTCCATATAAAATACCAAATTTGAGGGTTGAAGATCCATAGCATTTTCTGAATAAAATACTCCCCAGTTCAAATATGGACAATTAGATGGATGTATTTTGACAGAGCAAGACCGCTGAAGAATAATAGGAAAAAACCCCCTCAGCAAGCAGGTAGCAGTCAAAATTCATACAAAAAACAGGAATCGTGTAACAAGACCCCTTTGAAGAAACGACTGTAAAATGGACCTTCTTAATAATATCTGTTTAGTTTTTCAGCCATTATATCTTTTGCCTGGGCTGCTTACTCCTTTTCTTTTTTATTCCCTAAGCCTCTTGATAAATTTCTGTCACAACTTCTGATTGCATTAAAGAACCTGATGGACATGAAATCTAGGCACACGTTCTTCTTTCCCACTGAACGACTTAATCTCTACTGCTAGCTTCAAAATTCTTGCCTGAGTACCACTGCTCACCAAGTTACTCTGTGCTTTTTGATAACAGCTACATGCTTTTCTTTCCAAAACTTCATTTTTTACACCATACCACTCCCCAAAAACCTCACAGCTAAGTTAGAATTAAATCAAACTCCCTAAGAATTTTCCAGCTTCCCAGCTTTATATCATCCATAGGTTTGATTATCTCTTTACTATGTTCCAAGACATTACTTAACTAATGAGTAGTAAAACAAAAGGAAATTTCTGTTGGACAAAATTTTCTTCAAACGCAAAGTAATTATTGAACCAGTCAAAGTTTATGAACAGCTCAGCAAAGTACTTTAGCAAGTAAGTAACCCACCTGACTTCAAATTCTTCTAAGCTTTCTAAGTTTTGCTGAATCAAAGGACCTATAGCAGACTTCTTGGAATGATTGCTACTTTCTGAAGGTTTCAAAAACTCATGACGAGCACTACTATCACTCTCCCCCATGCCCCAGCCCCACAAGTGCAAAGCAATCCTTTTTTAGGTTGCAATTTTCCAGGTGTGTCTATTAAAAAAAAAAAAAAGAGATGGTTCATTTTCATTTTTTAAAGTGTTTCTTTTCAGTGAAAGACTTTGTGAAAAAAAAAAAGATTCACAAGATCATCTTGCAAGAAATTCTTGCCATTATTTTTTGGCTCTGTAGGACAATATTGGAGCTCAAACTTGAAAGTTACTATTTTTAATAGAAGATTCTCTCTAATAATAAGAGCTGTGTACTTCATCCACAAGAAACTGGTCCTGATTTAACGATTTTAAGAGGAGGTGGGGGGGTGGGGGTGGGGAAGATACACAGAGCGAATGCCACAGAACTCTATACAGAAATCACCAAAATCACCAAGTCCTGAAGTGTCTTATTTACATACTTATCTCCATCCACCATAGTCATAATGTCCCACTTCATGTAAAAACTCATCGGCTCTATGCTGGAATGGGACAACTTCTGCATGTTGGAGTCTAAACGTACAGCTAAAAAGTGACATTTGGAAGAGCTGTGAAATACACCTCTTATTTTACCAAATCTTCTCCCCCCAGCTGCCCAGTGGTTAAAATTTTTTTAGTTAATAAAATTACACATATCCAGTCATTTTTCCTTTTGTAACATTCACATATAGACCATGTTCAAATAGAAAGGGAGGTTACAGTTCTGTTCTTAGTCTTTCCATTCCCAGTCGCCATCTACAAGCTGTAATCTGTAGTGATGAAGTAAAACAAAAAGTGACTGCTGCAATGGAGGCAGCAATGGGCAAGGATTTACACAAGATCATGTGGACAACGTTCAGCAGATCTCAAGATTTAGCTGGACGCAGCACAGAGATGTGAATTACTGGCAGTCTTTGGGGGTTAAAAGTTAAGGAACATAAGGCTGATGAAAAAGGCTGAGGTAACATAGCACCCCAGAACAGCTACTGTCTCTGGATGCTGCACCTCCTTGAAACTCCACCTTGCCGACCCTGGTCCAAATGCTCGATGAAACAAAAGGCTCTGATACAAGCCATGCACCACTGCTCCTAGCTGACAGCAGACTGGTCCCCAGAGTGAAGCCAGAGCCCTGCAGTAGGCAGATGGGCTCCTTATCTAGGCAGGGGGAAGAGCTAGGTCTCGGAGGGACAAACCAGAATGCCTGGACAAAGCTGGAAACAACCCAGGCCTAACCAAGTGTAGACACTGATCTCAAATCCCACCTTACCCTGGACCCTGTGCTGTAGGCTATGGCCTCACTCCCAGCTGCCATCCAGAACCTGGGATCATCTCCCAAGTTCAGGTACATGTGCTCATTCTGCCAGCAGATGAGCAGGACTCTTTCCACATGGTCTGAAGGGAAAGATGGGCAAGTAGCTCAGATACTTCCCTGATGGGATAGCCTTGTGACTACCACATAACCACAGTCCAGTCCCACGTCTCTAGAGATGCTAACCTAACCCGCAGGCTAGCAACTCCATGAGGTGAGCAGCCTTGCCCTTCACTCATGGTAGAAACAGTACAGCAAAGAACCAGACTACAGAAAGTAAGAACGAGTAGAGCCACGACTGGCACTAAAGTGGAGAAATCAGAAGATTCTCGAGTTCTTTTGGCCTTTGGCTTCTTCCAACAACCATGTTCCCAGGAACACTGTACATTAAACCAAGTACACAACACAGTTTGAGCTACTTGTGCTACAGTCTTGGAAATCACCAGCCATGCAACAGAATCCCCCCTGTTCAAAAGCATCTCCATACTCAGCAAAAGCTTACACCTTTACAGATTCCTAATTTAACATTCAAATGCACTTGAGACGATACGGTTTAAGAAGTTACCAGTACTGCCTTGGTCTCTGTAATTGATCATATGCACGTTTACCTGGTGAGGTAAAATGTGTTAAACTGAATAACCCTCACAAGGCATCTGCCATCAGAAAACTGATGCAGCACACTACCACCTAGGGTAGTCCAGCTTGATCTGACTGAACAAGCAAAACAAAAACTTCCTTAAACTTCATGAAATGACCAGATGTAGGTCAATGGAGATAGCACTGTTATGTCTGTACCTTTAATATGCTGTTAAATATTTATTCCAATTAGAAATTATCTGTGCATGGCATAAAGGAACAAGGGAGACAATGTTTACAAATTTCAGGAAATACCAAGACTTTTTTTTTTTTAAATTTTGATCTGTAATATTTCTGTAATTGGGTGATGATTAAAGGTAAAACCACAGAGAAGCAAAGAAAAAACAGAGAAACAGAAACAGAAAAGAAGGCATATCTAAAAGAAGAAAAAGCAAAACAACAACATTTTCAGTCTCTGAAATTAGAGGACTTGCAATTTCTTTGCGTTCTCAGGAGCCAGCAGGATGCCAGGCTGTAGGAGGCAATGTGAGAAGTACATCTGTCCCTGGCCACCGGGCTCAGCAGAGACCCGATAAGCAGGTTTTTGTTTTGCTCTTGGCTCTAGCTTCCATTTTATCAAATGTTTCATAAGAATTTACAATTCTATTTGTGAGCAACACAGACTTCATATAACTGAAATCTGAGTCAAGGACAGCATGTGACTTTCATTTTGACTTCAGAATTATTATTATTTTTTATTATAGAGTGCACAACCACCATAATTACCAGGAACACTAAGAACCATCCAGATAAAAACCAAGTACAATCAACTATTTGTAAGGCATTAGCGAATAACTACAGAGCCAGCCACCCTCCCCAAAACAAAAAGAGAAATACAACAAGTCTAGTTGATATTACAAAGGAAAAGAAAATGGTACACATGCAGAAGTTTCATAATACTGAAATATACAATCTGTCTTCTCAAAGGATTTTGCATTAGAAAAGTGTAACTGAAATAGTTTCCAAAGAACTGATTTCATTCAATAAAAAATATATATATATATATACAGCAGTGTCCACTTCCTGAGATAACACTGGAATAAATACTGCTTGAGAAGTATGCTATGGCCAGTGCATTCTCTCATCTATTTAAGAACATGTATTATGATTTAAAGTATGCTTTTAAATAGATGTGAAAGTCTAACCTTCTGACTACATTACTAATGAAGTTCTGTTCCATGGTGTCTGGTACCAAATTACCTTGAGAAAAAAAAATAAAATCTAAAGGAGATTATGGTCAGCACAGGTGACAGTAATGTCAGACTGACAGTGGTTCAGCTTCATTGCCTAACTACATTAATTACAAAATAAAGATGGAAACAAGATTTTTCTTACTCTTTTTTTATTTGGTATCGTATTCCATTATAGAAAATTGAAATTAAAAAATTACTCAGAAGTATGTTTTGCTATTGATGAACAAATAAGAAAAGTCTAAAGAGCGTTCAAGGAGATCATCAAAATAACCGAGCTAACAAGAGGACTGATTCTTCTTCCTTGAGGGAGAAGTGTGTGTTGGGGGTGCTTGGTGGGGCACATAATTAACCCCTTCTTTCAAACAGCCTCCATTGCTAAAATTTTGTAGTTTCAAAAACTCCACATGATCTCTTTTTGTATGATTTATCTTTTTATTTCATATAAATCTTTGGTTTTACTTTTTTTGTAAAACAGAAAAGTATTTTAGTCTCATTTTTAACACAGCTCTTAGCTTTGTCAGGCAAATATAGAAAAATTTGTGGGACAATCTAAACTTTAAGAAGTATGAAACAGGCACTTCTTCATGAAGCCTTTAAAAATGGGTTTAGCTAGTATTGTCTTGCTAATGTATTTTTATCTTAGTACCACTGGAAAAAAAGTGACCTACTAAAACCTCCAGAAAAAAATCAGCTCTGACGCTATGGTATTTGAATGGGTACATTCAAAGGCCAGCTTTGACTTAGGGAGGCCAGCAGTCTTTGTCTTCCCTGCCAATCTGCAGCCAGTGTGGACAGAGAAAGCCCCGTCCAGAGGTTCAGAGCAGAAACCGGCTTGGGGTGCTCCATATCACCCACTGGAGAAGCTGATTAATTGTTACCAACCACAGGAACCCAAGACCACCAATTTTCCTGAGTTAGTGTTAACCTTTGTATGTACCCAACATCCATTCCTGTAACTCCTTACAGGGTGTAGCACTGCATTTGCGCTGATTCTGTGCCTCATGTCTGGTTGTATTCACACAAGCTCATAAGCCTCACCACTGCAAGACTCTCACTTCATTTGTTACTGGGTTGGATGACTACATAATTACTGTTCTACAACTTCCACATCCTTTTAATATTTAAATGCCAGTTTCATGTCTAACGGTCAAGTAATCCTTTATTCTTAATAACCCATTTTCTCCAAATCCTTATTCAGTCCAAGCCTAACACAACTTTATTCCTTGTATGTTTGGATAAGGAAAGAATCTAGGTGTAAGCTCATCATATTTATAGGAAAAGAGATTTCATCTTCCATGTTCATGACTCTGACTGTATTTTTCATTTTATTTTGTCAGTAAGCATTTCATAACACGGGTAAGCCTGTCCCCAATTTTTCCAGGTGTTTTTTGCATTTAGGTTTTTAATTAATTCCATCTGAAGATAAGCTGCAAAGAATAGCAAATGCCCAGCTTACTTTGAGCAAGCACAGAACTGAAGCTGAATACTGACACCTCAGAACTAAGTCTCCACCGCCTTGCATAGGCACTAAACTTCATGTTATCAACATGGTATAATGAGGACTTTTACAGTCTTCAATGAAAACCAACTTCCCCAATGGGGGGGGGAGGAGTTATTAGGCCCAAGAAACAGATTTGTCCTTCTCAATATGTTTTCTTCACCAGTAATTGTTACACATCTGAAGTGGCATATGGTCAGCATTTTCCTCAGGGGACAGCAATTTGTCTTCATTTTACATACTAATAGCCATATTCAATCAGACCAAAGATACATCTATCCCCATATCGTATCTTCAGCAAAGACTGAGAGCAGCAGTGTGGGGAAGAGCACTAGGAGAGGGAAAGCTTGCAGGGATGCACCTCGCTCCCCCACCTGCAGGGACTGGGCTTTGTGTTCTTCTAAGCAAGAGGTGATGCTTTTGCACTGGAAGCCCACACCCAGATAAACTTCTAGTATGCACAATGGCTCACAATTAAACTATACACTACGAAAAAAATACAACCTCTAACTTGTTCTGAATCTGTCACTTGATAATTTTATTTGATCCCCTCTGGGGCTTGTACTACAAGAGACAGTTAATGAGCACTCCCTGTTCATTTTTTCCATTACACTCCTATATAGGTTTTTATCATTTTCATCTTTAGCTATTTCTTTGCCAGGCTGGAGATTCTTAATCTATTTAATTGCTCTTTATCATCACTGCCACCCATTTCTAGTTCTATTACCTCTCCTTTTTTTACCCCCCTCATCTTCTGTTTGCATAATGGGGATCAGAACTGCCCCCAGAAGTCAAGACAAAAGCACAGGAGGTCTACAGACTGGCACAGCAGACCTCTGTTCTGTTGGCCATTCTTCTCTAACAACTTTTTTTTTTTGACCCGTTTTAAACAGATAACCAATGCTTGGTTAGCTCTCTATGACATTGCTTCCTTTGGTGCTAGTAGTTTACAGTCACAGTAACAGCAGGATTGTTCTCCCCTGCATGCATTACTTCACAGTATCAGCAGAAAGCTTCATCTCCAGTTACTAAGCATCACAAGATCCCTCTTCGGCTCTTCATAATTAGCTTTCATTTTTGCCACCCTCATTAACTTTGAATCACTCTACACTCCCTCTTCCAGATCACCAATGCACTCGCTGACTAGTGTTAAACCTAGCACAGACTCACGTGCAATGCCACCAGTGACCTCTGCCCCCTCCGTGAAAACAGGTCATTTATTCCTACCCCATCTTCTAACCAACTGCCAGCCTAGGAGAGAACTTTCCTCTTATGTCAGAGCAGTTTCATTTTGCTCAGCACCTTTGATGAGTAGTTCTCAAAAGACTTTCTGAAACTCAAGCATACTGCATCAGCTAGACCACACTTACTCACAACCCCACCAGTGTCATCAAAGAACTCTACCAGGCCTGTGATGTTGTTCTGATTCTTTCCCTGATATACCAAATTTGTTCATGAATCCATCAGTTTTCTTCTTCACTATATTCACCAGCAAACTGGCTGATACGAATGCCAGTTGTACTTGTCCTGTTCTTTCCCATATGCTTTCTGGAAACCTTTGGAATCCTCAACTCCACTACCACAGCAGTACTGTGCTGTCAAACACCACCATTACCAGTTCAGCAATTTTATACTGAGAGTTCTTCTAGAGGGCTTGGATGCATCCAGAGCTAGCAAATTTTCTGTAACTCATTTTTATCTTTTTGTTCTAAAAAAGTTGATCCAGCATCACTTTGGTTTGGGACAGGTGCCTCAATACGACCGCATGCTTCTCTCGCCACACAAGAGATTTTGTTTGGGAGTCTGAGCTCCTGCTCAGTGAACATGAGTATCTCATACTCTTCCAGCTACAGGGCAATCTTCTTTGAGCTCTTTTAGATCTGAGTTATCTGTTGGCCCAAGGGCCTTCCTGTTTCTGATGTTTTTGAAAGAGTACTTAGGACAAGCTTCTCTGCCTTTTACAAATCACGTATCAGGCTTTAGCTTGTTTTACTGTACATTTTATGTTTAATCTGTTCAATTTTCACCTTTTTTTTTTTTTACATAAGTTTTTGAAGGATATCTTTCTGTTCCTTACAGCCTGCTCAACGATGCTAATTGTTTTTTTTAAATCTTTTTAAAGGGTCAGAGAAGCAGCTGTTAGGGGATATGCATTTGTTCCGAGGCTCTTTACACTGCCTGCAAGTGGTTTGCTCTTTTGACTGTTGCCAGGCTTTCCACAGAAACACTAATGAGTGTCCTGCTAGCTACCTTCCCTATGGCAGGCCTATACTGTCAATAACTTACTTTAGAACTAGACATTCAGGCCCTCCATCTTATCCTCTAGTCTTCTGGCATTTGCATAGAAACACTTCTATTTTGGTCTGACTGCCTGTTATTCTCTGCTCCCATCTAAATTGGGCCTAATTTATTCAGGCAGCTTTTCACTGTTTTCCACACGACTTTCATCAACTTCTGTCCTATGTGCAGCATCATTAAGAACTTACAACACCAAAGGCTGTGTCATCTTTACCTGTGTGCCCTTTCTGCTTGTCCTCATGCAGGGTATTGGGATTACAGCACAGACTGATGCTGCGGAGGTCTTTATTCTTAACCTCCTATCTAGCAACTCAGATATTGCTTCCAGCACTGTTTTTGGTAGCCTTTCTATGTCACCAGCACTTCTCCACCAGCTTCTCCAGCACTAAGAGTTAGTGTAGACTCTTTTTGCTGTAAACCATCCTGGCATGTAGTTGGAAGGTTACTATATGCTCCCTTCCAGCATTATAAATCCAGTTAGTTGCACTACACTCAGTTAAGTGGAGTGCAACTCCACCATGGTAGATGTCCTTCTATCATCTAGAATCCACACCATGCAACAGCATTCTTCAAGTAAAAGGACACTTGGCCACCACCCGAGAGCAAGGTCTCATCTACAGGATGTAATTTCAGGATCATTTCTCCTTTACAGCTTTGATGTCCTGCTACATTAGGACCTACTTCTCACAGAAGCCCAGTGGCACCCTGCCCAAAGACAGCAGTGGAACTACCTGCCTGGAGATTTACTTTACACGTTTGCTAATCAAGGCTACTTTCCTTACACGTATGCTTAGCGCGTTGTGACTTTCACAGGAGTCCCCTTTAGTTACGGTAATCTACAATGGGCATCTTGCGATGCTGTAACTATCCCTTTAGTTTAACAGCTGTATTAATACTGTTGAGATTAAGGAAACACTGCTCCCTTCTAACTAGAGATCTGGTATCAATCTCTAGCCTGAAAAGCCAAAGTGTCTAAGCTAAATGGCCTCAGACACACTGCTTGTGTTTTAGGCTTACTCTTAGCGTATTTAATCTGAAGTTTTCACTTTGTGCCTCCCCCTCCAGAGACTTTGATTCAGACCATCCTCATCCTCCTGGTAGACAATCTATTGGTTTTCTAAAAATTTGCCTTTGATACTGGACTGGTTGGTGCCTGTTATTGTTTCACAAAATAAATAAAAAAAAACATAAATACACAAAAAATTCTCTGTCTTCCATTTAGCATCATTATTCTATCAGTCTAGCACATCTGTCCAAGTTCCCACAAACCATTTTCAAGACAATCCTATACAGGTACTGAGGAGTGAGAAAGTTTAATTTTTCTTGTGTAAAAGCCTAGTATCATTAACAGACATTTCTGATAACTGCCAGACAATTATGCTTTATAGTCCACAGAATCACAGAATGGTAGGGGTTGGAAGGAACCTCTGTGGGTCATCTAGTCCAATCCTCCTAAACAGACAACAGACTACAGCCATCTTTATGGTTGTGTGAAATGACTGGTTGTGCAAGCCTTTAAACCCAGTTTTTTTAAGACAATGGAACACATAACCAGCCACAACTTTCAGTTCAAAGCAGAAGCACAAGACAGTTTTCTAAGATGTAGCATCTGTTGCACTGTTAATGGGAGCTGTACTTACAAATACATCATGCATCAAACCAAACAGCACTGTATATAACCAAGATTTGCTGATTCAAAATGGGACCTCACACATTTAGATTCCAAATTTAGATTTCCTACTATGAATTCTACTTTCAGTTACAGCAAGTCTGCTATATTTCATTAGTTATAAACTACACAACTTTCAACACAAAACAAGTCTTGAGAGTTTCCCCACACACACACTGTCAGTGCCGCATTTATGGGCAAGATGATTAAACATTTGTATTTTACTGTAAAGAATAAATTGTACCATATAGTAAAGGGAAATTCAATACTGATTCATAAAACAGGCTTGATTTTTCAGTTGATAGAAAATGGTTCTCCTTCCCTTTCCACCATCAAATCTAATTTAAAGTAACTCAGTGTAGTGCAAATACATTAGATACTTCATAATCTCCAGTAATGGCAGGGAAACTCATCACAAATTGCTGAGTGTTATGAATCATCTTGTGAACACAGAACTGCTATACACTGCAAAAGGCGCTTTAACAAGTAGTTTCATTCATTTATGTCAATACTTTATAATTACCACACAGAAGTGTCTGTAAATTGAACTCTTCAGCATCACACTGCATAGTTACCAGTTTTCCTTTATTTAATAGTTTGAACACATGTTGCAATGGAAGACCCTATTAAAATTTTGTACCAATGACAAATAACATGTTCATTTTCTGTTCTAAATGCGTTCGCACAAACTAACGAACTCAACAATGTTCAACAAATCCATAAGCATATGCTGACCTGTACTACATAAACAGTTCAAGTCACTTTATCAGGGCTATTAATTTAAGTTTTTAAAGTATACTTATCTGTTTTGCTCAGTAAGAGCTAATAACAAAACACTCTACAGGGCTGTACAGAAATTAGTGCTAATGCTTTTTTCTCTCCAGCTATACCTGAGTGGGTCTCCACTTCAAAGTAGCAGGTGACAAGCAGTAACATGATGGCCGGGCAAAGATGGTTAGAAGAGCTCTCCCCTGCAGAGCAGCCCTGAAGACCTAGATTTATTATTTTTTATTTTTTTAATTGAAGCTAAGAACTGTGATAGCTCTTCAAGGTACTCTTTCCAAGGTACACTGTATTTTAAAAGCATTATGATAGTACCCACAAACCTCACTCAGAGATCAGGGTCTTACTATTTGCCAGCAGAGATATAGCCTCTCTGCAGAGAGCTTACATCTTCAGGGCTTGGGTGCCCAAAGCTATACTTGAAGTATAGTTTTCCTGCATTTCTTTTTTTTTTTTTTTTTCTTAGAAGTGAATAGAAAAAAATAATTTTGATTTGGATTCCAGAGTCCCAAGATGTCATGCTATTATAATTTAACAGTTCATTGACGACAGCTGGTTGGTTATACCTAATGGGATGTGCACTCTTAGCCCATCCTAACAGTGAAACAAATTATTCTGTCTGCAACTTATTTTGCAACTGGGGATAACTAACACTGTGCCCAAGGCCAGTAGCTGCAGGGTAGCTGACACAAGGTGACTTGATTGTTTGTGGACGCTTGTGGTATAACCACATTCTCTTGGAAACAATTTAAAAGTTTAGACAAAATACCTTCTTAGACTTGAATAAGAACAGCCAGATGCAAAAATATAAATATATTCATAAACACAGTGATAGTTCCACTTTGTCACTTCTTACCAGCATAGCTTCCCACTCACGAGTTCTAAAAAATCCTCAAGCTCCAGCTCTGCATTTGTCCCATCCTCCATGGCTTCCCAGGACTCCTGGAACACAGACCGACAGACTAATTTCTACAGGCTGTGCACGCTGATGTAAACATACAAGAAAAGCTTTGCCTCCCTCTAACGTTGCTAATTAATGAGAAAAATTAATTACTAAGGTAATCTAGTATTTCCCTTTGCTTTGAAATATGAGAGCTAATCATGAGCTCTTATTATGTAGTGCTTATTTTTATTTTTCTTAAATAGAAAATAATGCTGTAAATTTTTTTAATTCTTACAAGATTTAACCCTTAACACCACATACGCATCACCGCTAGACAGTTATTTGATATTACAGGTTAATTACATCTCTGTAATTCTCCTCATGCTTTCAATTCTTCAGTGCTCATAAAAATAGTACTGATAAGACATCCAAAACAACCAGACATGCAAATCTTTCTACTGTACCTAAAGTTTCTCTATTTCAAGTATATTCAGACCTATAGCTGCTGCTAGGTTTATCAATATAAGTCTATTTATTTACAGAAAAAATCCCCTGTAACTTCATGCAACTTAGTACCCTGATTCATTATAGCTAAAATAAACAATAAAAAAAGTGGGAAAACCCCACCTCTCCTTGTATACTGCCTTCAGAGTGGTTTTGCTCCTTTTAGTAATCAAGTATAGATTTTTCCATGACATTTTGATTAGGCTCTTACTGTGAATACATTAAGCGATAATAATACCTATTGAGCCAGGGGCATCAGAATGCAGTAAATACCGGGAGCACCATAGGCAGTTGTATGAATCACTTCACATACCTGTGGTTTTCCAGGTTCTTGTGCTTAGTCATGAGCACACTCTTCATTTTCTTGTATACAGAATATAATTTCTGCCAATTTTTGTTCTTGGCTTCTACACTGCCACCTGTAGTCATACAAGAGAAATTAGCCGTATTTTATACTGCAAATCCTATTACCACAACGTTTCAGCTCACTTGTTTTTCTATACAACCGTTCTATAAGCATCCCCCTTTGCAAAGGTGCATCAAGATACTCAAACTGAGCTATCGGTGATTTTCTCTTCAGTAAATTCCAGGAAGAAAGAAAAACTCCAATCCCAACTCCATTTAACCTGAGAGAACGTTTAAAACTCTCAAAGACAGATAGGGGCTCTACAGATTTTTATGTTATCCTTGCTGCTCAGTGGACACATTATAACCTTGACAGCGCAAGGCAACTTCTGAAGCGGGAATACAAAAAAACATCTAGACAGAATTACCTGGTAAATACAAATACTCATTAGATGTGCTCCTCCATCTGAGAAAATGAGCATAGTTTTACAGAAACGTAATTTCCATGCTCAGCTTAGTTACTTTATAGAGATTTTAAAGAAATGCGTACTACAAAAAAATAAGAAAAGGAAAAAAAATAACAGGCTAGCATTTGGAAGAACAACTCATACACCTGAAACTGCTCTTGAACTTTTCTATGCCGTGAAAGCCGCCCAGCCCGGCGCGGGCTGACTGCGCTTCGAGCCATTCGCCACGGATTCTGCCGAATCCGCCGCCGACATCGCAACCAGACCCAACGCACACGCAGTACCCAGAACCCTCACGCTAATCCCTCCCTGAAAGTACGAGAGGAGAGAAAAATTCAAGCCTTCCTGGAGAAAGCAAAGCTTTCCGGTGCTCGGAACGGGGCTGTCACCCGGTAACGGAGTTCCGGCGGAGAGAGCGCTCTCGGGGGGAACACCGGGGTTTGCAGCTCCCCCATCCTCCCGGTTCGGAACCGCTCGCCCCGTCCCCGGGCAGAGGCCGGTACGCGGCTGCCCGGGGCGAGGCTTCCCCGGCCGCCACCGGGCAGAGACCACGGACCCGCGGCACTGCGCCGCGCCCGCCCCACGGACACGGACCCGCGCCAGCCCCGCGGCAGCGGCGGCCGCGACCACGCATCTCAGACTGGGAGAGAAGCCGAAATTCAGCGCGACTCTCCCAGAACAAGCTGCTCTTAAAAAAAAAAAAAAAAAAA
>Ga0065711_1003610_pt1 | contig 27204 bp, 8 predicted proteins | sample Hoacrofraction12_FD_59098 | JGI IMG/M metagenome (GOLD analysis project Ga0065711, IMG submission 59098) | Hoatzin crop microbial communities from Cojedes, Venezuela - Epithelial fraction 12 v2 (version 2) | ecosystem: Host-associated > Birds > Digestive system > Esophagus > Crop | place... | reverse complement strand
TGGCATCCCGTCCTTCTGGTGTCTCAACTGTACCACTCAGCTTGGTGTCATCTGCAAACTTGCTGAGGGTACACTCGATGTCGCTGTCCATGTCATTGATAAATATATTGAACAGCACCGGTCCCAGTAAGGACCCCTGAGGGACTCCACTCGTCACTGGTCTCCATCTGGACATTGAGCCGTTGACCCCTACCCTTTGGCTGCGACCATCCAACCGATTCCTTATCCACCAAACAGTCCACCCATCAAATCCTTGGCTCTCCAATTTAGAGAGAAGGATGTTGTGGGGGACTGTGTCAAAGACTTTACAAAAATCCAGATAGATTTCTGTCTTGAAGTTTCTCTGTAAGTTAGGTATATACAACATGCAAGAGAGAAAGCATTATAAGAAACTCAGAATTTTGTTTTGAAGCTCCCTAAGCAAACTAATTAGAATCCATTCTTTGTTAAAGATGGAACCAGCTAAATAACTAATTCTCATTACAAACCTGTTATGGAATGAAATGCATATTCATCCCGGTGATGGACAAGCCACCATGAGAACTTAGGCAGGGGACTCTTCTGGCAGAAGGCCTCTCAGCAGGGAAATACAGGCATATTATAAGAGGAAAGTCTGCTCCAGCTGGTCTGGATCCAGATGTGTGTCATTCCAGTCTTACAAGAATAGTCCCTTGCTCCCATGAGATAGGGACCAATTACAGCAGGTCATTTCTTCAGCTCCACACATGATCTCTTGGTAAACACAGATAATTAATAGGCTGACTCAGTAAATATCTACGCCTTGACATTACAGACAAAGAAAACATTTTCCCTTCGCTTAATAAAACTTAAATCACATCTTTCTGCCTTAAACATTTTGTTCTTATTACCATTTTTTCAGTAACTCTTGGCAGAGGAACAATTTAATTGCTACTCCAAAGCTGTTCCAACCTTTTCAAACAGGCAGCTCTAAGTTAACTTGATACCACAGATCCAACTTTTTTTTGGACCAAGTATTTGAAAATACTTTTTCAGCTATCAGATGAGACTGCAGAAACTCTCATTTGGCTGTTTTTGGCGTTTTGGGGTTGTTTTTTTTTTTGTTTGGTTTAGTTTATTTGTTGCAGCTCCTAGTCAGTCACTTCAAGGTCATTGTGTTACGTAACTCACATTTTATGTCAGTTCACTTCTGTAATCACTTAAACAAAATGTATTTATGACGTGACTATTTTTAACAAAGTTTCTGGGATTACTGGTGTTAGAGTTTCAGACCAGTGTAATCAGTGTTCAGAGGAGTCTCAGACTGCTTTTCATGTAGAAAAATGAGAAGTTATGTACTTTATACACACACAAGTATATACTATATACATAGTTATATATACATACATACAATATAGTTGCATACACATATATGCACACATATATATAACTATACACATAGTTATATACAGTGTCAAATACCCTTGTGTTAAGTTATATGAACTAGATATGAGAAGGCTAAATGTTGTGGGTTTGGCTGTGGCCGGCAACAAAGGACCACGCGGTCGCCCTGCCACCCCTCCCCTCACTGGGGTGGGGAGGAGAATGGAAAGAAAAAGGCAAAACTCGTGGGTCAGCATAAGGGCAGTTTAACAGAACAGCAAAGGCAGCAAACAGTAACAACAATACTGATAGGAAGAATATACAAAAGAAACAGCGGAAATGCACAGAGCAACTCCCACCGCTTGATGCCCTGCGAGCTCCTGACCCGTGACTCACTTCCCCCCTGCCCAGCTCCCCCACCTGGAACCCAGTATGACACATCGTATCAAACATCCTATTTTTTTTGGCAAGTTTGTATCAGCCAGCCCGGCTGTGTCCCCTCCTATCTTCTGCTGAAAAATTAAACCTATCCTGGCCGAACCCTGGACACTAAGTTGATGTCTGAACTCACTCCCCAGTGAGAGAAAAATTGCTAGCATGATTGAATATACACAGAATTGGATACCAGCAGTGAGACATACCTGTAACAAATGCTAGAACTTACCACCTACGCCATTACTTATGTCCCGATTTAAAAAGAAACAAACAAAAAATCCAGACAAAGAGACCTTTTTCCCACTTGCTAGGGATATTACATTTTTTGAAGTTGTCTTAAACACAATGTTATTGCTTTGGCTTGCTGTCTCCTAAGTCACATGTCAACATGTACATTACCAAGAATGTTCTTTGCCTCTTGCTGTCTACTACATTTGAGCTTTAGTTATTTGCATACATTGGTTCCCTGTGCCCTGTCTTCTCAATGTCTTCTTATCTGTTCCCAAACTGTCCTCAAGGTGAGTTCTAGGATTTAGACTGATTAATTATCATATGAAAAAAGACGGTTACCTTAGTAACTATTTAATCAAGCATTTCTTGGAAGGTGAGTGCAAACTTAACACTTCTTTGTACTTACAAATTAATGCATTTGAATCTTTCTGATTAACTCTGTCTTGTGCCTGCTTCTTGTTTACTTTTGTGGTCCTAGTCTATATTTGGTGTAATTTGTATCAAAGTATTTTAACAAGCAGAATGTTCTAATTTGAAGAAAAATGCAAATACAGTAGTGAAATATGTGTGATGAATTAATAAAATGTATGGCCAGAGAACTGTATTTAAAAGAACAGATTTATTCCAAATTACTAAAAAACAATATTTATGCAAAACTACATAGATTTAAATAGTAAATATTTTGACATTCTTGCAGACAAATTACAAAAACACCATGTAAGGCCCAGTACAAGTAAATTTAAATCTGCAACTGTGAACACCCTTTCAAAGATTGTGTTTAGAAGAAAATAGTGGCAGTATACATAACAGATTTAAGGACAAAGTTTTTAAACTTCAGCTCTTTTCCAAGATTATGACTGTTTGGTTTGAAAACAGTATGACAGAAATATCTGTTTAACTTGTTTTAGTATAATTATCCTCACTATTTAAGAAAAAATAAGCAGAGATACAAAGTTCCCTCGACCAGTGCCACTAGTGATCCAAAACTCACTTACTTTACAATCAAGGGCCATTATACCATTCTAAACTAGTTCTATGAAAAGGAATGGATACATAAGAAAAATAATTGACCAGATTATAAATCTTTTCTGTCTCTGTGAAAAATAAAAATTGTGCAAGCATTGGATTTGAAAGAAGACTGAAATAGTCTGACTGACCAATGCAAAAGTTAAGCATGCTCCAGACTGTGGGTCTCACCTTTGTTGGGATCAAGTTCAGGTTTAAATACTCTTAGAGGAGGCTCATTCTAAGATACGTTCCGCATGTATACCAAATATCGTCTTAGAAGACTTGAACTACTCTTTACTTTGCTCCGAGCGTGTATGGCTGTACCCTCTTCCACCTGCTCGACGTCACAGGAATCTATCCACCAGAGTCAAAACTAAAGAAGAGATTTACAGGCCAGGAAGCTACCTTTCCCTTCCCCTTCCATCCCACCACACTCACATACTTGATGCCGAAGTCCAAAACTTGTCAAATATCCACATCTTTTTTCACAAGTCACCAAGAAAGCAAATCCAACAAGAACTTTTCTTTTTAGTAACTTTAGCTACTTTTTTTAATTTTGTTTATAATTCTACTCACGTTTGTCATAATACAAGTTTTTCTTTTTGACCTTCAGGCTTCCCCTGAAGTTCTCTTAACTTTTTTCTAATTCATTACTAAATTATCTTTTTCTCTGCCTTTCCATGTGTTTTGTAAAGCCCATCCACTTCTCTCCTACTACTCACTGTTTGTCTGTCTTTTGTCCATTTCCTGCTCCAGTCCTGTCTTCTTCTACTTGTCTAATCCCTGGACTCTGCTCCAGCCTTTTCAGTCTTGCTCCTGATCTCACTTCCCTGTCCCGTTTGCCTGTTTAGTCTAAAAATACTTCCTAATATTTGATGTTACAACCCAAAACACAAAGTTAGAGGGACTTTATTGCACTAAAAAAATTAACTAGTCATTACCATGATTCTTGACTTTGGTAACTAAAACACCTTTCCAAAAAATAGAATGTATTTTTAATGCAAGGCAAATAAAAATTTTGGTCACGTCAAAGGAGTAAAACTCCTTTTACGGCTGCATACAGTCTTAAAGTATTTGGATGTCCCTAGCAGAAGACACCTAAAGCTGCTCAAAATCCCAATTCTATCAGTCTTATCAAGGTCTATAACCTTACTATATAAAGCAATTTTTACTCTTCTGGTAATTTTTTTAATGCTTTTTTTTTTTCCCAGAAGAAATATATGAGTTTGACTGTCAGGGTAGCTCAAGAAACAAACTCTTTGCAGGATTAACTGAAAGATCCAAATGATGGATGTCAAACATTAAAATTAAAATCTTGCTGCAAGACTGGTTTTATCATTATTCAAATTTCCTTCCAAGAATATTACCATAGGGAATACCCTACTAGATAGAGAAATGTGCTTTTCTTACGTTGTTATTACTTTCTGGTCTCCTACTTTTCAAGACTATCTTACCTTATATATGTTATGAATATTTTATTTATCCTTCCTAATATTTCAGAAGAAAAATGGACCAGATGATTAGCACACATAAATTTAATCATCTCACCTAAGAATAGGACTTCAGTAAAGTCCGGCTTAAATTTTAAGAGTTTACCTTTCAAATATTTTTGTGTATTCATGAATAATTCTGAACTCATGCATACCAAATGATGATTGCTTGACATATGAAATATCTGCAACCAGTTCCTCCGTTATTCAGAATGGCTACTGTCAAAAGGAATAATTTTGAAATTAGTAGAACAGTGGTTGTGTAACAGTAGTCTCAGACAACTCTATAACCAAAAGCTATGTAAACATTCAAACTAACATTCAGACACATTTTTCATTGCATTTACAATCTTTATTTCTTTATTCAAAAAGTTAAAATTTACTTTTAAAATAAAAATATTTTATGTTTACCTGATGTTTTGTAAAGGCATTTGTGAACTATTTTGTTCCAATTTTAGGGGTTTTAATTTTTTTTAGAAAAAATATTTCTCATTTTTAAAACTTTATAGATTACCACTTCAAATTAACTGTTCAATAAACAGAATAAAAGAGTTGATGAGTGAAAAGAATAAAAGCATGAGATGAAGGAATTATACCTTGTAACTGCTGTGTAATGTATCAAACCCCAAAAGACTGTATCTAAATTCTGATGAAATACTCCAGATTATCTAAAAATGTATCTCATCAAAATATAGAGATTAAAAGATATTTTGTATTTTTATAACTATTATGGACAAAGTATATTCTTTAATGATTTCTACATACATAAAGACATTTTCTGTAAAATTGCAAATGTCATAATCTAAAAGTTTTTGTGACAATCATATCAATGCCATTTCTTTGCCAACCTGAAGGACCTTTCCCTATTTTGAGGAACACTTTTCAAGAAGCCATTTTGATTATGCTCATTAAATTGGGAAATGCTCCAGATGTTGCTGCTTGAATTGTCTGTTCATGAGAAATGTGTTATTAATGTATTAAGGCACATCACTCAAAGCCACTCTCTTAAAATTTACACTTGCTATGGGCTTTGCCTTCGATGAGATGAAGTGTCTGACTCACTTGAAGACTCTCAGTTTATAAGTAATAACACTATAAAGCTTGGAATATCAGGCACTATATATTTGAAGTACTGAGTTTCCATTAATTTATCACTAGCTTAAATGATGGAATTTATGCAGTTCAACACACATAAGTAGAACTTTCCAGCTTTTTTGGTTTCCTTATTTATTAACTTCTTGAGGACTTCTGGATTATTTCCTTTCCTTATAGTATCATTCATCTAACAGGAGCTTCAAATTTAAGTTATAGTCTGATCTCTCTGCTCCAGACTCCTGAAAATATCGGCATGCTTAACAAAGTAATATTCCTAAAGTATGCATACACAGTCCCTACAGAGGCACTGAAGAGTAAGAAGTGTCACTGAACGTATCTTACATCTCTATATATTCTAGCATGTGCACTAAATGGTAATTTAAAATTGACCTTGATGTATGACCAAGCAAAAAAAAATTTCTTGTATTTAAGGAATCTTTTTGTCCTTTTTTTTCCTCAAAACCTTCCTTATGACCATGAAGTCATACTCAATGAGGCAATAAACTCAAAGGAACTGGAAAAGTATGACTGAAACGCAAACTTTATTGCTAACTTGTATATCTAGTTCTATTTATACATATATCAAAAAAAGAATAAAACTAAATACATTGAATTTACGAAAATTATTCATTTCATAACTTTCAATGTGGTTTTATTAAGGATTATTAATGAACTGCTTTTGAAGATAAATTAAAGTCTTATACTACACTTTAATGCATACATGTCTAGCTTATTTTGCCACACTGTTCAATATATTTAAGACAGGAAAACATCAAATTCACAATAATTAATTACACAGTTTCTCTTTCTCACATGCTGGAATTCCTAACTCTTATCATAGAATCATAGAAAGGCTGGAAAGGACCTTTTAGATCATCTAGTTCAAAACCCCCTGCCCATGGGCAGGGACTACTTCCTCTAGACCAGGCTGCCCCATCCAACCAGGTCTTGAATGCTTCCAGGGAGTAGGGATCCATGACTTCTCTGGGCAACCTGTTCCAGTGCCTCACCACCCTCACAGTAAACAATTTCTTGCTTATATCCAGTCTAAATCTATCCTATTTCAGTTTAAAGCCATTACCCCTTGTCCTATCACTACATGCCCTTGTAAAAAATCCCTCTCCAACTTTCTTGTAGGCCTCCTTCAGCTACTGGAAGGTCGCAATAAAGTCTCCCCAGAGCCTTCGCTTCTCCAGGCTGAACAACCCTAACTTATGAAGCCTGTCCTCATAGGAGACGTGTTCCAGCCCTCGGAATATTTTTGTGGCCTCCTCTGGACCTGCTACAACACGTCCTTATCTTTCCTGTCCTGAGGGTTCCAGAGCTGGACGCAGTACTCCAGTTGGGGTCTCACCAGAGCAGAGTAGAGGGGCAGAATCACCTCCCTCGCCCTGCTGGACATGCTTCTCTTGATGCAGCACAAGATACTGATGGCCTTCTGGGCTGCGAGCGCTCACACTGACAGGTCATGTTGAGTTTCTCATCAGCCTGCACCCCCAAGTCCTTTTCTTCTTCTTTAGATGTTCTGACTCTGAAACATCCACATTGTGTGACGTAACTTGTTGTAAATAAAAATGACTTTTAAAAAAAAATTAGATCTGATTTACAGAAATTAGAAAATACAGAGTAATATTTCACAGAACTTTTGTCACTGACAAAAGGACACTGTTACGAGACAATCACACAAAGAAAAATACAAAAATATTAGGATGTTTTGGGATGCGCTAGAACACTGTGTACAGTAACTATTAGACTTAGGTTTGGTGCATTTTCTTTTTCTGTAGCTTAAAATATAATGACCTCTGTGTCACAATGGTAAGTGTGTACTATTTATTTAGTTTTCATTAAGTAAAGGATGAAAAAATGGGTTGCTGTGTAACATCGCTGATGAGCATGCTGAATTGTATCTTTGGTGGGAGAAAAAATCTTCCAGTAACAGCTGCTTGGTAAAATAATTCTGACATAAAACCACATTTTTCTTTGGCACATCTTCTGCTGCTTAGACATATAATCCAACTGCTAGAAGAGCACAGATGCCATGGAGAAATTCCTCGGTTCCTAAGATATGGAGCACATCTGCCAAGAGGGTCCCACCCACGGGCAATGAACAAAGTTTTTGAAATTAGTTCAATAACTTAGTCAAAAAAAGAGATAATGTTCCCTAAGATCTTTCAGTCTATTGTTTTTTATTATGCTTGCTAAGAAGTTGTGATTAACGGAACATTGCAAGAGCTCTTATTGTGTAACTGCAATTAGGCTAAGGGTTACTTGTGATTTCAATTATACACACAAAAAAAGGACACATCCTTGTTGAGTAGAACTGACAGAATATAACCTTATCTGAATATGAGTGATTATACTTTTTTTTTTTTTTGCATTGATATGATATTACTCCTGGAGAAACTAGCTGCTCATGGTTTGGACGGGTGTACTCTTCACTGGATAAAGAACTGGCTGAATGGCCGAGCGCAGAGAGTGGTGGTGAATGGAGTTAAATTCCCGTACGATAGAGAATGTTTCTTTGACAAATGCAAGAAGTAATTAATCCTTCTAACATCAACAGGATGCTAGATAACAAAGTATTACAGTATAAACAAAAAGGTCAGAAAAAATGTTAATACAGTTTAGTACAGTGGCTCTCACACTGTGCTTCATGGTCATTGGAGACACTGCCAATCAGATTTGCTAACTTGCCTCTTTGCTTTTCTTAGATTGCTTTAATTATTAAAAATGCATTTTACCAGTAAACAGTGCCTGTAATTAATCCAGTGATGTCCTGTCATAATGAATGATACAAATGTCGTTTTAGCATATATGAACGGCAGAGGGCCATCTAGTGCAAAGTTTGATAGCTCCAGGAACAAAAGCTTCCAGGGTTTTTTGATTCTTGTGAAATGTAGTAGAATATTGATTAGGTACATATGTTCGTATCTATGAGAAATCACTTATTTTTTTACAAGCCACTAAGATAGCAAACCCACTGAGGATTTTCTTCCTGGTAACTTAAGGTACATTTTCTAATTTTCTGTATCATTCTGTTCATATTTTGTCATTATATGGGTTGTTTCTTTGAATACCTTTCTCAACTATATCAAAGAATTTCTTTCTGAAGTTATTTATTTATCATCCATTATGCACATATTTTGTATTATAAACTGTAATAAGTTAGACAGATGACTTCATAGTTCAGGAGACTGGGCATACACTATGGACCTACTTGGCCACTTGTTTTCCTGCTCAAGTGCATTTTTTGCTGGGCTTAAAAGAGTTCTTTGATATATAACCTTATAGAATTTCTCTTCCTTTTGGGAAATTGCCCTTGTATTAATCGTCTTTCAAGAAAAGGTAAGTCTACTTCACGTCTAGTAATAAATTAATTCTTTTACTGACATCTTTGAAAAGAGGTTAGTATGTCTGGTCCTGATCCTGCCACTGGCACAAGAAAAGCTATAGTGTAAACAGATCCTGCAGAAGTACATGGCGACTTAAACTGCCTGGGAAAGCAGCTAGCTGTTGTAGTAAGCCCTCTCCATCCCTGCTTGCTCATGTGCTTACAAAGAAGAAGACATCTCCATCTGGCATGTTCTCAACTGAAAGTACTTGGAAATACAAGGCTGATATTATTCTAAACCTAATTTCCCCTGTTTTTACCAGCAAAAAAGCAGAGAAGCCATGCAGACATTCAGATACGCTATGAGTATCCTGATAAGTTCAGAATCAGCTCTCAAGATCTATGTAAAATCATAAACGTGTAAAATCATTTAGACTGGAATGCACTTCTGGAGGTCACATGCTCCAATTCCTTCCTCAAAGCAAGGGAAAACTTCAAAAGTAGGTCAGATAGCCTAAAATCCTGCCCAGCTAAGATTTAAATATCTTCTATGTTGTGTGTGTCACCTCGTAATTATTTTGGTGACCCTCCTCTGGACTGGCACCAGCATGTAAACACCCTTCTGGTAGTATGTGACCAAAAGCTGAACCTGATAATCCACATGAGATCTCACAGGTGTCAAACAGAGGGCAACAATCATTCCCTTGACCTGCTGGGAACCTTATTGCTGGTGCAGCCTTTTATAGGATTAGCCTTCATTGCTGCTGTACTAAATTACTTTATTTCTTTGAACGATTTCTTCAGTAAGTGGACTGATAGATAAGGGTGAATAATGTCATTTGAAAGAGGTTTTTATGGAATTTAAACATTGATAAATGCAGACTGCCATTTTAAAGCTTAACATTTCTTTACGTTGACATTTCATTCCTGATTCAGGTAACCAAATTCAGGTGTACAATTCAGTAACAGAGGCATCTGATGTTATTTGATATGCCCTAGACCTGAGGCCAGAAAAACATGGGTCTCTCACAGGTCTTACGATGTACTACAGCCCTGTGTAGATGGCCTGGATAATCTAAGGATGAGTTCATGTCTAATCAATGACAAAACCACATTGTATTCAGCCAGATTGAACAGTCTAAAACTGAAGTATTTAGAGGTAGCTGTCCAAGGAACGAAAAGAATGAAGTTCACAAAATGGGTGTTTCATATCTTGGAGACCTGTGTCAGGATGGGTAAATCATTCCTTCGTTAATAGTACCAATCTCTTACACTGCTGATAAGGAGGGCTTCAACAAATAGATACCTAACTTCTAGATGGCTGAGGCAGGTGAAATAAATTCCATCTTGAGTGACCTACATATGTCAGTAGCATTAGCTTAAGTCCTACCCATGGCTTTGAAGAATCTTCCTGGGAAATGACACTAGAATATCTGATTCAATTTGTGTTATGAATGTATTTATGTTGATAATTTTTGTCTGGATCTAAATAGGTAACCAGGATTCCTTTATGTATTTATTGATTGATTGTAGATAAATAACATACAGACACTCTGTGATAAGCTTTGAGTTTTTAATTATTATTATCCACAAACGATAACCTTTCTCAACAATGTCTTACAGAAACTTTTTATTAAATGCTTGAATACTTTCTCTCAGATTGTATGCATGTATGTGATTTTTATTTAATAGGAGATACAAGTTATTTCTGCTTTAAAGTTTGGTTTCAGGTTTTGCTATTCTTAACCTTTTTTCTTACATGTTTATACGTATTTAAAAGGCACCATTAACATTTTGGATACACTGTTTTGACTGAGTGGGCTACTTTAAAATATTTTAAGCATTTGAGAATTTAATTTTAACAATGCAAGGAATAAAGGTGTCCTCTTGAGAATTTGACTAGTAGAATCACTGTGCCATAGTTCAAGAGCTCCCTCTTCTGACCACGAAAAACCACCAGAATGTGAAATTTTCTTAAAGAAAACCTGCTCCTATCCAGAGAAGTAATTTAATGTTCCTGGGACTCTAAATGTTTGCATTGTTTGCTACTATCTTTGCATGTCCGGAACAAACTTAAGATTCTATACAGATTTTGTTACTTTAAAAAGGCACACCCACACCCATCCACCCCTTTTAGATAAATCATGCATTTCCTAAAAAAAAAACTTTCCAGAGTAGTAGCAGTTCACCATTTCATTATATATAGTTAAACCAGACAATATTATATTATACATAATACATAAATACATGATGGGATGGCACTAGTGTTCTGTAGAGTGGAACAATCACAGTCTTCAAGCATCACAAGCTTCACTTTGTTGAATGCAAATACTAGGTGAGAATTTCAAGTCTACCAACAAATTTGGTTCCGATTGATGTTAGAGGGAATTAAGTACCTATAAAGGTGCAAGTAATGATGAATTTTGCAGAATTGTTTTCCGCAGGCTAGAATTTAGAATCCAATACTAGAGCTTAGACTCTTGTTATAAAGCATATGGGGACAAATCCATCATACTTCAGAACGGTGTCCAGGACCAGCAGGACAGCTGTTGGGAGATACCAACAGGCAGCATTCTCATGGAGATGCGATCCAAAGATAACAACTGGGGAAGTATGGGTGACAGACATTTTCCTTCAAATCTCCACACGTATGTAATTCATTCAGAGGTGCTCCACTTGAGATCCAGAGACCAGAAAAACAGCTACTAGCTCTAACTCAGAGAAAAGTAATTTCTTCTTCCCCTAGCACTCAACAAGGCTGGAAGTGTTCTTACTCTCTCGTTCCCACTTTTTTGTTTTCTTTTTTCCTTTATTTCTTTTTTCTTTTTTTCTTTAGTTAAAATGCTTCTCTAGTATGTAGGAGAGTAATACTCTATTTTTTTCCTTCAGTAAGTTATGAGGCAGGCGAAAGCAGAGAACAGTGGTGTATACACTATATGACCGTTATGGGTTTGCGTGGGAAGGTTGTGGTAGCGGGGGGGCTATAGGGCTGGCTTCTGTGAGAAACTGCAAGAAGCTTCTCCCATGTCTGATAAAGTCAGTGCCAGATGGCTCTAAGACGGACCCACTGCTGGCCAATGCCAAGCCAATCAGCAACGGTGGTAGAGCCTCTGTGATAACATAGTGAATCAGTCAGAAAAGGACTATTTTGAGGCTGGAGCTGTCAAAAAAAAGAAAATCTCTAAATGTAAGTATAATAACAGGTCTCTGTTCTTTAAACTTTTGGATAACTGTTTGTGTCTAAATGCTCCACAGAGGCAGCATAGGCAATCTGAGCCCAGAATCTTCCTACTGAGGTACTAATACAAAAAGGACAAAAAGCTTAATACTACACTTAATTCTTCATTATTGTAGTGTGAGGATTTAGGCTACAAATATTTTGATATGCATGTGTGTGCATGAGCATCTTATTTTCATAGAACATAAACAATTAGCAAAAGCATACACACATCACTTTGGTAAAATAAGAGACCATATTACATTAAGATGTCTCTTCATATAAGTGATGTAATTTAGCTAGTATTAAAATTCCACCAGCATTCTCTATTGAATATATTCAGAAGTCCATGTTTATGTGACACTTGTAAATTGGAGATCTATAAACAAATCTCTCGTAGTTCTGTTCAGAACTACTAATTCAGAGAAAAAGGAAATAAAATTGACACTGTGCAAAAGCAGAAGTGCTAATGTACAGTCAACTTATCTTTATAAGATAAAACACAAAAATGACATTGTATTCAGGTTTTTTTTTCTAGCCATTTTAGGAGGAAAACTGCCTGTAGTTTTATCACAGAGTGCTACAAAAAGGTTAACAAGAAAGTTGCATTTTCTTTCTCTTGGAATCTTTGCTATTGACCTTCTTCACATATGCTTGGCATTTTTATCCATCTGCCTTTGGCAGTAGTACTAACATATTGGTGAGTCATAAAAATGTTCTAAAGCAGCCCATCTGCCAATCTGGTAGGTAAAAATATGTGGATTTTCCTTTTTGCCACTTTTTTCTACTATATCTCATTTTTGCAAAACAAACTCTTTTCCTTGAGACCTTTTGCTGCTGCTTCTTCTTTGCCTATTAACTTTTAACTGTGCTTTAATATTGTTCTAGCCATCAAAACCATATTTCATTGATGTTAATACCTATATATTATATAAGTTTTAAAGTTTACTAACCCTATTCATATGGGGCAAAAAGCAGATTTAATATTTGGAAATGTCACTTAAGACAGAGCTTATACGATTTATATTTTTACACTGGATGACAAAGTTGAAATTTTAGTGTGTGAATAGTTTGGTTCTTTTAAATTGTCATTTCTCCTTTGCTTTAAAAGAAAAGGATAGAAAATAGTTTTGCACTGGTTAAGCAACACCAAAACTGAAGACATATATGTATATTTAAAATTTAAAAAAAGGGGTTATGAGATTCCGTCTGGATCATGGTTTATTCAGAAAACTTACTTTTAGATGGAAACAGTTTCACATTGTGCATCATAGTACAGAGCTAATTTTTGCCAGACTAAAGGGACTCTGTCATTACAGTGCAACTACTTTTCATAAAATATATATTTATTTCTGGCATATATATGTGAACATGTATGTTTAAATATATTTGAAAATTAAATCAATCTCACTAATTAACAGAAATCAATGATGAGCCTGGCTTTATCACTTAGTCTTGTTAAGAGGTAAGAGCTGTTGAAATTTCTTATAGTATGGAGCTTCTTTTGTAATAGCTTTAATATTATGGACTCATTAGAAACTATTAAACAAATTTTAAACTGGAATCTAAGGTTTTATTTGAGATATTGTAATAGTAAGATGTCCTATGACAAAATATCACCTTTATTTTCAGTAAGAATGCTGTATTGCCTAGCTTCTGTATTCAAATCATCCTCCAAGATATATTCTGAAAACCTGCTGGGATGATATTAAGAAAGACAGGTTCAGTACATGTTGGCTGAGGAAAGAAATGTGGATACTTTCAGGAAAATAAAATTCTTATAATCTGCAATTTAAATCGTTCTTAAAGTGGGTTTTTTTCCATTTAAAACTTCTTTTTTAAAAATAACAATTTAAAAAAATGATTATGTGCTTGTCAAAAGAAGCTATAAGCTGTATCTTTGTTCTGTAAAAACTTATAGCACCTCAGTGTGATAAGAAAATACAGCTTTAAAATGAGTTTTTAAATTATTTTTTTTACCAATAATAAATAACACACCTTTATTCTCTGCATATACTGTGCAACCATTAATTTCAGTCTTCAGTGCTACCCGAATTTCTCCTTTTCAGACAAGCAAATGCAGGATTCTTGTGACAAGGAACAAACTGGCAGCTTTTTCAATAACTGTTCCTTAAGCTTCAAATACATGACAAGAAAATTTAAATAATGTTAAAAAACTGTCAGAAAGTACCATACAACATGGACAGTGGTTGTCAGTTTTGTTTTATAACTGATTTGCCAATTGCAAAGCAAAAGTTTCTCTTGATACTAAGCAAAACATGTTTTACATTACTAATTGACTTCACCCACTCAGTTTCCTGAATGAGCCATAGCCTAGCGGAGTTTAAAGGTTTGTGTGACCTTAGAATGTCAACAGATTCTAATTTTAAGGCTTTTTTTTCTGATGTGATTGGCAGGTTGTAGTTACTCGATGTTTCATTACTGCCCCAAACTCAAGCTACTGCATCATTATAAATTATGAACTAAGCCTGTTGACTGATATTAAGTTAAATTACTCCTAATGGACTTCTTTATTTTATTACAAGTACTGACCTTCATTTCAGTTCTGGATACCTAAAACCACTGTAAAATATCACTTCTGATCTGTTTACCTGTCTGTTGTAGCTAAGATGCAGTTTGACATACTAACAGGGGTACTGAACCTCACATTTACTAGTTTGTGTTCTGTGTACTGTCTGACTTAAGTCAATACTTTGTTGTACATCAACTTAAGATTTCATCTTCATTGTCTTTGACACTGATTTACAAAGATGTGGTATCTGACTCTTACAAAACTAAAACATTTTCTTTTTTATTAAGAAAATAAAATCAGACCAGAAATATTCAAGCAGTGACTTACTGCAGCCCATTCAGGGGCAGACACTACTTAATCAGCAATACTATATTCTTACTATATTCAAACTACAGTATTTAGGTATCTATTTCCTGAGCCTCCATAGTTCAGTATAAATTAGTCCCTCTTCTTTGTAAGTTAGATACATCAGTCAAGAACCTCAGATTGCCTGCTATTAATCATGCTTAAATGTGTACACATATATGACACTTACATGCACATGTCCAAACACATATACTTCTAAACATCACAAGGAAATAGAAGATAACAGCTTTCTTCCTACTGAGGAGCACACAGAGTTTTCTAAGAGTTGTAGTTATACAATAACCCAGCAAATATGTCTTTTTAACTATACACCAATGGAGACATCTCCTAATACTTCTTGCACAATTTCATAATTAAACAACATGAGTAATTACAGAAAAAACATGATCAATTAGAGCTAGCGCCTAAGCCTGTTGAGGTGAAATTTGAGATAGTCCCTTGCACCATTACAGCACTCTTCTGCTAATAGTTTGGCACCTCTGAAAGGAGTGGAACAGGATATACGTGTCCAAAAGAGATTCTGAAATTTTAATCCATGGTCCAAGTAAAGTTGCCTGCAGGTTCCCTGAAACTTACATAGATTTTGTCTAGCTAGTTGCTGACTAAGATCCATTGTAAAGCAAACCCAAGACGGAATTAAAATGCTTCTTTTCCTGAACTTCTGGAAATTTACAAAACATTCAGAACAAGCTTTGCACACTGTGTGAAGGATATCTGTGTTACTGGATTCAAGACTGCTTCCAAATTTCCAGATCAAGGAATATAATGTGACCACATCTTGATTTTGTGTGAGACTACAACTACAGCACAGGAACATACCAGCTCACAACCTCCTCCAACATCCTTTTAGAAAGAAAGACAACCTAGGCGGTCTAGAGAAATGTAGTGGCTTCATCAATTATGAACCAAGGTCAGAGGATCAAGACTACTGTGTACAATGTAGCACGAAAAGCAGATGTAAATAAGGAAACTAGTGTTCTGTTACACTGGGTGGAGAAACCTGTGTTAGTACTACCTATTTTCATGTGAAATGTTCACAGGTATGGTTTTACTTGTAAGTAGTCTTATGTAGAACTATCCATGGACTCAAATATTTACTAGTGCAGTATGGATGTGTTGAATATTTCTCCTCATTTCCAGTACCCTTTTCTGAAAGCAGAAAAGGCTAAAACCAAAGATTCACACCTAGAGAAAAGGAAGATTAATTACGAATAATTGTATTTGACTTGTCTACCATAGAATTCCTTCGTAATATCAGCTTTTATCTTTAAAGTCACCAGAAAATATGTAGACATCTACATTGCAGAAATTGGAAATAGGTTAGATGAATGGCACTATGGAAGTCCTTGCAAGAAATATTTTTCAAAGTACAAAACAAATGTATCAACATATGTTTACAAAGATTATTTAAATTATTAGTACAGGAAGACGATAAGTAGAAAAAATAGAGGCAAGCAATAGAAGAGACAGGAAAATGACAGAAGGCTCTCGTGAATGTAGAGCCAGAGTGTAGGCTTTTTATTTGGGGAAAAAATGAAAAGTGCAGGCAACAGTACAAAGTGGTGGAATATTCTTTTAAAAGAGAAAACAGAAGACGAAAGTGAAAGTATAAAGTGTAGGAAAGAAATGATGCAACAGAGACCTGATGTGACAGGAGAAGGATAATGGGGTAAGCGAGCAGCAGTCAAACCATACTGCATAAAGATAGAAGGAAAGATGATAGGACAGGAGGGAATAAGTTAGATTTAAATAATAAAAGAGCAGGATTACGATGATAACAGAAAGGAATATTTGACATGCTGCAAAAAAAAAAGAGGAAAAAAAAAAGGACTAATAACCCTGCTTATTACAGGAAAAGAAAATCTATTCAGGTGCATCTTGTTTAGATGTTGATGAGCTAGGAGCTAAAAATAGTTCCAATGTGGAATTTTAAAAAGATAAAGAGAAAATATCACCTCTTTTGACTATGAATATGTTTTATAAAAACATTGTGTGCTCACTATGATGAGTTTTTGCTTTAATGCATAGAGGAAATCAATTGTTGTACTGTCATACAGACATGAAAGTCTTGTTTACAATGTGTGTTGTTCACGTATTATACAGATGTATGTGTCAAAAAGATTAGAAAGAAGCAAGAAAGAAAAAACACCAAACACTTTCAAGATGATACGAAAAATGTTCTGCAGGACAAAAAAATATATAAAGTAAATATCTGTTTAGTTTCACTTATGGAATAAAATAATCCAAGAATTTTTTTCTGCTTTTCCTCCTCCTGCTATGAGCTTTGCCAGACCACTAAAAAAGCTCAAGCAACACCATATATATTCTTACCTCTGAAAGTCTCTTACAGTGCCTTTCCTTTCTGACAGTAGTTGCTAAGTCTGAAGTGACATCTCATATATAATCAAAATATCGGAAATGTCATGCTGTGTACATAGCATCAGCAGCTGGCATGAAATTATGCACATATCTGGTGTCATACAAAGTTAAGCCTTCTGTATTAGAAAGATGAGATAGAATGGGATGAAGTTTAAATAAAAATGTGATCAACATGTTGTTCATTTATTGTGCCTCTTCATGTTTTATTATTTAATGAAAACATTGACTTAACTTTTTTCAGTTTCTGCTTTGCCTTTTATCATAGTTTCCTATTGATTGCTGTTGAGAAAACATGACTATGCACTGCCTTAATGCCACAGAAAAGCACTACTGGACAATCCTGTTTGGTTTTGTACCTGTGACCTGGTGCTGGGTTTGTTTTTGAAACATAAATAAAAAGTTTGGATTATATGGATTGACCTCATGGATTTATCCTAATAACTTAGATCAATTTAAAATTAAACATTGAATGCTATGAATGTCAACTTGCATATTCTTTCCTTTTTACTCCACAGAGGTTTATTTTCAGAAGAAACTGTGCATGTATAAAGAATCCGATAAATACTATTTTGTTGTTCATCTAACCTGATGTCACCGTGCTTTACCAATTATACTGATTTTAACATTAAAATGAAGGAACTTCCAGTCATATTATATGCTTGATAAAAAAGCACTGAACAAAATAATAGTAAATAAATTGTATTTAAAGATAAACAGATAAAGAGGCAAAGACACAGATTCACTTCTCATATGCTGGAGTTATTCCTTTGGCAAATCTAAGCTTAATGTCCTTATGGAGGGCACAGAAGGAGCAATTAAATAAAAGATACAGGGCTTGATATAATTTCTGAGAAGCAACAAGACAAATGCATGGAATTAATTTGTCTGCTGTTAGGGGAAAGAGGAGCAAGTCTGGAAGTTTGTCATCTCTCTGGTTCTTGTCTAAGCAATACCTGATCCCAGCATGCAGCTATGTATTCAAGCCTGAATCTTTTTAGGGAGGGATCCAGGTTTACTTTAGTGCCTCTCACACTCCAAACTATGTGCTTGGAAAGAAACACTTGACTACATCAGAGCAGTAGATGACACGGAAAGCAAGCAGATATTCTGAAACAGCAGTAAAATATAACAAAATGGCAGTGGAAATTAAGCCAGTGTATAAGACCAACACTGTTCATACAGTAAACATCTTATCTTCACTACATCATTACACTAGCTCCTCTGATCACAAATTCTTATTCTTTTCCCTTTATCCTAAAGGAGATCAGAAGAACTTAATGCTTTGCAAGAGTTCTTCTAACATTTTTCATACTATGTTTCTGCCACACTGAAATATGTTTTCAACAACATTGCAAAAACTATCTGACTTGCCCAAAACCAAAAGTATACTGAGAATCTCAAGTGGCACACAATTTATGTCAGATTTCCAAAGCAAGTGTTCAGATAAGATGTGATGAAGCATCCAAAGTTTGGATAACTATCTGAACTTGTTAGATGAGCAGTATAAACTCAGCATAATTCAGACAAATGGCAGAATGAGCACACAGGAGCAAAAAATAAGTCACTGCCTGTCTCATCCTTTCAAGGAGAGCTAGATGTTTTATAGTTAAGAAAACACATCTCAACATTTATCAGAATTGTACTGAAATTTGTTTTTCTCCTCAGTGGTTGAGATATACAGTCTTGGTTTTTTATTTCATTTTCACAGATGGCCAGCANGGGGTGTGAAAACTTCAAGCATTTTGAAATAGACTATTTTTCATGGATCANTGAATTATGAATGAAAGTAATGATAACAGAAAATAATGTTTGAGAATTATATAACTGTAGGTAAGACCTCTTCACTGAACCCCATCCAAAAACTGTGGACTGTTATAGAGAACAAATCGTGACTGTTTCAGCTTGAAGTAGGAAACTAGGAAAGCTTCAGAGGAACTGGAAAATGACATTATAGTCAAATTTTCAAAGCAAGGTAATCTGAGTGCTACAGCAGCATGAGATGTCACAGTCCTTCTGAGAGGAAACTTGTTTATAGCGGCATGTTAAGCAGAATGCAAAAAGAAGTTGAGGAGAAGTTAGTGGAAGAAAAGGATAAATTATAATGAGAAAAATCTTATACAGACATGATATGGTAACTAAAAACATTTTTCAAAAGGCACAAACAGAAAAAGACAATTGATCATAAATTCCATAGATTAAAATTCCACAGATTTTAAGAAAGCATTTTGTAGTCGTTTATGTGAATTGTAACCAGAATAACATAACAAAAATCCTGTAATAATCAGCAGAACAAATTTTTTTTTTTCTGTAAAATTAACTTTGAGCAAAAGATTCATTATGGTGAACCCTCTGGTTTTAATCTAGTGTTCACTCACATTGAATTTCTTATTTAACATCGACATAAATTTTGATAAGAGGAAACAAAAAAACCCCATCAATGTATATCGTAGACAGTAGAATTGTTAAGCCTGAGATTTCACCATTGAATACCTAAAACAGTAAATTCAGTCTGTGATATCTTCAGTTTAAATTACTTAAGAAGAAGAAACAGCTTCTCCTTTTTCTAAGAAAAAAAAAATTTATAATCTCATAGACAGTATAATTAGAGTGTACCTGTCTAGAAGATCTGGCCAGAGTAAACTCAAATCTCTTATTTTCAAGGGTGACAAAATCCCTCATTATAATTTGTAAGTTTAAAACAATCTGTCAAAATAAACAAGTAAACAACTAGCTCCAACATTACAATCGAGAGGCTGTACCCTCACGATTCACCTTCCATCCCCATTTCCCTAAAATTAAATCTTCTCAGTTGACCTTCCTGTAGTAATTGTAATAATATCTTCTTTCTTGCCTGGCTTGTCATAGCCAGCTGTTGCTCCTTTACAAAAAGAAGACTTTATCAAGAAGACTGCAGCAACAGATAGGCAGAAATAAAGGGGAAGCTAGAAGATAGGAGATTATCTTTACTGCTACATTCATGTCTAATTAAGTCACATACTGACACCATGTACAAAATTACCACAAAGGAAACAACATCACGCAAGCCTTCAGCATAGTGGCTTTGGTAACACTGCCCCCAAACTTGGGAAGATGTTGATAACTGTTCCTGTAAGAAGAGAGACTTACTCAGTAGGTCACTGTTTAGGTTGCCATTTACTTCATTCAAAATGCCCTCTTTTTTATTTCTTGTGAAACAGATGTGAACAGCGTGTCTGGAAAGCTATGCAGAGCATGTAAAAGCACTGGAAATAAAAAGCTCCCCTGGCAGAATTTACCAAAATCTCAAACACACAGTAAATAAGAACTATCCTGTTAAGATGCCAAGTCAGCCATAGAATTCTGGGTGGGTGGGGAAAAATGTAAAACACAATTCATTTCTTAATACCATTCTCCCATGATTATACTGGATTAAATAAATTATGGAGAGGCGGGGCTTTCATTATCTGAAACACACTCTGAATGTATCAATTTATTTAATTAAAAAAGGCATTCTGTTCTGATTATTTTTCTTTCCAGTCAAACTTTGTACCCTGCTCTACAATCCTGGAAAAGAAGTGATGTCATGGGACAGAAACTGGAATCCTCCCATCTGCATTATGTTGCGTCATAGTCAGGAGTTTCCTTATCTTAAAACAGAGGACTACATTAAACTGTGCTCCACTTGCACGATATCTGTCAGAGACAGTCATTTCTGTCATTACAGCTGAAAACTTTGGGTTTCTTCTCACAGTAATATAAGCAGGAAAAGGATTAGGAAATACATTTCGTTTCAAGTTACTGACTGACACAGTTCTTCTTAAGGGTCAAAATTATTTTTGCTGGTAGAAAAGCAACACTGGGTGCTGAACTGTGGGGCAATGTCAGATTTCTACAGGGTGAAGCTACTACTCTGCACAGTGTTGCAGCAGGCATTTATAGTAAGTTATATGTCTTAATTTTGGTGCTGTGACTATTTCTAACAATTCATAGCAGAGGCAGCCAATTCTAGCTCATCTTTGATAAGAAACACTACATGCTTTAAATATATAAAATATATTGTAAAGATTTTTTTTTTATTTTCAGAACTTCTCTCTATGATTACAAGTTTAATTCAATCCCAAAAATATTTTATTGATAATACTTTTCCCCTTATTTTTAGAATCTCATTAATTTGTAACAACTACCAGGTAAATGCAGATTCCCAGCTGTTGTGCCAGTTGTTAGACAGCATATAATTCAGCTTTTTAAATATCATCGTGCAGGTTTCAAAGGTGAGATAGAGAAAGAGAGTCAAAGAGCAAAGGTTTATCAAGCTGTCTGAAGTCTAATATCCTGAACTGGTACAGGAAAGAAATAATCCTATATGGTTAATTTCGTTGGTTTGTAGTAAATTAGTTGAAGTCTGACCTAATCCCTGTACTACTTTGAGAAAGCTTCTGTGGTTTGTATGTACTGTTTTCTTTTATAGATTCAATATTTCTTTGCTCAGCTGTGAGCTGGGTTGTCTGTTCTCTTGATACCTTCTTTAGTGAGCCAAGGCTGTTGTTACTTTTTATACTGTAATAACTGACTGCTGCCCAACAGCCCCTAACCACCTCAATTCCCTCTGCTTCTCAAGGCATAAGATTGGAAACTGACATTGCTGCAACTTTCACAAGCTCACTGAACCAGAAAGGCTAAGAAAGCCCTGTTAAATGCCTCAGAAACACACAAAGAATTGTATAAAAAAATAATTAGATTTTTCAGCATTTTGTGTCTGTGTCTCTGCCTTTGTGCACAAAATAAAGGTAGAGATTACTTGAAACTGCTGGTTACCTTCTGCCCGATTAGCATCTTTCAAAGTATATTTGTTTCATTATTGAATGGAAACTAATCTAATAATTTGTTAACTCCAAGTTATTAAAAAGAATACAAGATATTTCATCCCAAAACAAACAAACAAACAAAAAGAAATTTAAAAAAAAACATTAGTAATGATTCATTAAAGGTTCACAAATCTTTGATTTTGTTTCATGGAGCTGGAATTACTGTGTCCAAATTTCCAAGGACAACTGTCATATTAGTCTTTGTATACTATGTCACAGCTTAGAATAAAGTGCACACTAATTTGAACATTTTTGTCAAGTATCAAGCTTCCAGATCTACAGATATTTCCATCAGACTGATTAGAACAAAAAGTTATAGTAGTTTTGTACTGTTACACTAATATTTGACATGAGAAATCACAGGCATGTTTTCTTGTAGGAACTGGAAAAGGACTTTATTGTGAATCTTCCCGTGCACCTGCATTGTATATATTCTTTGTATTAATACTAACCACTGATATTAATACTAATAATTGTTCATGCTGTGTGCACAGGTTCTAACCAGTCTGCTTGTTTAGCAGATTCCCCCAGCTTTTGGTAGTTGGAGAAAAAAAATCAAGGCTGTTATGCAAAGCCTATGGAGGATCATGGGGACTTCCTTACTGTATCATCCTTCAGAATAGCCCAGATTCCAATACCAGACAGGGTTCTTTCAGAACTGTTCAGGGAATATAGAACTCCATTCTATTACAACTGATTTTATTCAACAAGAAAAAATGTTAGCTTGACTCCTTGAGATGTTGTTCAGTTTACTTAACATGTAAACAATTGTTTAAAAATATCAGAGGCAAACTCTTTATTTGTTAAAGAAACAGGAATTTTCATGTAATCTCTTATAATATATCTGTTATACATCCAGAATACTGAGACTATGAGTTACTATTTTATATTAATTCCAAAATTAGTTTTTAAACTGAGGATTCTCAAAAGATCTCTTTTATAATACCTCAACATTTTTTTTTGGTTAAATTATTTTTTAAAGAAAATAGCTAACATATTAGTAAGACTTCTGATGTCTTCTGCTTTTGCTAGACATTATATAGTAGTACCTAATGTGTCATTCATACAAAAAACAACTGAAATTATTTGATTTCTGGAGGCATAAGGGCAACAAAAACTATTCGCAACTACTGTTCTTTTCGTGTCTTTTGGACAAGTGTAAGATTTTAATCCATCATATCTATATGAAATCTCTGAGAACATTCATCTTCTGAACAGCTTGTCTCCCAGGCATGCCAAAGTTTGTACTGTAGAAATCTTGAATCATCCAGCAGTGTCTTCTCTACTTTTGTCATAATCTGTGAAAATTGGTATTTCTGGTAATTAAGGTGTGTACTGGATGCAAACAGTTAAATTCCTCCTTTAACAGGAGCAAAAGACAGCTGTAATGAAAGCGTTGGTAACATTACTTGACTGTGATACTTTTTCTTCAGCACATTAAATTTCAATCTGTACGGAAAATCACTTCTGATATTAAGATATAGTTTTCAGAGCTTTCCCCATATACTGGGAAACAATGAATTAAGGATCTACTAGGACAATGATTTTTCCAAGACTTTTAGCAATTAAATGGTTATATAGATAACTTGGAATATATTCTATGACGTGGTTGAGTGTTTAAGAGTTTTCATAATTTAGTTATAATACAAATTATTTTTTTTTCACTTCTTTTGCGTTTTACATGGTACCACTGGCAATATTTTTAGCATTTTTCCCACTGCATATAATGTATGATAGACTATTTTGAATTGTAGGCCAAAGCAAAATCCAACAGAATTATCACATTTAAAATACTACAAAACTTCTTGCAAACATTTTTTTTCCTCACATCCATTATTGCTTACTACAGAATCACAGAATGGTAGGGGTTGGAAAGGACCTCCAGAGGTCAAATTAGCTTATGCTAAGCTCTGTAAAAACTTAAGTGCCATTTTACTAAAATTTGGATCTGTACTAGGAGTTTAAAATATTCCAGTCTTCTTGAAGTGTGAGACAAAGCTTTTAGTTTTCATATTTACACAGAAATTTATCATGCACAGTCAAATGTCATACAGGATTAATGAAGAAATGTCAGTCTCATAGAACAGAAACATATGCAGTGCATGTTTGAGGGAATATTTAGGAAGTTAGGAAACAATGTTTGCTTTAAGAGCAATCTTTTATTCTTTATTCTTCTGTTACCATTATCTTGTTCTGCCACATTCCTCATCACCTGACAGAAGGAACCGTAGAACCATAGAATCACAGAACAGGCCAGGTTGGAAGGGACCTTGAAAGATCATCTGGTCTAAACTTTCATGGGAAAGAGAGCCCAGATGAGATTATCTAGCACCCTGTCCAGTTGTGTCTCGACAACCTCCAGTGACTGGGATTGTATCCTGTACCTGGGGAGGCTGTTCCGCTAGCTGATCTCACTGTAAAAAAACTCTTTCTTATATTGAGCTGAAACCTCTTCCAGTGCAGCTTCTACAGTTACCGCTTGTCTTCTTCATTTGGCTTGTTATGCAGGAGTCGGCAAAGGGATGAGATAGAAAGACTGAAGTTGCATGCTCATGCTAAACATTTTTCTAAGTTCCTGGCTTTGGGGACCGCTTTGTTCAGCATGCTGAGTGGAGACGATCCCATTTCATTCTACCTCTTTTTCTTTCTGCATGTGCCCATGTTCCAACTAGAAAGCCCAAGTGCCTATAACTTGCTTTTTTATTCAGCTCTGAAAAGCAGAAACCTAAAAATCTCACCTTTGGTTTGATGACATTTGATTACTGTTTGGTTTTTTTTTTTCCCGTAACAATGTATTTTAATACAAATAAATAAAAAACTCAGCTGTATTTACAATATAGCCTGTTTTATATACATATATATTTCTGTGTTAAACAAGTCTATTCTCAGATAGTTGAGCATTCTGGGATATCACTGATGTGTGGAATATAAGCTTTGTGCCTTCTAACCTCTTTACGCATGTTGTGCTGCATAACATTGAATTTGCTACCTGTATAGATGCTTAAATTAAGGTAAAGTTCATGAAACAACAAGCAGTTTTCATCCTGAGAAAAAGTGCTGCTGGAGAGAAATGCTGACACTGAACATGGATTTTTTTTTTTTTTTGGTCACAAATTAGCATGAGATTTAACAAAAAAGATAAACAGAATTTGTTCAATACCTGTGGGAAACATCTAAGTCTTACTTCAGGTTACATGCGACTCTCCTGTGTTAATTTTGTTTCATTCAAAAAGATTTGATTAAGCTGAACTTAAAAGTAATGGTGTGCTTTGCTTTATTATTCACAGCTATAAAATCATCACTGAAAAAGCAGGTACAGGTACTCAGACTGTTTACATTTTAGTACAGTTTTTAAACGTGCTTGATTACTTTTTTAGATGCTTATAACTGTTGCATTTTTTTCTTTTCATTACTTTTACTAATGGAGCCAGCATATGTTCCACTATCACCGTGTTAGTAGCTCATATATTTTGTCACTTTAATCTCCCTTCTTCTTTCTGCAAAAATATATATAGCTTTTATGAGAATTTAAAATTATGTCCTAATCCCTCTCCATCCCATTTTAAAGCTCTTGGTCCTTTTCTTTCATCATATCTGTAACCCTTTCCATATATTTTTAGCCACTACATCTTATGTCATAATACATAGTTCAAGTTAACAGGATTTTCCATCACATAACATCATAAAGATGGTATATTCTTGCTTCCAACTCTTCAGGATTTACTCCCATCTGGAGTACTGCATCCGTCTCTGGAGTCTTCAGCACAAAAAAGACACGAACTTGTTGGAGCAGGTCCAGAGGAGGGCCACAAATATGATCAGAGGGCTGGAACATGAGGTTCTTTCCGATGAGGAAAGGCTGAGAGAGTCAGGGCTGTTCAGCCTGGACAAGAGAAGGCCCCAGAGAGACCTTACTGCAGCCTTTCAGTATCTGAAGGGGGCCTACAAGAAAACCGGAGAGGGACTTTTACAAGGGCATGCAGTAATAGCACAAGGGGTAATGGCTTTAAATTGGAAGAGGGTAGATATAGACTAGATATAAGGAAGAAATTCTTTACTGTGAGGGTGGTGAGGCACTGGAACAGGTTGCCCAGAGCAGTTGTGCATGTCCCCTCCCTGGAAGTGTTCAAGGACAGGTTGCACAGGGTTGTCAGAAAATTGGTCTAGTCATGGCAGGGAGGTTGGAACTAGATGATCTTTAAGGTCCCTCCCAACCCAAACCATTCTATGATTCTATGATTCTTAAAACTTACTAGTTCAATATGGATTTTTTTCTTTCCTTTTAGTTGTCAAAATCAGAGAGCTAACCTTAATAAGGACCAGTTATCAGCACACAAATTTGGGATGTTGTTGAACAGCAGAACGAGGATTTAAACATTCCTATCATAAGCAAGTTAAGTGTCTCGATTAACAGAGTAGTGGTTAGTCTCTTGATTATTGGAAAGTTTTAAACAGGCTCAGTTTCATCAAGGCTATGCTGATCTAGTTTTTTTATAATTTGTTTTAGGAATAAAAAAATCCTACCCATCTTTGTTAAAAACATAGTCCTTTAACATCATGCATTTCAATTTTTTCTTAATATTTTATTTCTCAACATTTTTGTTTCTACATGAATTAAATGCCCATCTTAATTAATCCTGTACTTCTCATCTACTCTTAGACTTTAAAAAAAATAAAAATTACTGTTCTTTAATGTACAATGTCAGAGGAGGAAAACTCGGCACACAGCATGTTAGTGAAGCACAGCAGGGTTGGTTGAAATCTGGATAAAATTTAATCTGTACCAAGTTCGTGTATCTCTTTTTCAGAATTTAATTTTGTTCCTCAAGCTATTCTTTTACAAAATCAGTGTCTTTCTTACCTAATTCCAACTAACATCCCTGATTTCAGGCATCACAGAATCACAGAATCACAGAATCACAGAATCACAGAAT
>Ga0065711_1032506_pt1 | contig 27206 bp, 9 predicted proteins | sample Hoacrofraction12_FD_59098 | JGI IMG/M metagenome (GOLD analysis project Ga0065711, IMG submission 59098) | Hoatzin crop microbial communities from Cojedes, Venezuela - Epithelial fraction 12 v2 (version 2) | ecosystem: Host-associated > Birds > Digestive system > Esophagus > Crop | place... | reverse complement strand
TTTTCCCTTTGGCTTTTTTTTTTTTTTTTTTGAAGCAACATGGCCTTCTATCCCTCAAAGCAGGTCAACATTCCCATATTCACTTTTTTGTAATTAGAAATATGGCACACTGAAGGAGCTTATATACTAGTTTTGGTAAATACTTGTCTACATAGAAGACCCATCTTACAGTTAGAATGTTGGATCTCTGCTGAAACTCTTGCTGGCTTAATATGCGAGTGGAAGTTTAAAAAAGTGATTGTTCTGTCAACCCAAAGTTTACCTGACCATTTTGTGGCTGATACTGCTGTTTTTCCTGAATCCAAGGGAAGCATGTTAAAATGGCAAAAAAATACTGAGAAGACCCCTGGGTTTGGGGAAGTTTTCCTGATCTGTTCTGAAGGAAGATCTTAATTTTTTTCCCCCCTGCCCCCCACCCCCACAGAAATGTTCTTTTAAAAGGAGTTCAGCTATAGGCAGATAATTTGTATTGACCTCACTGACATAAAAAAAACAATCCTTGAATGACAAGCTCTGTTTGAGAGAATATTTACTGAAGGCAAATTTGAGAATCTGTCAAAAAAAGGGGTTTGCTAGGAGTCCTCCATTTTCCAGCAGCAAGGATCTGATGACTGAAGAACAGAATTAAAAGCTGCTCTTTACTTTTTTTAATAATTTGGTTGCTAGCCAAGTTCAGTGTTTTTCTTGTTTTCGGTCAAGACATACTTATTATCTGGGGAAACTGGTTGTGCTGTGCCTGTTATCCTCCTCCAAAGGAGTCAGGCCTGGTCATTGGTCCAAGGACAGGAAGAGTATCAGCCGCATGCTGCAGTAGTATTTTAATGAGCACACGTGAAGTTAACATACTGTAGTGTGTTTTGATCCATTCTGGATGTCTGTATTCTGAAATAAAATCTCCACCGTAACTAGACTAGATCTCAAGAGTCAAGCTGCTGGTATTTCTGCCAGTGTAAGCTTATCCAAGTTACTCCAAAGGTCAAGGAGATCAAAGGCTGTATAAAATTGATGACAGTAATTTTTTTTACTAGAGAATGTATTTCAAGATCTCTAGGACATAATAAAGGAGGACTGAAAAGATTGCTGAAGAAGCTTCAAGGGGATCTGTTCTGTGGCACAACAAATCCTGTTCTGTTACAGACAAAGCTCTGCTGGCCAGTCAAAAGGAGTAAGAAAATGTGGTGTGGTAGGACATGCCTGCTTTTTTTCACTGCAGCGGCTGCCAGTAGAAACTCTGCTGGGAACTAACTGCTTTGGCATCTAATTTGGGGAATACTGTGTCTGTGCACAGGGCACAAACCTGAGAGGTGATATATTGCGGCATCAAAATCCACGGGTAAGTAACTCATTTTCGTACCTGCTGATCTAATTTCTCGAAGTCCAATGACATACCAGTCCAGACAGCTTACTGTCTTGCTACAGTACTGACAATTTGAGAGTTCCCTTTTATTTTAGAGTTGCTCTTACAGGTTTTAGTTATATTCATATATGCTATCAATTTGAGTTTGCATTCCATATTTCCTGTTCTAAATAAAGGTTTTTAAAGATTGTTCTTTCTTACTCAAATGTTTTTTATTTTTTTTAAGCTTTTATTTTCGCTTTTACTTTTCGCTACTTAGGTAGTTCTTGAACTGGAGCACTCATCTGATATAATTCCCTTTCTTAGGGAATTAGTCTGTTTGGTTTATTTCCTGTCTTCATCTGCTGGTAGGAGGGCAAATTGCCAACTGGACTGGCATTTTCTGGATTTGGAGAAATTAAACTTACAGGTAAGAAATTACTGGTTTTTCATAGGTGTAATTGGAAACAGAACTGACTTTTTGTTTATTAAACAAAAAATCTGTGTAAATGGGTCTTCAAGATTAGGCTTCCAATGGCATGAATCTGGATTTGATCCAGGGCAAGCAGGAAATCCAGTCTATCTGAAATGAGACCAGAAATTTTATGTGGTTACCAAGATAAGGCTTTTCTATATTAGCCTGGACTATACTTGAGATTCATTTTTATTTACTTGTTTATTTTTGAATTCCCAGAGGTAATATAGTTACAGTATGGAAAGTGACCAAAGTTAATCACCTTTTTATATCATGTCTATTTTGCGTGTGGGAACCCCACATGCAGGCTGTCTTTTGTCCCCATCCCCCACTATGAATGAGTGAATCAAGTCAGGTCGCAGTTTCAAGGTGCAGAAGTCTTAGATGGGTTAATTCAAAGGAGTAACTTATTCTTTTGAGAGGTAGCTGAGCTGCCAAAAACGATGCTAGTGCAAACAGAACTGTTTGTGGGGTTACCTTATGAATTACATAAAAAAAAAAAAATTTAAAAAAGCTTCTTTTTAAAGAAAAAAAAATTACCATTTCAATGATCCATTTTCAGAGTGGCTTCGATGTGATTATACCAGAACAACTGAAAAGGCAGCATCCTGTGGAGCAGGGATGGACATGAGCAGTAATTTGTCAACTGCATTTTATTATTATATGTGAACCATGCACAATCATATTCTGCTTGTGCTTAATAAATAATCTCAAAATAATAAAAGTTGAGGAAATCGGCAAGTAAGTATTCTGGAGAGTACCTGACAAAGACAGGGCCAGTGAACACTAGTGAAGAAGGATGTTTAGCAGAAGACCTCACTAATCTCACCTTTCCCTGCTTCTTAAATACACAATTAAAGAACTGAAAGTCAAAAGCATGCAGAGATGTTTCTGGAAACAGCTGTATAAACCTGATGTTAATACTCTGGCTGTTGCTGTTATTCTTGAAGTAAATTTACAGGCCTGGAGGGAGCGTATGTATCTGCACTTCAGGCAGACACTTACTCCTAACCTGGGAGTATGTTGGTACTGATTAGTTAATGAATCATCAGTATTCTTTTGCAATATGCAGGAATTCAGTAGCAGGATGTTTTTACCAAATACTTTTTTTTGTTTCCTAAGAGGAGCTTAATTTAAATAGTGGTTCCTGATACTAAGAACAAAAAATATAAATGTAAGCCAAATATTTGTTAGTTTTTAAAGATGTATTCTAGTATTAATATGATGTTCTCATCTTTTTTTCTTCTTGTTTTCCTAAGAAGTTACTAGTTGTAGTAGTATTTTGAATTTGTATGGAGTTTTTTCTTTTTTAGACATTAAAAAAACCCCCACAATTTAAATGCCATAACTTAAACACGGAATTCTGGGCTAACATGGTGAGGCTGTGTATATTATACTTCTCTTATATATGTACATTATGGAAAAATCTATACTGTGAAGTAATATAAAGGATATTTGATCATTCTAAAAGCGATTCTTTGAAAATAAGTTCTGTCTCCAGCACCACCAATGCCTCTCTCCTGTAATAAATCCCAACACACATTTTGCTGGGTTTGCCTCACCTAACCATACAAAAATAGCAGTTCAGCAATTACTTCCAAAGGAATTGGAAATGTTCTCTCTCTGCTTGCCTTCTCCTCAGTATTTCTTGATTTTTTTTGTAATGTTTTTCAGAGCTTTAATGATGATATGAAGTTACCTTATAAAAAATTTGTTGGGATGCGGACTGCTCAGGGCACAGATCTTGAGAGCAGGAGAAAAATAATTATTTTCTTTCTGCAGATCACAACAGAGAGCTTCTGCTACTTTTTGCCAACATGATTACAAAGGGATGGAAATTATTCTAGGTAGAGAAGATACCAGTTAGTGGATGAGGGAAACAAGTTCACAGGCTTTCAGACAATCAGGTATTTTTTTATGCCAAGATTAGGAGATGTACCATAAATCAGTGTAACCTTCCTGCTCTCATAGATTCCTACATACTCTCTCTACTCTACACAAAACTTTCTGCACTCTGCAATCTCACCCTGTTAGTCCGGGATACCCTATTCGGCCATGTCTCGAACGCTACCTTTCTTTCATTCAAAAAATAATCATACAGTCTCTTATTAAGATTGACTGTATTCTCCGTGTACTAACTACCTTCCTGAGATTATTACATTTGGAAGCCATTGTTCCTACCTTCTTTTTGGCTTTCAAGTTTTCTATTTCCAGTCTGAAGAAGAGGAGTTAACAGCTTGTTGTATATGCTCGTTACCTTGTTTTCACTTAGACTTGACCATGTTTCCTTTTTTAACTGCTCTCGATAGTGAACCCTTGTGTCTCTCATACTTTTCCTCTTCCCTTTTTGGAATGTCCGTGCTTTTACTCCTGTATAAAACGGCTTAACATATTGTCTGCAAACTTTATTTTGCATCATCCTTAAATCATCACAGCTACAGAACCAATAGAACAAAATTGTATTGAATTTTATAGAAAAACAGAACTGCATACTTGTGATCTTCAGTGTTATTCTTATGATGTATTACGGCCTTTGTTCCTTATAAGTTATGAGGTAATATCCTTCATAAAATCTAGGCTTTGAGGCTTGGGCTGCAGGCGTTCAGGTCATTCTGGTTTTCAGTTGGTGTTTCTTGCCAGCAGTTTGGTCTTGGGAACAGAAGCAATAGAATAAAATCTGCACATAGGCCATTCCAGTTCAGTATGTTTTACTACAGACCAGCATTTTATATAGAAGCTTACGTATTACATCACATTATTTTAATGTATACTAATGTAATTTTGAAGTATTTCTCAATCAAAGCCTGAAGAGTTCAGTAGTTCCTTTTTTTATGTGGTATAAAAACAGAAAATACCAATTTTACATTTTATTCTTGAATATATTGTGAAATATATATTTCACAAATATCCGTATTTGCCATCAAGTTCTTAATTTCTTATTTTTACTTTGTGAAGATTTTATTCTAATTTTTCCTCTGAAAGCTTTTATATGCCAAACTTATTTTGCTATACTAGCAGATAAGTAAGTTTTAATGGTAATATTCTTCTTTTGGTTCAACAGCCTGACAGTAAACATACAGGGGCAAGCTGGTAATCTTCGCTGCACTCATTGTGATCCTGAAGAAAAGTCCTACTTCAGACTCTGCAGTATCTCAGCCCAGAGTTGGCCAGGACTAGTTACAGTGTTCACATTCTGAAGAGCAAGAGTGCTACTGCAGAAATTCAGTCTGCCTTTTGAGAGCTCTTAAGTTCTAGAAAGAGCTCCTCTTGTCTGACCAAGAATAGGACAGCACTCAAGAATCTTCTGCAGCATTTTTTCACATTGAGAGTTTTGAAATCTGTATGCTTTTTTTCGTTAAAACTTGGTCATATTTCCTTCCTTTTTAACTCCTTTCTATAGTAAACGCTTTTGTGTCCACGTCTTTTCCTCTTCCCATCTTTGAATATTTGTAGCAGGATCATGTTTGCCGCAAGGTAATGAAGAGTTTGAGTGTGATGTATGCTGTGTAGATGTGGCACAGGGACATGGTTTAGTGGTGGACTTGGCAGTGTTAGGTTTGCGGTTGGACTTGATGGACTTAAGGATCTTTTCCAACCTAAGTGATTCTGTGATTCTGTGGAGTTTAATACTTCAATTATTAAAATAAGTCTGGTTAATATGCATTAATTGATACTGCCTTTGTTTATCTTGGGAGAATTGCTGTTTGCAAGCAGTGCCTTTAATCAGTCTTTGCTGCAGTGGAATCTCAAGGTACTTCAAAAATGGCTGCAAGAGAGCAAACAGCTAAGTAATGTACGAGGTTCAAAAAATAGATGGTAACTACCAGCACCTGCTGTGGATATTTTGTCTAACTTCCTATTGTCTATACTACTGTTTTGTATGTACTGAATACTGTGCTTGGACTGATTTTATATATTCAAAGTTATTTTTACTTACTTTTAAAGATTCAGAACAAAAGCATAGAAGTTTTAAGAGGAGAATTGTTACTTCTATATGCTACTTGATGCCTGGTTTTCTTCCTGAGCATGGTGGAGTAGTTTAAGTAATGATCTACTGGAACTGTCTTTAAATGTTGTTATGCTAAAATCCCTGGAGCAGTTTGGTTAGGCTTTGTTTCAGAATTTCTTTGTTCACACAGAAAGGGTGAAATTTCAGGTTACTATAGCATAAAGATTCGTGGAAAAAGCCTCAATATAGGAACCTACGTAAAATACCAAAATTCCACTATTAGCAACTTGTCTCTGGGTGTGTGGTTTTATCATCTTTGCTCAGCATGTTTATTTAATAATAACTTCACAGTACTGCTGAGTTATGTGGTGATAACATACAGGAGTTGTCCAAATGGAAATTTACACATATGTGTTATATGTGGATGAATTTGCATTTAGTTACTGTGTGCATAGCTGCTAATATAAACTGTGCCCTATTACGGAATGTCTGTGAACGCCTGCAATAAGTCCTGCTGAATAAGGAGGTGATATAGTGTAACGGGTTAACCTCATGAGAACTTCCTAGGTCAGTGTTTCAGTTTCCTCAGATCAATAAGGCTTTAATGGACCTGTTTAATGCTCAATGTACTTCATGGGATTAGGGGAATTACATGGGTAAGTCAGTACCATACAAAATATTTGAAATTATTGAGAGCTTTCGGTTATCAAAGTGGTTATTCTCCCTTAGAGAGGGGGGTGCAGGGGGAGATCCCTGGGTAGAAAATTTGATTATTTACTTGCATGAATGCTGGGGGAATTCATCATCTCAAGAAAAGTTTCTTGGAAGTAGTTTTGTTCGCTGTGGTGCTTCACCACCACCTCTTGCAAAATTGTTGTACATCTGTCTCCTCAAACTCAGCTACTAAAAATTCGTTGCTGAACTCGCTATTGTCTTACTTTGTTTTCGGGCAAATTTTGGCTCTGAGTGGTGTTACGTGTATTCTTACTTCTATTATATATTGTTGTCTAAACAGGTACAACCAAAATAAAAACTGCATAGTAAAAATACGCCTTTTGACAGTGTTATTTGTGAATTCACATAAATGTATGTGTACCATGCATAGTTATTTGATTTTCTATGTATTATGGCATTTTGGATAACAAATGGCATTTGGCTTTGAGCTCCTGAGTACATTTGGTATGGAGATACGTAACATTAGCTATTTGCTTCAGGCCACAGATAGTCAAACTTGTTATAAAGCAGAATTTTACTATTGCCTGGTATTTTGTGGGTTGGAGGATTTATGGGTTAACAAGCCATATGACTTTCATTTCTAGACTTACTCTACAGCAGTTAAAGGCTAGGTTGGAGGTGACCTTGTACTGTTGGAAAAAGGCTGATCTTGTCTTGGAGCCTGAAGAGCCGTGTACTTTCCTTATTTCTGTATGACTTTTGCCAGATAATTTCCAAGATTGGCATATTAGCTTCCTTGTTTCCAGAATTTTAGAAAACTGGTCTGCTTCATGGGAATATGAGGCAAAACTACAGTGAAAATGTAAGGTTCTCAGTTAATACATTTTCTGTTATTAAAAACAAATTATTAGAAACTGTAAGGTGGTAGAAAACAGAATAACTATGTGTTATATTTTACCTGGAAGCATGTAACGGCATTAACATGTCTGGTTTTTTTCTGGTTTTTAGTTCGTTCTGCAAAAGTATTGAGGGGATGGGGGGTGTCCAAACTGTAAAAAAAAAAGGGGGGGATGGGAAGCACATTCCATTCCCGTAGTTGATTTGCACAGTAGTTGGACTGTTAATTACCATGATGCTGGCAGAAAGAATCTTTAGAATGCAGTTGCTTTTTTATTGCTTTTGCAGAAAGATAGTAATTTCAATTTTTTTCTGTTCCTAAATACTTCTCAATAGGTTTCTAAGTCGCTTCCTCTAGGAAAAATGAAGAGTTTGAGATGCTTTATGAAAGTTGCTATCTGTTGGTCTCTTGAAGTAGAACATCAGCTTTGCCAGGACTATTTGTCCTGTTTTTCCTTCTGTACCTTAAGGAATTGCATTTAATAGACTGAGATTTACTGCTTTTTAAATTCACAGGACTGTGCTAAAGAATAATGACTTGAGATCAAGACAAGAATTAACTACTCACCTCACCAATCAGTGGCCTTCCCCAGGAGCTCTGGATGTCAATGCTGTTGCCTTGGACACTCTACTCTATAGAAAGCACAATCAACAGTGGGACGAGTAAGTTGAATATTTACTTTGATTCACCTTTAGAGGAACAGGGAATCTCAAAATTACACATTTCCCTTAGCATGCCCTGAAATGGAATCCTGTTGGAATTACCTGTTACAATGTGCAAGGATCAGCTGGCAAAAAAAGTAGTTTCTCTTGCTTAGCATAAAAATTTCCTTCCTTTGGATTAATTTAAAAAAAACAAAAAAGGAAAGCATTGCTTTAGGGGAAAAAAGTGTTTTAGGAAGCAAACAAATGAAAAAATGGAGTGTTTATGAGAAGGAAGATTAACTGCCTAGGGGTTTTTTAGAAAACTTTTTAAGGAGAATTGAAGATACCTAGTTAGATCTTTAAATGTGTTACTATTAAATATTACTTGCTTTGCAGGAAAAGTTTTCAAAGTCTGGACCAACTTTCAGCAGAAGTTAGTCTTTCTCAGTCCTCTCTGGATCCAGGTCATTCGCAGGACGGGAAGCAGGATGGAATGAACTTGTTAAATGAAGGTACAGAGCCAGTATAGGGGCCTCATTTTTTTTTTGTTTTCATTGCTCTGATCTTGTGAGGTGAATTTTCAATGTGAACAAAATATGCATTGAACAGCATATTTTTTCATTGTTATGCAAACTGTTTCCATTTTCCTATGGACTATACTTCAAATAAGTTTGGATTTATGAAGATGCCCACCCACCCCACCCCCAATAATTGTAAGACTTTGTGCTGTATTTAAAGCTAAGCTTCAAATATGTTGCATATCGTCCTTCTCCATCACAGAACCGGAGACAGCTCGGCTACAAGGAGGATCTTCTGCCATCTTTCTGATAGAACTAACTCAAATATTTTGAGTTCTTTAAGTTTCCTGGTTTTATTTCTTAAAAGAAAAATTAAAGGCACTGGGTTTGCAACTCCCACTGAATTCTTACATCTTGCATTCATCATTTATCTGTGGAGATGCAGCCTGGCAGTGTTTCTATTAAAACAGAGAGAGTAACACGATATGAACCATGCTAGAATATAAATTTAATATACGTACAAACACCCCCTTTCGAAATCTGTATGCTTATTACAGTTGAGCTGCTCCATCTTGTGGGCAATTGTGAAAAGCAGAAAAATGCTGGAAGACTTCTGAAATAGTAGTATATTTTGTACAGAAGGTATATTGCTATTAAAAAAAATCCTTTTTGTATTTCATCAAATGTTAACTTTAAATAGACTTGACAATAAAGAGTAGTAGAACTTAGTAGTTAATAACTGTAATATTTCTTGGGTTTAAAATTTCAAGGATGTAAAATTTAGAACTTTTTAAAAAACTGTAAACAGTCTTAAACAGTAGATTATTTCAAGTTAGAGAAAGTGAAATAGAATCAGCATGGCTAGTATGAAGAGAGTTCTTCTGCACATCTGCTTTCAACTGTTTTTTTTTTCCAATATTAATCATTTGAAGTTATGCTTTATCTTCTGTAAATTAAGGTGTGGCAAAACCACTGATAATAATAGTTTAGGTTTTGATTTCAAGACTCTGTCTTTAAAGATAGCATAAGATCTCACTTCTAAATTACTGAGGTTCATTGTACCTAAGCTTTAGTAGAATTTTGTGAGACACGGCACGTGGTCCTGCTGTTCAGATACCTCTAGTCTAACTCTCAGTATGGCAGTTTTAATTAAAAGATTAGAAGTAGTAAACTTCCACATTCCTATTAAGTCCACTCATGTACTCAGATTTTTAGCTTCACACTTGTTGAAACCAAGGCTGTGCCCAAACAGTGATACACAGCTCTCTTGTGTATTTTATGTCCTCAAATTGAATGTAGTCTTTAAAGGGTAGTTTTTATGAGAATAAAGATTTTTGTAAAAGTGAAGATTTTTTTAAAAGAGCTAATCTAGTTCATTCCTTAGGGAAAGCTATTCAGTCATTTGAAAAAAGCTCGGTAGAGGTGAGACCTAAAATCTACTGGAAACTGCTAATAAGAACTGTAAATGATGCAAGAGAACTACATCTCAGGTTTTTTTTTCATAATGAATTGTTGGCCATGGCACGGTTGTTTTTTTCTTACATCATTCTCATGAGAACAAAACTTTTCTGTCAGGAACAGGAGACATAATTTTAAGAAATTCTATTTTATGGATGTGATTTTTAAAAGTTCTGGTAGCCTGGCTTATTACGCCTATGAGTTTTTTAAGTTGATTTTAATCTCTAGTTTAAGGTGATCTTTTCTGTTCTGCAGGTGAGCCAGGGGGATGAAACAGGGAGACGCCGGTAGACCAAATTCTTTATCATGTAATTTATTAGCGGAGTTGGCAGAAAATAACTTGAACGGATATGCTGAGAAGGGAAGACACAAAATCACAGAATCACAGAATGTTCGGGGTTGGAAGGGACCTCTGTGGGTCATCTAGTCCAACCCCCCGATAAAATAAATATAAAAATTATCCAATGCAGTCTTACACCTGTAGGTGTGTTTCCTATTAACTCTCAGGTGCATTTGGATGAGAGGGCAAACACTTTCCCTGCCACTTTGCCACTGTAGGGCTTTTTCCAGTGGTCAGAGCCTGAGGTGCTTCAAAACCAAGGATTCAAAAACAAAACGTGTTTATTTTTGAAGAAATATATCCTGATTCCATTTAATTCTACTCCTTTCTGAGGGATTCAAAATTAGGTCTCCGGTACTGATGTTGTGTTAGTAACGTCACTTCCATTTATAGATGAGATACTCGACTAAAACCAGCGCCTGAATTTGCAACTGCTGTTCTCCGTGGAGTCAGCGGAGCCTCTGAACCTCCCTCTGTAGGAGCCTGCCTGTGACGCACGGGCAGGGATCTCTCTGCCACCTGGACGGGGAAGGGAGGGTGTAAATGACGTGTCTTCCTGATTGCGTTTATCAAGTGTGCATGTGCTGAAGCAGTAATTCATAACAGCATAGGTGGAACAGTTTTTCTGTTCCCTCATTTGTCTGTGGTCAGGCCATCCTGTGCTGTAAAAATGATTAGCTTGGTTCTTGTTTTTCTTAACAGGGAAGGAAGACACTCCGTCGTTGCTTGGTCTTTGTGGCTCTCTCACTTCAGTAGCAAGCTACAAATCTCTCACAAGTCTGAAATCCAGTGAATATCTTGCAAGTCCCACAACAGAGATGACGAGTCCAGGCTTAACGCCATCTTGAGATGCACACAGGAAGGAAGAGCTTTGTGTTGTATGCATTTGGTTTGTGTTCCATAAAATGACTTGCAATGAGGACCGCTAGTTTTAAGTTAAAAAATACGCTGCTTTGTTTTTTCTTTTCATGGTTTCCTGTTTAATTCACAAATTCTGTCAGTTTTCATTTTTTCCCCCCAGAGGACTTTTCAGATTTTCTGTTTTGGTCTTGAATTATTTCAAGCTCTTAGTCAGGTATGGGACATATAATCAGATGCTTATGACTGATTTCTAAAATGAAACAGTTGGAAATCAGTCCCCTAGTTAACTGCCGTGACCTTTGTTTCTCCTTGCAATGGCCTGGCCCTACTCTAGCCACGGTGCTTCTCTGCAGTGCTTTAAATACCTGTCAACTCTTGCAGAGCAGACAGGGAATCCTGAACGCCAGTCTTTGTAGGCAAATAAATATTTTACCTAAAGATCCAGCTTTTCATCTGTGTATGTTGCGTAGGACCTCAGACAGCACATTTAACCTGTCGGCAGCTCTTCCCAAGCATTAGATTTTGCATTCCCGATAGCATCATGGCACTTAGGAGGTGTCCGAATCGCACAGAAGAATCGCACTGGAACGCTCATACTAATTCTTGAAGTTGCATGTGAATAACAAATGTAAGTTGATCATCTAAATCAAGCATACTTAGCGACTGGTAAAAGTTGAGGAAACTCGCTAAATGCCTGGGAGTGACCCGAGTTACAGATAATCGAACGTTATGTGAGAAATTTCGTGGTTTGTTGGCCTCGCTGGAACGAAGGGGGCTGAGGGTGGTAGGGTTAGCACCGTGGGGAGCTTGGATTCTGTGTTTGTTGGCAAGATCCTGAGGAGAGCGGAAAAGGGGAAACAATGACAATGTAATGACAGGATTCTCATGTTAAAGATTTTTCTCATTCCTGTAGTAGTGCAATAGGTATTTTTCTTGATAAGGTAATACAACAGAACTGATTTAAGTCAGTTTTCTCGAATTACTTGCCATTGATTTAAATTACTGGTAGGGAGGGGGGAAAAAAAAGGGAGACATTTTTTTAAATGAAATTAACGTTCCAGATTACCCTACAGTTTCAAAGTTTGCAAATTAATTTTTGAATTGCAAACTATGTTCTTAATTCTTTGTAAGATACAATGGGTTCTTTATCTATGAATTTTGCTAATCAAGGTAATGCTTATCGGTATGATTAGTAACTTTTTAAACAAAACTTAAATGCATGTAAGTATGTTGTATTTATAAGTGCTAGGGAAAATGCTTTTTTGTGCCAAAGAAGTTTCATAAATTGTTTACATGAGTAGCTGCAATACAAGACAGATTTTTACTTATTGCTTACTCTTGGATGTTTACAGTCTCTCACTACACTCTGTATGGTTTGAGTTGATTTGCCTCTTGTAATGGTACCTTGGCACTACTACTACAATCTGGTCATCTTAGGGTGGGCTTGAAAGAACAAGGACTCATTCCTACCTTTACTAAGAACTGCAGGAAGTGGTTAGCCTGGGACTAGGAGGCTACGCGTCTCTGGAACTCAGCACGTTGCTGGACTTAGCTGGAGGAGCTTAGGACACATCTACACAACTCTCCAGTCTGCAGCGCTGGCGGTTACTGCATCCGTGGCAGGGTAGGCAACTACCGATGCCATTTTAATGCAGGTTTTTAAAGCAGCTTAGCAAAAATCCACCAGACCTTGTCTTTCAAGCCCTCGCGTACCCACCCAGTTAATTTCTCTGTAATAAACTGACCATTAAATCCTTTCATACGCTGTCAGCATGTCCATTACTTCATGTAACTGCGGTGTTTTTGTTATCACATTGAGCACCTGTTCCCTCACGGCAGTTGAGTAACATTATGAAATAGTAATTTGTAAAATAGAGATGCATTTTTACTACAAATACAATGAGGGAATCCAGATTCCACAAGTTACGTTCTGCATCAAGGTACAGTGACTTGCTTGGTCTCGTTTGCCGTTAAAACGCTTCTCCCGCTACGTCAGCATTTGGGAGGGGGCTACAATCATGATCTCCAGTCATGTTCGCTGATGGCTCTTTTCTTGGAGCTACTGGTTTGAAATTCACCTGTCATTGAACTGCAGTCTTTTATGTAGTCTGACACCATGGTGGGTTTCTGGGTGTCATTTTGTGCATGGGAAATGAGTTGTGGGTGTCTTTATCAGTTCTAAACATTAATCATTTTTCCAAAAAAAATGAAAAAAAATGCCAAACCTGTATGTTTTGTTGCCTTGACGTTCCATAAATGTTGCATGTAAATTAAACATTTTGTATCATCGCTAATTACTAGTTTTTGTCTCTGTTTTAATCACACAGGATAAAATAAGACCATTCAGTAAATTAACAGTATTGCTGAGCTTACAGCAAATTCTTTTCTTGCAAAACACGGAGACTTTGTTGCTGTACTTCATTCACTCTGGTCCAACACCTGCTGCTACTGCTTTCTTTGAGGCCTTATTTTGAGGGAGTAGTGTAAAATTACTGTGAAAATCGCAATGGGGGAACACTGTCAAGTATCTCCTGCAGCAGTGCCTCTTGCCTGCGCTGTGTGCTGTCACGTACCTAATGTCTTTACAACTGGAGCATTTTTGAGCGTGCGGTGAATTTTCCCCAAGGCCAAATGCATGCTGGGCTGCCTTCATAGCAGAACAGGACTGAAGTCCAGCTCTTGGGTAAAGAACAGCCGAAAAGGGGTGTCTTGATGACCCTTTGTACCAGTACACACCCTCGTTAAAATACACAAAAAATAAAATTCAACCACTTTATTGAAACTGCATTAAAGAAGGGATGTAGTGAGGGTAGTTAAAAAATAGTAATACCCAACAAAATACAGAGGAAGCTCTGATTCAGCAAGTCAAGTGCAAGGGAGATGCTGCAACTGTTGGTACGACGCATGTGCAGCACACCGTAACAGACAGCGGCTGCGTCTGTAGTAACAAACTAAATGTGCTTTTGCCTTCAGATGGAGTTGAACTGGCATGGAACCACCTCTGCCTGTGGCAGCAGACTGGGCCTTCACTGTCAGGTTGACCCCACAGAAGCTGTGCACGGGGCCCGGGCCCAGCAGGGAGCCTGGCCCTGCCTTGGAGCTTGGTGATGGTGACAGCTCGCACCTCCCAAACACCTGCACACCCGGTCAGGCAGTTGGCTTCAGTGCCTGCATGGGCCTGCATTTCTTAGGGCGTTACCTTAAACTGAAAAGCCGCTGCAGCACCCATCGATGTGCTCACCATGCTCTCTGGGTTTCTGATGAGCACGAGGTACTTTTTCCAGTTTAACCTAAAGCATCTTTCATTTTAAATAAGCCTGAGACGAAGCTGAAGACTATTTGTAACATGTATTTACACAAAATACAGAGCTGCAAATAACAAAATGCACAGAATTAAACACGTATTAAGTGAGAATAAATGAATTCATTCTATATCAACCTCCTTATGGAGCAATAATCATATCGTACAATTGGAAGCCCAAAACATTTTCTAAAAATCATTTTAGATACCCAACAACAATCTTTAGTCAGACTAAAAATTAACACAGCAGCAGTGGTTATTCTTCAGTGCTCCATCCATCATCACAGTCAGAGCACCTTTCTTTTTTTCTGTTCTCCCTTCTTTCCTTCTTTTTTCTCTAGCTGTAAAAGAAGTCACAAAATCTTCAGTAATAGTTTCTATTTTGAATATTTGATATATTTTGAATATTTGATATTTTCTTAGTCTTAAGAAAAAAGAAAAAGTGAATTCACCCTTTGTGAAGCAGTTAAAAAGGAAGCTGTATTTAGTTACCAAATGTAATGGCAGAAATTCACTGGGAATTCTAGAAAACACCTTGACAGATTCAAATTTGGCACAATATATTTCACCATATATTTTGACTTCATGCAATCGGATGAAGGAGAATTAAGGACATTGGTTCGTTTTTTCATTTAAATGAGAAAAGAAAGACTTTCCATATTCATATGTGTTGATCATGATGGCACAAGCAGGAGCAACTTTAAACAGCCGTGGCACAATACCTGCCCGGAAGAGAAGGGAAAGTAGTCACGATTAAGCATCTGTTTTCAGACGGAAGCACTGCAGTACCACTTAGTGGTCACGACACGTTGATACCGCAGCGTATCGGCGTAGAGCCGGGCTTCTGCCTGTCCGCATTCCCCAAAATACTGGAATTACTGGCTGCAGGCATGACCGCTGTGGCCATGGGGGTGGAGCCCCTTGCCCCGCGGGGCTGCTCTGCCCCAGCACAGATGGGGTGGCCCTGGGCACAACCTGCGAGCCCTCCTCAGGGTGTCAAGTGCAACCTCCCTGCTCTGCAGGACGAGCAGAGGCTGGTGACCTCCGGTGGGACGACGAGAGGTCCAGGAAGCCCTGAGCGCTGGAATGGATACAGTTAGGGAGGAAGGGGCTCGGGAACCGTGCTGGGCTGTGCCCTCTGCCATAGGTGCGGGCCTCCACCCTTCAAGCCAACTGCTCGGTAAAAAGCACGATTCCCCTGCTGCTGTCTGCTGGGACCTACAGCACCTTTACTGAAACGGAAGGAGCCTGCTCTCGTCTATGAACGACAGAATTTTGGCATTAAATGCCTCCCATGACAATCAACTGTGATCTTGTCAGTGGAGTTTAGGAAGTGACTCAGTTTAGCTACAGGTAGGAAAATAAGGCTGAATCCACGCATCTGCACACACCCATCTCCTTCCTCTTGAAACGCAAAGGCGCCTGCGTGGACCTAGTGCAGATGACGCATGAGCTACGGCAAACTTGTGTCGCTTTGGAACAGCAGCAGGAAGCCAGGTGGAAAGTCCCGTCATCTCACTTAGGTGTGGGCGACTGAACTGAGACAGGGGCTGATCAAGAGGACGTCTCTACACCCCGCTACTCACACGTCAAGAGCTAAAAGTAGGTATCCGAAGCTATGACCTAAATTCCACCCAAAATGTCTAACGCTATTGATACTTTGTCGTGTCTTGCATTCTGCTGACAGTGCAAATCCTGTTACACAGCTATGTCATCACTGTACAGGAAGTAAAGCAATTTAATCTCTTTCAGCAAACACAAGTCTTGCAAGCAGCTGTGTAGCCATTCACACGAAGGACCCCACAGAACCCCGGCAGTGCTGTCAAGACTGCAATGTACCCTGGGTTTGGAATGTCTCTTGCAGTTGTTCATTGAAGTATGAGCTACTGCAGGCTTTTATCTCCGTATTGTTTTAATCTCACTGTCTTGTCGTTTCCCGCTTAAGCTGCCAGAGGCACACATGACAACATGTGTGCATTATGAAGGACAGAGCATTGCCCCAGCCGTTCCACGGAACAGGACAGCAGCGGCCTCGCCCCACGGGTAGACTTGCTGAAGACAGAAGGACCTGGGAATCTCTTCCCCTGCAGCCTGGGAGATGGGCGTGGGGGGAGCTGAACTACACGTGCTAGGGAAGTAAGCAGGCGCAGGGCAGCTGGGAGATGAGCATCCTGAGGTGGACACAGAGACAAACATTTTATACGCCTTCAAGGCTGAATTTTCAGTCTCCTGTTGCCATACATAGAAAGGAGGATATTCAAAAACAAAACACTTTAAACACAGTTTAGTTAAGAAGTGATACTGGGTTAGTCTGGTGATACTTGGGCTAGTAAATTATTGCTAGAACTACCTGAATGTACGTATTCAGCGAAGGCAAAGTTTCACCCCCAGGTAAAGATTTGCTTTTGTTTAATGAATGATAGTTGTACTTCACAAAAAGATATGAACCAGTAATTAGAATTCTTGAGGATGTGTAATCAGCTTGAACATTAACACAGTGACTATCCATTTGGACTGTCACGTGAGGCTGGAGACTCATTCTCTCAGCTCCTGTCACATGTGGCAGCAATCCCCGACTGCCTTTGTGCATACTCAGGTACACAGAGTGGGAAATGCCTAGCACCGCCTGAGCTTCCTCTTAATTCTCATTCGGCCACAACACAGGAAAGGGAGAGAAGGTAGATACAGAGCACACTTGTGGATGGCAGGTCTCGAAGAACTCCATTAACCAATAATCACAGCACAGCATACATGTGCACTCCCAAAGTGTAACACGGGAACCTCCATATTCATATTTACTTGAGTCTGAATCGTAGACTGAGCAGCGTGAAGCAAAACTTGTAAGCATTCACCATGAAATGCATTTCTTTGAATGGTGGAAGAATGTCCAGTTATAGGTAGGTTGGAGGAACTAGGAACCTCATACCAAGCCACCATCCAGGAAAAAATACTGTATTTCATTCACTGTGGGCTGAAATGACTGCAGACCTCTTGCTAAACGCCCTGATGTTTGTTAAGACAAACTTGATGATGGTGATGAACCACAGAGAAGCACAAGTATTTTGGAAAGTCAGATATAAAATATCACTTTCTGTAAGGTACAAAAATAAACACCTAGAAGAGCCAAAGGAACATACCAGCGTCTTTCTCAAATGGCTCCGTAGCCACCATACTACTGCGCTTCAACCCATGGATGAAAACTTTCGGCCTTCCCCATTCAAATTGTCCCCAACACCCCCATTCCTCTATGAAATACCAAGGCATAGACAAGTCTACTTTAAAAATGCCTTCCATTCAGAACACAAACATTTCCACTTCAGGCAGACTCTCACAGAAAGAAGAAATAATGTATTGAGAGACTGAAAAGAAACAAGTTATATGCCATAAAGTTCTTTGTGTCTCAAGAGCTCAAGGTATCTGCTGTGATGTTTAGTAAGTTGTAGGGATCTATTCCAACATAAAAGAGAAAGAAATGAGAAGAAGAGAAAGAGGGAATGGCAATCGTGAGAAGAATAATTGGAACCTCCCAATGGAATCTTCAGGTTTGCTGACAGAGAGTTGGTAGCTCCATGGAAGAGATGCTAATAGCAGTAGTCTCATACTGTGACTGCTCTAGAGGCAGGAGCTTGAGCATGGTCTGGTCTCAGGCTCTGCTTGCTACCGAGCTGCAATATTGTATCTCCTGAGGGACAGTAGATACAACACCAAATGATCTAAAAATTGTACGAAAATCTTCAAGAAGTGAAGCCTTGATAATTTTTTTATTTCAATAATGTTCTCCCAGAGAGGCAAATTTTCTACTAAAACCTGAATTCCTCAGGCATGCTAAACTTTACAGCTGAGAAGACCTTCCCATTAGGATGGTAGTGCTTGTTCCAGCTCCATCTGTTCCCCACAGCATCCTCCTGGAGAAACCAGCTGCCCATGGTTTGGAAGGGTGTACTCTCTGCTGGATAAAGAACTGGCTGAATGGCCGAGCGCAGAGTGGTGCTGAATGGAGTTAAATCCAGCTGGCGGTCAGTCATGAGTGGTGTTTCCCAGGGCTCAGTTTTGGGTCTGGTCTTGTTTAACATCCGTATCAATGATCTGGATGAGTGGGTTGAGTGCTCCCTCAGTAAGGCTGCAGATGACACCAAGTTGGGTGGGAGTGTCGATTTGCTTGAGGGTAGGAAGTCTCTGCAGAGGAATCTGGGCAGGCTGGATCAATGGGCCAAGGCCAACTGTATGAGGTTCAATAAGGCCAAATGCTGGGTCCTGCACTTCGGTCACAACAACCCCATGCAATGCTACAGGCTTGGGGAAGAGTGGCTGGAAAGCTGCCCAGTGGAAAAAGATCTTGGGGTGTTGGTCGACAGCCGGCTGAACATGAGCCAGCAGTGTGCCCAGGTGGCCAAGAAGACCAACAGCATCCTGGCTTGTATCAGGAATAGTGTGGCCAGCAGCAGTAGGGAGGTGATCGTGCCCCTGTACTCGGCACTGGTGAGGACACACCTCGAGTGTTGTATTGAGTTTTGGGCCCCTCACTACAAGAAGGACATTGAGGTGCTGGAGCATGTCCAGAGAAGGGCACTGAGGCTGGTGAAGAGTTTAGAGAACAAGTCTTACAAGGAGCAGCTGAGGGAGCTGGGGCTGTTTAGTCTGGAGAAGAGGACGATGAGGGGGGATCTTATTGCTCTCTACGAGTACCTAAAAGGAGGTTGTAGTGAGGCGGGTGTTGATCTCTTCTCCCAGCTAACTAGCAAGAGGACAAGAGGCAATGGCCTCAAGTGGCATCAGGGGAGGTTTAGATTAGATATTAGGAAAAATTTCTTTACTGAAAGAGTGGTCAGGTATTGGAACAGGCTGCCCAGGGAAGTGGTGGAGTCCCCATCCCTGGAGACGTTAAAAAAACGTGTAGATGTGGCACTTTGGGATATGGTTTAGTAGGCATGGTGGTGTTGGGTTGTCGGTTGGACTTGATGATCTTAGAGGTCTTTTCCAACCTATGATTTTATGATTTTATGATTCTGTGATCTTGCAGGTTGTCCTAAAGACTAGTTGGGCCTACCGTAGTTCATCACAAAGTTCTCCCAGCGTACACAGACATTTAGTTTAGTTACTGGAGAAATTTCTGTGCATATGGGGTAAAGAGTATCTGGTAGTTGCAGAGAGGAAATTGGGGTGGGAAGAGCGGCATATAGCTAAACTATCAAAAATACTTTTGGTTTCAGTTACCAGATTTGCAAATAGAAACACAACTTGTCTTCTATGGCTACTTCAGACACAATGGATGAGACTGCATGAACTCCAGTTTCTGGGAAACCCCGTCTTTTCCTCCTGCTTCGCTTAACAGAGCATGCCAAGTAAAAACCTCTTGGAGTCTATCAGGATCCATGACAGCTGCTGCCAAATATCTACACATCTGTGAAAAAAATTCCATGTCATTCTCCAAAAGAATATTTGGGGATCTGGCTAAATCCACCATGAATTACTGAAACGACTGGTGATTATCTGAGAAGGGAGTCAATCCTCTTTGTTAACTACAGAAGTGGAACATTCCCTGAAAGATCTTAAGAATTAAAAGAAGTCCTCAGTTTCAGAATGAGGTAACAGTGAGGGACTTTTCCTCCAATGCTGGAATGTCAGTTTTGTCTCTTATGTCACACTTGCTAGCTCACAAAGTCCTTGTTCTGGCCAGGGCAGTTTGGTCATGCAGTGGAAAAGACACTCATAATTATGTCTCATGAGGTCTCAGGAGCCTCTGTGATCACTCCTTGATGCCAGGAGGTCCTGACACAATTGATCCATAATGACGAAAATAAGGGGGAATAGTATTTCCTGCTGGGACCTCTCAGGGAAACAGCCAGCTTTGATGCTGGAGGTTTTAAGTTAGTACCAAGAATTAGGTCATACGATTAGGTAGGGCTCACTGGTTTCAGAGAGTCGCCAGGATTTGAATAAGACACCAGAAGGTATTCCTGGGGGTTTCTTTACTGTTCTATAAATATACAGGGTTCATATGGCCAAGATATCTTATGATGGTCAGGGATACATCTGTGTTGGTCAGCAGTAGAAATAACTACTGCACATAGTCCAGGGCTAAAAAGTGATCAATAACACGAAAAGACAGTCTTCAAGACAGTCCATGCAAGAAGAAAAATAAAATACATCAAGTAATTACACAGCTAAATGGGGTCTTAACAGTGGCATCATGTCTTACCGAATAGCTCAGAGAAACCGAAACAGCACCAGCTACCTACGGAACTATGCACTGATGGGCTGAACAGAGGACACAGCTGGGCAGCAGTCACCGCTCAGTGGGTTCAGTGAGGGTAAGAAAGTCAGGTAAGACATGTACACTCATGTGAGTACACGAGATAATGTACAAATAAAATTTTTAAAACTCGTTGACTCATTCAGAACTCAAACTGTCAAGATTGCATTTCTCCATCTGTTTAAACATACAAATCTAACAAAGATGTTAAATAGTGTTTCTAGTTTGTCAGAAAATCATGTCAGATGGGATCTATCCTGGGCCTAGTATTCCACAGGCCAGTAACAGTATTTTATCATGTGAATTCTACTTCAAAATATCTATTCCATACTCAGACTTCCTGGATTCTCAGTAATGCATCTTCTTCAAAGACTAAGAAGGGAGACGGGAAAATAACACTGAAGCTTAAGCTCTGTTTCTGAGACAGAAAGAACCAAAAAAGTTGAGTATAGAAACTACTATGAAATGAAGAACAGAAATTAGGATGGCTATTCCTAAATATAGGTGATGCAAAAGTACTGACAGTTTGGAAATTTTTAGCACTGGACTAAAAAATGAACCTAAGAAACTTTCTCAGTCTAAATGCACCTCCATAGTGTAGCTTCCAAACCTACAATCCATTAAATTTCCTTTGTAGCAATTCTGTCTGAAAAACCCAAGCCTTACAGTTTCAGAAATCAACAAATTATTTAAACCTGAAAAAACATAGTTCCTGAACTGAACTGTTTCACACCATTTTTAATTGCCAATCCAGCCTATTTGTCAGGCTCAGCCCCTCTATTTTTTAAATAAATTGTGTCCATCTGGGACAGCTGTAGTTTAGTAACTTGTGAAGAGATTACCAAAGTTCTCTCTGTATGTATACATGTCTGTTGCTTTATATATGCCAACTATTCCATAACTGTCAGTGTTCACAGAGATGGAAATATTACATAATTTATGCATGTTAACATCTATAATCGCTTGTTACTGGTTAAAAAACTTTCTCTCTAGTGTGGGGTTTTTTTAGAAAGATATCAAAAGATTTACCAGCAAATAATCCAGTAATCCTGTTTTTAGCGAAAATTTTCCTCATAACTGCCCAGGTTGATGTACACTCCCTCTGTGGAACTCAATATAGTACAAGAAAACAGTGAATTAAGCAATATATATGGTGCCACACAAGAATATTTTTAGAAATCAGAGACAGTAATAGGTGTAATTTTTAGGTTTAATTATTTTTATGTTAATTTTTTCCACACTATTTATACAGGATGTTAAATTCATACAGTATGCAAATTTATACAATACTCAAGTTAAAAAAGCATGACATGGAAAAACCTGTAGTAATGCCTGGAGTAAGACATAAGAACAGAGACAATATTCCTTACTAGAGTAACTGATACGGTTCAAGTCAACTAGCTCTCAAATGAGTCAGTCCCTCTCCATGGCACTTCATACATGCAGCTAAAAAGTGATCAGAATTCAGATTTTTAATCAAGAACTTGACCTTCTGGTGAACTGAATGTAAACGTAAGTTTTGAGAATTGGTATCATAAGAATGAATCATAAGAATATGATTAAGCTAGGACACTACACCTTATGTCTAAGTTTACAAAAATCAAATTCCCCCCAGGTCTATGAGATGTGGATCGAAGTCCCTTGTAGAGCTAAATTACATACCATAAACAACCTTACTGCAGCAGCATCAAGAAGCAATCTGCATCGCAACTGTTTTAAACGGAGGAATTTTTTTTGTGCTATTTCACTCTGCATATGCTGCTTTCACATGTAATATGAAAGCGGCTAAGAAAATTTTTCTAGATGAAAGTTAAAACAGTTTCTTAGAATACATTCAGCAGGAACTTCCTACAGCGTCTGGAAGCCACAAAATATTTTTGCAGCCAGAAGGACAATATGTAGATGCAAAGTCAGTGTCCAACTCTAACAGCAACTGGATTTGGAAAGAATTAAACCAGTACAAATTATAGATAACCATAATGAAATTTTAAACATATATTAATCTAGTTAATATCATCCAAATAAATATATAGCAGCTACCTGTGATTCAAAGTGGTGTTAGCAATGAATTCTAATACTCATTAGCACAAGGGAAGAATTGAAACACAGTAACTATTTCTATTTAAAGCTTTTTTGATCTTTGTCTGTTCTGCAATGAAACATAAATATGTTTTTTTGAAGCAAAAAAGAAAAAAAAAGCCTTAGCAAATGAAACCTCATGCCAAAAAGCATAACATCTTTCTGCACTAGGGACTTCAAATTAGTTTCTAGGCAGAAACTGTTTGGGTACTCAGCCTTATTACTGGTCTGTAATCTTAGAGCCATGATCTAACATTTATTTAAGTTAATGAAAGTCCCTCACTGGTCCAGGTCCCAAGCAATGCAAAAAAAAAGGGTTTAGATACAACTTGAATTTGCATAAAATGCAGTAGTGCTACTAAACACAGAACAAAAAAAGAAACTTCCTTCCTCTTTCATCCTTTAAAGCTATTAGGATATTCACTAATACAATAATAGGATATTCACTCAAAAATAACTTATTTGAAACCACACAAAAAGAAGGTAAAAACTATACAACCTGAGCACAGTGCTTTCTCTCTCTAGCCTAATACTTAACAAAAGAAGAATATTATTATAAAGGAGCAAGCAAACATTTTATCATGTTATTTTTATCAACTCAAAAGTCTTTTTCAATAGATCACTGTTCACCTGAATGTTTAATAATAAATCAATTTTTTTCCTATTTAAATATCTTACTTTAAAAGTATACAAATGTGCAATTGGTCTCCCTCAATGTAATAGCTCTGGATTTTTCTGTTTATATTTTATGCCATCTTATTAACCTAAATGATACTGAACTCACACCTTTTCCCTCCTCCATGCCATTCATGAAATACTGTATTTATCCTAGGAGATAAAAAATATCCTATGAGATGTTACACTTTGGAGAAGAAAAGGTCTTAGTGATAGTATTTTTAGATAAACATTAAAAGAAGAGACAAATATTTAAAATTCCCACCAAAAGTTTATATACCCAAACATTAGGTTTTATTTTTTCAAACATTATAGGTTTTTCTTCTCCCTGTCAGCAACTTACTTTTTAAGGTCTCACACTCCCAAAGTTCAGTCTGCCTATGTGTTTTCACTACATCAAATGGCAGAGTTATGACAGCTGCGATCTATCAGGAAATGTTTTAATGTCAGACCACAAACAATTAAAATTTAATTTTTTTTTAATTAAAGAGCACACAGTTTAAAACTAGATTTTATATTCCAAGTGCCTGATACTATTAAAAGTCTTGTATTTCAGAACCCTGTAATTTATTCAGATATCCCTAATCAGCTTGAACACCAGACCATGTGTATTCAAAGTAGATGCACCCCAAAACCTACACCACTTCTGAGAAAATCATATAAAATCATACCTCTTCTAAATAGTTGATAATAATAAAGAGAAACAAAAATATGTACTACAGAGCCAGATGCTGCTCCTGAAGTAAAAGCAATAAAAAATGTTGGTTCATGTGCACCAACTTCCTTATACATCATCTTCTTGAAACATTCATAATTATACCAGTACATTGCTATGGTTATAAAAAAATAAACTTGTATTACAAACTACATTTGTATGTCAACTACAGAAATGCTTTTATCAAATACAGATGCAAAAATTCTACTGTGGCAACGGGAGCAAAAAGAAACAAAAGATGAAAGCAAATTAAAAGTGTTCACTCTGATGATCCATAGACAGACTGCCTTGTCCCCCTTAGCTCCACATTCCAAATTTCTTCACATGATACAAATTAGCCTAATCATTTTGTCATTCCCATAACTCTTACATCAACCCAAGCACTACAAACTCACATAACTGATTTTTTAAAATTCAATCTAACATAAATCAAAATGTAGGCTTTAATTATTTGCTATATTTGCTATTTTTTCAGACATATTTCACACATTTCATATATCTCACTAATTCTACAAAAATGTGTTTCACACAAAATGAAAGGTTGCTCAGGACTGCCTCATTCTTCTAGGGGACAGACTGTAAAGTTTAATTCTGAGAACCACGAAATACAGTTTTGCTCTCTGGAATTACTAAGGGGGGAATGCCTCTGTGAGGACTGTCAAGGGCAAGTCTGATGAACAGTTTTTAGGAATAACATGTTTCTGTTTTCAGCTGCTGAACTAAACTGCATTCCTGCGTTCTAACTGAAACTCTAAACTATATGCTACTGGGCTGAATTATAGAGTGATTTCTTGTGGCAGTTGGTCAAGTAAATACTGCGAATGACAGCTGCATATCCTAAAAGATAACTGTGCCTCATTCAGCACTGAGTTCCAGAGGTTGTGCCAGCAGAGAAATACTAAAGTATTCTCTTGCCATAAAGACTGCCAGCACATATACCTGGCCTCCAACATTTTGCAAAAGTAAATGCAGGCAGTAGCTCAGGAGGCATCCCCAGGGCTTGAAGAAAACCTATTATTGAAGTGTATGTAACCCTAATTTAATATAAATTATCTAAATCCAAAACTTTTCTTAAGCACCTGCAAGACTGTATACTTTTTATGTTTATATTCTCTGCAGTGCTACTTAAAGAATGACTCAAATATTATTGTTAACCCAGGTCTCGTTCTGATAAACATTTGCAGCTGAAGTTTTATTCAGTCTAGCCAGCCTCTCACGGAACATGCTGGAAGTTTATCATTCTCACTTGGGCTAGTAACGCAGTGGTATTCTAATCACCCTGTGCTGCTGGAGTCAGTTTTCACAAAGGAGCTGCTTTCTCAAGATAAATTGTTGCATTGATTTGAATTCCCTTGAAAGAGGTAACTTGAGCTAACTGCAGCAAAGGCACAGACTGTGCTGAGAGAACACCAGAAACCATGATGCTGTTGGGGCATCATTCAGAAAGAAGACCTAAGAGTGAAGGTATTAAGGGAGCATATCTTAACTGCATAGAGTATTTATAAGGAAAAAAATAATCAGAAAACACATTTGGAAAAGGCATTAAGCGGCATCAAGCATCCTTAGCTTTGTATAACCAGAGTTTTGTGGCATTTAATTTTGTTTCTTTGAAAAATACTTTCTCCTTTACTCACGCATTATCTGCCTGCTCACTTCCAGCTCTTTAACAATAGCCCTTAACTTATAAGGCAGTAACTGCCCGCTAACCTGTGCCTCTACCTTTCCAGCACCCTATGACGCCTACGAAACACGGGGCACAGACAAGTGCCTGCTAGCTCTGAAGTGAATGCCAGCGCAGTGTGGAGACCGACTTAAAATCAGCTTGGACCAGTGGAGGAACAGCAAGCATGGACACAAGAATCTGAAAAGGGCCAAGAAGAACGCACACACATCACCTTAGTACCCTCATCTTTGTGCACTCCCTCACCATCCTCTGATCTTCCCACTCTGTTAAAGGCAGCAGAGGGAAGGAAGATCACAAGCTCCTGCCACATTAGTACAGACAAAAATCAGTAAGACAAGAGTTTCTACCTGAAGTCAGAAAACAGAAATTAGATGAAGAATTTTAGAGTTCCCTTAGCAGAACAGCTAAAGAGAAAGATGCATTTGGCAGAAAAGAAAAATAGGTAAATTAAAAAATAAATATTGAATAGGAAGCACTTTGGGCAAAAGGTTCAGATTAATTTTGACATTTATCTTTTGCCTCAGAGAAGGTGTGTTTCCATAGGTTCAGAAGCCTTCCCTATCACAGAAGGCTAAATGAAGTCCCATCAAGTAACAGGATCATTAAGCAGGAAATACAGTCCAATGACAATCTTCAAACAACTACCAGTAGCAAAGTTAAAGAAAACAGAGTACTATTCATTCTGAAAACAGCTGAAATAACTTAGGTCTTTTAGCTCACTGAACTGCTAAGAGCAATTTGAAACTAAATATCCTACTCACCCCCACTTACCATGCATTGGTTTGGTTCACAGACAATTTAAAATTGACTCCAGGTGCACATCTAAATGTGCTCAAATCCCACAAGAGTCTAAACTAGACGGTTTGGAATCACAAATTAAATTAGACATCAGATTATTTTAAGAATTAAGTAGGAGAACAAAGATAGCAGGTCAAATATTTCAAGGGTTGTCTGCCTCCAAAAATAGGTTTGAAGGATTTTTCTGGGCCAACACAAGGTGTTCAAAAGTGTTATTCCTGGTACAATCTGAAGGACAGAAACGGCTGCAAGTACAATTGATGCCTGATGATCCACAAATTCTCTGACAAAAACAGGCCTCAGAGAGACAGGGGCTTTCACCACTGGCATTAACAAGTCCTTTAGCAGTCTCCTCTGTAGCTCACAACATAGCAGAGCTGTGACGAAAAGAGAGAACATATGACTGGGGAGGAACAGCCCCATGCATCAGTACAGGCTTGGGGTGGACCTGCTGGAGAGCAGCTCTGTGGAGAGGGACCTGGGTGTCCTGGTGGATGACAGGTTAACCATGAGCCAGCAGTGTGCCCTGGCTGCCAAGAAAGCCAAT
>Ga0065711_1032505_pt1 | contig 27213 bp, 24 predicted proteins | sample Hoacrofraction12_FD_59098 | JGI IMG/M metagenome (GOLD analysis project Ga0065711, IMG submission 59098) | Hoatzin crop microbial communities from Cojedes, Venezuela - Epithelial fraction 12 v2 (version 2) | ecosystem: Host-associated > Birds > Digestive system > Esophagus > Crop | place... | reverse complement strand
CTGGGGGCGCGCGGGGCGGGGACGCGCATCAACGGGGGCGGCCGGTGCGCGCCCGCGGGAGCCCCGGGACCGTGGGAGCCCGGCGGCCGTGGTGGAAGCCCAGTGCCCGTGGAAACCCGGTGCCCCTGGAAGCCCGGCACCCGTGGAAGCCCCATGCCCCTGGCAGCCCGTTGCCCGTGCCCCTGGAAGCCCGGCACCCGTGGAAGCCCCATGCCCCTGGCAGCCCCGCATCCCGTCTCCCAGCACCTCGTGCCCCCCCAACCCCTTCCCGGAGGGAGAAGGGCTCAAAGCCATCCAGGCTCTCACCGACAGGACAGACCTTGAAACACCGCCCGATTATTCACCCATCGGCAGCCTCTCCTGCCACCCACTCCGCCCCCGACCCCCCTGCCCCACGCCAGCTGCTGACCGCTCACCAAAGTCCTTTCTGCACGCTCCGACTGCGCACAGACTAAAACTGCGCTCAAGCCCACCCCCATTAGCAATCACTCCTCAGACACAGGTCTACAAAGATGTCTGGAAGCTGAGGTCTTCGGGGCCCAGGAGAGCGTCCTTGTTCTCCCTGCTCCCCTCCTGCTGCACCTGGTACCCCCGCTCGGCACACTGCACTGCGTCATGGACGCTGTGGAAAGCCAGCTGACCCCCGCCGCAGGTGCTGCCCGCCCAGCCTCCCTCACGGAGCCGGCGGCGGATGGAGGGGTTGCAGTTGGCCAGAAGCACCCGGACACCGACCTCCTCGTAGTCGCGACGTGTCTCCTTCAGCACAGAGAGACCCACACTGTCTACGAACTGCATTGCCCCACAGTCAAGAATTAAGGTGTGCATGTCTATGGGCTGAGGACGGGTGTCTGCCGGAGGCTGCTCAGCCCTTCTCCTGGCAGGCTTCAGGCAGCCAAGCCCGGTGCCAGAAAAGCTCTTGCTGTCACCCGTGTCCGCATTTGCCCGGGCCTCCACCCTTGGATGCTTCGCAGCCAGCAGCGCAGGATTCACCCCGGTTTTCTGGTAGAGAACAGTCTTGAAATAATCCTTGTTGGCGTAGTAGAGGGACGACTCAAAGCGGAAGATTTTGATGTTGGCAATACTGCTGAGCTGCTTGTAAGCGGACTGGTCCTCATAAATTTCCGTGTTGCTGACCTTGCCGAGAAGCATGGCCCGGGGTCTCTGCGTGCGGAAGATGATGCAGAGCAGAGCGAAGCAGACACCCACGAGGAGCCCAATCTCTGTGGTGACCAGCGTGGAGGACAGCATGGTCGTCCACCACACCACCGTGTCCAGCTTGCTGAGCTGCCACATGCGGGGGGTGTCACGGAACTTCCTCAGGCCCCCCCGCAGGTTGACAATGGTGACCACCCCCAGGATGGAGGTCTGCAGCGAGTAGAAGAGCGGGGCGATCCACAGCAGCACCAGCAACAGCACCAGGGAGGTGACCAGGCCGGAGAGCTGGGTCTGGGTCCCTGTGGACTCCTTCAGCAGAGTCTTGGTCAGGGCCGCGGAGCTGGCGAAGCAGTAGAAGAAAGAAGGGATCAGGTTGCACATACCAATGGCAATCATCTCTTGGTTGGCACGGACAGTGTAGCCATGCTTTTTGCCAAAGATTTCTGCCAGGGAGACGGTCATGGCAAAGCCGATAACGGCAATGGGCAGAGCGTCAACGGCCAGGCTGGAAAACAGGTTTGTATCTGGCAGAGTGGGTTTCCTGAAACCGGTGGGGATGTCCCCGCAAACAGCAGACTTGTATCGCTCTTCAAAGCTGAAGTAGTAAGATATTACTGTGGCTACAATGACCACCAGCAGCTCTACGGGGAACGGGGCCTTCATCTTCTCTTTGTAACGGTCATTGATCTCTTTGACAGGCACTATGACGGCCAGAGCAACCAGGCTGGTGACCAGGTCACAGATGTTGGTGTTCTGGATGTGTCTGAAAAGGTCAACCCACGTCAGGATGAAGGACCCCACCCCTTCGTGACGAGGGATATTCAGCCCCAGGAGATACTTCATCTGGGAGGTGATAATGGTGAGGCTGGAGCCGGTCACAAAGCCACTGAGGAGAGGTTCTGACAGGTAGACGGCCACAAAGCCCAGCTGCAAAACCCCCAGCAGGATCTGAAAAGCAAGCCAGCCACACCTTCAGCATCCACCAGAAGGGCTGGAGGAGGCAGCTGGCAACTCCTGTCAGTCCGCCTCCACTTCAGCAGCTCTGGCTGTTCTGCCCGCTCAGCACTCGGCGCGAGGCAGAGGACTTTGTCTTCAGTAGTTAATCCAGGATACGAAGAGCTAAAGAGACCCACCTGCGAGACTCGTCTGTGGCTAGAGATGCCATGCAAAGAAACCTATCAGGTCCCTGTTGCCGTCTCCTTACAAGCAGTGAGGGCACAGAGCTAACACTGAAATTCATGGAGCAGCCCCATCAAAGCAGCTGCGAGGACCACCCGTGGCATCAAACCAGTGCGATGCACTGAGTTTCAGTCGTCCTGGAGAAAGAGCCTGAAGACATTCAGTGACAGCTAGGCCCAGCAGTGGGGACGCGGCCAGGGAGCACGGCTTTCGAAGGAGCCCCTGCTGACGGCAGGGTCCTCGCGGAGGTCCCTGCCAATGCCAAACCTGCTCTAGCCTGCACCGGGAGCCAGCCCAGCTCCAGGACTGGGGTGGTGGGAAGGTGGTTCACAGTTCCTTCTCCTCCTGTGCTGTGTCTGATCCTAAGGATGTTTCAGTCACACCCAAGGACCTGGCCTATCACATGGGGGAGAAACAAAAACCCACATTCAGCCGTGAGTGGGGGTTTCTAAATCACTGCATTTGATTCAAGGGCGTCAGGGTCTAGTCACATCAGGAAAGGTTTCTCATGATTTGTAAGTCTGAGCTCAGACTGGGGCTTAGAGGTCTTTAGCTGAGAAGTTCCTAGCAGGGAAAGGACAGAGAGGAAACAGCACAACGGTGAACGTTCATACCTGGTAAAGACCGACCAGAAAGCTTAAGGAAAGGGCCACGGTGATGGCGTAGCAGCTCCTGTCACAGGCACCCGTCCCGTTACTGGAGGAGGTGGAGTTGCCCACCAGCACAGAGCCAGTGCTGCCATCGCCATACCCTGCTAGCTGGAGGTGCCGGTTCACAGACTGCCCGATCATCAGGCAGAGGATGCCAAAGGAGCCCACGAAGTTATGGCGCGAAGTGGCCATAGCAACATAGATGATACTGCAAAAGAAGTTGGTGTAGATTCCGTAGATGGGATCCTGGTTGGCCAACAGGGAGTAGGAGATGGACTGAGGGATGGCAACTATCCCCACCAGGAGCCCCGATATGACATCCCCAAGCAACTGCGTCTTGACATTGTAATGGGGAAGCCAGTCCAGCACTGGGAACAGCCGACAGAAGAAGGTGACGACGGTCTGACGAGTGCATGTGCAGACCTCTCTGGCTTTCTTTAGGATGAGTTCCTTGGCATGGAAGTCTGCGGGCTCGTACTCCTCCAGCTGAACGTGTATGAAATTGGCAGGAGTCTCTTCTGGCGCTGGGCAGCCCAGCGCGTCCTGGCTCTGTCTGGACTTCTGGCTTGACGCGTCCTCCATTGCACCAGGAGAGCTAAGGCGGGAGAGCAGGCAGCCGTGAGCTGTTGCAGCCATGTACATAACGCGCTCCGCTTAGCTCCAGGGCTCACGCAGATTGCGGGGATCAATAAATAAAGGAAAATAAGCTCAGACAAATCAAACAGAAAAGCCCCTTCCCGTGGTGCCAGCTGATTTGTTTGTCCTCAGTTATGGACCCGCTCAACCACAACCCCGAGACCACGGTTTATATTGCATTCCCAGTGGCACAGACACTTTTTCAGCCTGGCTAAGTAACATAGTCACTTTCCAGAGCTCCTCCAAGCTTTTCAGTCAAAGTGCAGCTGCAACACAACATCACCTTTTTGTCAAAACTGAACAATACACACTGAGAAAAATTCTCTGGAGGGGAGACCTAGAGCGGCTGCAGTTGAGAAAGTGAACTGGGATGATGAGAAATCCCACTGCCGTGCCCCGCACCAGTCCCAGCGCAAGTCCCTTACCTCTGGCTGCAGGCAGACACACCGGTGTTTTCTCGCCGCCTTCTCTCCGGCAGACAGACGCGTGCCCTCACCTCGCAGCACACGCTGGACAGACAAAGCGCGAGGCCAACAACCGCAAAGCGATTTCCCTTCCCTTCCTTCTGGACCACATGCCTCTTCCCTCGAGAAGAGATCTGAGCTACTCGGCCAAGCCACTGGTCCTTTTATCTCTCCCCAACCCATGAAGAGCCAAACAGAGCTGTATTTCGAAAACAAACAGTGTTCTGGGAGAGTATTTTTGATTAAAACCTGCTCTGCCCATTAAGAATGACTGAAGGGTTTAGAGGAGTGCTGCTGCCAGATAACAGTACTGCAGGTATCTGGAGATGTGTTTGCTAAACATCGTTTGCTAAAGGACGCAAAACAAAGCAATCTCTGTGCGTGCTACTGCTCTGCCTCTCCCTCCGCCGAGAGGGCATCACTGCCCGAGTCCTGCCAGGCTGCTCTGCTCAGGTTGTCACCCGCACGGACACCAAAGGTCTGACGACCACAGGTTGTTTCCAGCCAGACGGGAGAACTCAATATGCATCAAATCTGCACAATCCACGTTCTGCACGTGCCCTGTAGAGACCAGCACAACTTTTTTTTTGCACAAATAACAAGGGATTTTGCTTTGCAGAAGTAAGCACAATTCGGTAAAGTGCAGGGTTGCATTTTTTTTTGCAGGTAAAGATGAACAATTGCGTTAGTGACCAGGAAAAAAGGTAATGTCTCATCACGCTGAACTGAAACAGCAGCCTCGTAAGTACCAGCTGCAGCTGATCTGCCCCTGTGGTCCCTGCCCACCACCCACATCAGACCTCTCCGCACACTCCCCCTCACCTCCTTCTCCACTCTTTCTTTTCCATCGACCTCGTCTCTCAGATGCTGCTGGACATGCTGCTTCCCTGTGGAGCAGGACAAACCCCTGGCAGCCTGGCCCCTGCCTCTGCTCCCGGCGCTGACTGCGTGCTGGGCTTGGGGAGGGGGCTGAGAGCCCGCGGCGTTTGGAGAGATGGTGCGGGGCATGGGGAGATGACATTTTCACAAGGCTTTGAATCAGATGCTGGGGAGACACCCTAAGGGAAGAGAAGGGGAAGATCAGCATCCCCAGCTACGTTTATCTCATCAGTGGAAGTCTGTATCTCAGTAATTAGGAGTAAGTAAATAAGAAACATCAGTGTTCTCTGGCAGCAGGAAAAAATGAGAGCGGATGGTAGGAGAGACAGATGCTCAACGTATTTATCTATTTATATGAACTCTTTATTCGCTGCCATTCCTCCACAGGTCATGTATTTTCAGGTGCATCTGATGACAGCTCCCCTTTCCCTTCCCCTTCTTTCAGTAATGGACCGCACCTTTCCTCAGCCTTGTCATTCCTCCTGTCCTTAAAAGATGATCCCTTCATATGCTTTATAATCTTTCCTAGTTATAGCTCATTTTGTGTCTTGGCCTGTCTGATGTTGTCTCTACTCCCTCATTTTCCTTTTCCATCTTCTTCCTTAGCAAATGACCCAAATTTCCATTTTCTGTACGACTCCTCCATCTTGAAATTCAGCCACTGAAGAACCGGTGAGCCTGTCACTGACGAGCTGGACAGGCTGGTCTTCTAAGTCAGCTTGTTTGCTGGGATGAAACACATCTGAGCACAATTCGTCTTTGGGTTTTGATCTTGTTTGGGAAGCATGTTTCCAGTTCTGGACCCCTGATCTCCCCACCATGAAAACGGGACAAGGCTCTTCTTCCATTTGTGGCAGTTACCTAGGCTACCTTTAACCCCCGCCTTCACTGCCTGCTGCTGCTTCTCCTTACAACTTCCACCTTCATATTCTGGAATTCTTTTGTTTGTTATGATTTCCTTTACCACCAAGGTAAACCTTGATATAGCCATGGTCTATCCCCTCTCCCCCACAGGTTCTGGTTCCATTCTTTCTCTCTCTGTGCCTCCTTTGCCATCCTTCCCTACAAATTTCCACACCCCTCCCACCCCCCCACCTTCTTGTGTGAGAATTCCCAGTCGCTTTCGTGTACTCAATTTTAAAATACTCCCTGCTTTCCCTGCAATTCTGTTCTCCAGCTCCCTGTCCCAGCTGGCTTCCCCACGCGTTCGGTTCTCTGCGCTGACCTCTTTGAAACGCCGAGCTTCTGCGTGGTCCTCTCTGTGCCGGGAACTCAGGCGGTGGGCACTGCGGAGAGGCCGTTCTCTGCTCTCCATCCCAGCAGAGAGGATGTAGGAACACACCCGGTTACGCCGAACACCCTGCACGTCGCTGAAATCCCTTCTACTGCACGAGGTGAGGCACAGGCGGAAGCTGCAAATATTTCACATTTGCTCTAGAAAAGGTATAGCAGACAGGTTAAAACAAAGAAGCCTGGAACAGAACTTCATGTGACCTTGACCTGGCTCAGGCTGCACTGCCTTCCAAACGCAAGGTCACTACAGCTACCTGCTCAAACTGTTTTCAAACGCATCTTCAAGGGTTGTTCTTTATTGCCACTATAAATTCAACTGTTCAGCTCCATCCTGGGCAAGGCTGGGTGGGACAGAGGGTATTAGCCTGAACAATGCAAGGGCAGACAGGACTTCGCCTGCCAGTAACATGGCACCCTCTTGTTTTTAAGACAAGCAGAGAGCACGAAACCCAAATTTTTCATTTATGGCATGGTATGTGAGCAATGTAACATCCACCTACGCAATGGCCATCGCAGCCAGCTAGAAACAGAGCCGTGGAAACCCAGGCTCCAGGTACAAGGAAAATACAGTAGTGGGTTATTTCGGTTTTCTATCCTAAGGTAGAAAAAAATCATGAAATTGCCTGGGTCTGTGATTGTTACCCAGGCGTACTGTAAGTGCAGCGGATTCAAATCTCTGCTTCTGTGTCAATGTGTTGCTTCTGTTCAACAGGACGAGCTGGCATCTCCAGTTTTCTTTGAAACAGAGGTAACGGCACTGCACAAGGATTTCTGATTTGCTTTAAGGCTTCTAAACACAGTTATGACTATTTGGCTTCCGGAAGCCTCTCAAGCAGCATCCCACATGTCTTGGCTCCATAAATGGGCCAGCCTGGCTTAGTACGGGGCTGCATCCCACTGCTCTGCAGTTACTTAAATCACATGCAACTTCATGGGAAAAAAAAAAAAAAAAGAAAAAAAGGGCAAGTGAGCCAGGTAACAGTGCCAGGACCTAAGATGCTTTTCCTTCCCTTCTGATTTGGGACCTGACAGTCTTTTTGGATGGCTGCTGGTTCAGTTCAACTTGGAAAGGAATTTTCAGTATGTAGACACCTGAAAAACATCATCTTTTTTTAAGGGAGAAACAAGGAAAAGGAGACAAGCCCAGATTTGGTCCCACTGCTGAGATGCAACAAAAGCACCCAAGGACAAAAAAGCTGGACAGAACCTCTCTGATGGTTTCTCAGAAAGCAATTGTTTGCATTTCTGTGGGCGATAACACCAGAGAATGTGGAAGCGGTACATTAGGTCATTCCACAAAATAAACCATTTTTTGCAGCCCACTGCTACTTTGCAGGGCAGTTTGTGCTGACGTGCGGGGGTCACAGCAGAGCGTGCAGAGCGTGCAAGGTGAAGATAAAGTTCTCTCCAGACAAACATGGTGAGGCCAAAGGTGTTGCTCGCCCTGCACTGCACATGGCGACACGGTCGCACTGCTCTGAAGTCTGAGAGGGACCACAGAACCCACAAACGGACAATGACAAGGAGCATCGCTGTAAGCCACTGCTCGCTCCCAGCTGTTAACCGCGGAGACAGACGTGCGAGGAATATTTTTTAGCATATTTTGAAAGACGTGAGCTGGAGCGTGTGTCCTTGGAAAGAGACCCAGCGCAGAGGTAGCAGATCTAAGAGGACGTGGACGAGCACCTTCGGCCGCAGAGGTCACACACCGCACATCAACTGTCCAGCCATCGAGGGCACCGCCAGCCGGGACCACCCTGCGAACGCCTCCTTCCCCCGGCACTGACGCCCGCTCCCAGAAGAAGGGACAAAAGAGCGCTCCCAAGCACGTCAGCTACAGGGTTTGGGGAGCATTCCCGATTCGGATAAAGAGGCTGAAAACCATTCCTTGCCAACTTTTGCAGCGCTTTGCTGCTGTTTTCATGTTTTTCGCTGCATGACAAATGTCTGGTGCTTATGACCCTGTTCCATATTATGAAGCTAAAAATTGAAAATGCTGTAACGGCTCTATAAACAGATTAAATTGATTACAGATGAATACAGTGGAATAAAAATGTGGAGACACATTTCTGTTTCGTACTGAACTGGCATTCAGCCCAGGCTACTCAGCATCGTTTCGGGCTCACCCTGCGTGCGCTGCCCACGAGCCCTTCGCGGCGCTGAGGCCGTGCTGGCGAGACACTGGTCCCCGCTGTGTCACCCTCCTTGCGGGGCACACAGCTTGCCCCCCACTCACAGCACAGCAGGCACTGTCGGGCAGCGCTCTGCGCCCGGCTCCCGACCCTCCCGGCAGCCGCCCCACACCAGCTCACCGTGCACCGCGGCGGCAGAGAGCGATCCTGCAGCGCCCACGTCTCGGTGCCGAGGGACTGAAAGATGCTCCAGCGGATGGGTACCACGCCCAGGAACCGCAGCACGTCTCCAACTACCTGCCATACGACAAGGCTGGATCTGCTACTGGAATTTAGTATGTCACAGGGTGTGGTGGGAGTACAGGCTTTGAGAGAAGTGATTCGGAAGCTTCACGGAGCAGTGCTGCAAAAGCTGCGGCAAACATTTCAGTGCTCAGGAGGTTTCCAGCCTGCTGCTTATCAGGAGCTGGGAGGGTTCTGCACGGGCTGGACCCCATGTACACCCTTCCCAAGCAGCATCCTCCAGGCTCTGACCCAGGAGACGGGGATGGAGGGTCTCACCTAGTGCAGACCTGTGTGTGGCAAGAACTACAGCTGCCCGCAGGTCAGCAGAGCCTGGTGCAGCACCAGTAAAGGGTGCTGCTGCAGAAAGCCTGTTATCTTGTCTCTGTATCCACAGGAATCAGTTACTCAGCTGAAGGCAACGGCTGCCCTGTGCTTTTCAGGAGAGCAGAAAGCTCCTGTTGGCACTCTCTGTAATCGAGTGCTCCTACCACTCCTGTTGGCACCAGCACAAAAATCGCAGCATGAGCACTGAGGTCTCCTAGGGCAAACGGCACCCTCAGGTAAAAGCTGAGCCATGCTGGATCAGCAACACCTTTTGCACAACTCAAGGACATGTATGCAGAGATAATGCTTGCAGTAACTGCCCAGAACTGCACCCAGAGCTGCTGCGTTATTGACTCTTACTGGCCATGACCTGACCACGCCATATAACCTCTCACGCCAAGGAACGCTGAAACACTGCAGCAGCTTCGTACGGCTGGACGTGTAACACCGTGTGCTGTACCCACACGCGCTGCAGGCACCAGACCCGGCCCACAGGAGGGTGCTGCTCACCGGCACACGGCGCATCGCCGTGCCACGCTGCTTATTGCTCGCTGTTATTCACGGGCGAACCGCAGCCTGGCTGCACAGCGAAACGAAGTCAGAGAGAAACACGGACGGAGGGCTCGCTGCCCTAACGCGGGCGGCTCTCCTCCGTGTAACCCACAGCTGCAGCAACTTCTGCGGTATCAAGCATATGTCCGACAACAGAGAATACATAAATATCGTCTTTTAATGATGATAAAGAAATCCCAAAGATCTTATCATACCTGATAGAAAATTTTTGCGCTAACAAATCCTCCACAATGACAATAAGGCACATTAGCATTTAAAAATGACAGTTGATACAGATCGGACAGACGGAGACAGCGTAAAGGAGAGTCAGCAACGTGCAGGGCATACATCCCATAGCTGATCGCAGGACGTGACGAGATGACTGACAAAACACGACTCTCCTCACAACCGCTCGCCAAGGAGCGGATGGCAAGGCCCCTCTCCCCGCGCCGGGCGCAAGGCGAGGTCCGGGCCAGCAAACACCCGCCCAGCACCGACCGGACCAGGAGCAAGGCGCTTGCCCCGCACCTCGGATTCCGCCAGCAAAGTCGGGGAAACATTAGAGCCCATTTTTACTGCACAGGTAAGTCACAGTAAAATGAAAGACCATCTTTTACACATACTACACAACCTTCCAACATTTTATTCAAATAAACTATTTCGTAAACTGGCTGGGTCAGCAGGCCAATGCGATCTACTCCATTCCTGAGGTCCTGCTCGGTTAAACGGATTCTCCAGTTTGAAAATGCTACTCCAGGCAAAGTTTGCCATTTTGTTTATTCTGCAAAACATTATGTCACACATATCTAAAATTACTCTGAATTTAAAATAATTCAAAAATCTTACCCCAGAACATACCAAGGTACCAGAGCTGATGGTCAGGGACTCCAGAAGCTGAAGAACCCAAAGCATCATGTGCTCACCAGAAAAAGCGAGGCTTTACCTCCCTTTTAACCATGTTTCACCTGCATTTCAAATACACATAAAATTTACTTCCTTCAGTAAGATATTAGACGTAAAAAACTTGGACCCAGGTCCAGCAAAAAGTTTCACTTCCTATCTTCCTGTTGAGTCCTGAGATCATCTGGGAGTCAGACTAAGAGCTAAGTGCTTTCAGAGCTGGAATTCAAAAATTTTTGGCAATAAATTTACTCAGTGGAGATTTGATTCTCCATCCAATGCTGAAATATTTTGTGTATTTGCACATTAGCGAATAGCAATATGCCTTAGCTTATACAATCTCTAGAAAATAAAATAGAAAGGTACTAATTATACTATAAACTAAATACATATATATTAAATATTTGCCATTTTTCCTAACCAGAGGCCTCACTTTTAGCATTGCAATGATCTCAAAAGAAAAAGCAAGACTCAGAATCATTTCCACTTCAGGTAGAATTTGACTGAAATAGCAAAGATCAGATAGTTCTTCACATGAGCAGCTGATCCTACAAAGGCTTACAAACACGATAACCAAGTGCAAGTAATTCTTGGGACTTAACAAGGTCATTTGCAGTGCAAAGTCTGCACTAAAGGCATTGCTCCTTTTATCTATGCCAGCATAGAAGTGCAAAGCCCTTCAAGTGTCGGCAGTTACGTCGATATTGAAGTCTCACACCAGTATCCTACACCAAGACTCAGCAAAGCAGAGTAAGCTGCACAGATACAAAGCACACGTATGGCCCGAGCAGCAGATGACTGCTATCTGCATCACAGCTTCATTAGCTTAGCCATGTCTGTAACAAAAATTTTAAAAATGTAAAATCACCTCAATCATGTAATCACCTTTCCAAAGCATGTGAAAAAAATCTGCAACAGAATATAATGCCCTGAAACAAACAATTTGCCTAGAGAGTTTCGCCCTCAGCTCAGAGGGTTTCCTCTTGTTCCAGTTTGTACGATCTCCGACGGCCCAGCCGTGCTCATCGCTGCGCTGGAAGCACTGGGAGGCTCAGGTCGGTGCTGAGCCCAGCACGGGTGGTCCTGCACCGTTTCTGGAACGGAGACGTGCAGGTGACGTAACCTCAGCCTGCTCAACAGCTCTTCGCACGGCAGCACTGGCGACGACGGCAGGTAGCCGGTGCGGCAGGGAACAGCGAGCTGGCACAGCCCTCGGGTGAAAGGTTCGGGGAGTCGGACCCACGGAGATGCACCGGGCTGCTGGCCTTCTCCAGGGAGGTCAGGCCACCACAGAAAGCCCGGTCGCAGATCTAGGACCCGGCGCAGGCAGGGCTGACAGCCGGCCGGCCGGCGCAGCTGGGCAGCGACCGGCCTCAAAGCCCGCTGCGGCAGCCAGGACGCTGTCCGGCCGCAGCACCTCGCCTCTGCGCCGCACACCCGCAGCGGCGGATTTTAACGTCTCTCGGCACAAGCCGGCAGAAGCGAGTGGAGACGAAGGAACGGCTGTGGTTTTCCCAAGAGAGTACCTTTCTGTTCATCCCTGCAGCTGGACGGGGAAGGAGCTCAGCAGTCGGGCAGCTGGCAGAGCCATCAGCGGACTTAGATGAAAATTAGATAAAAACAAGTAAGCAGGAAAACAGAAATCCCTTCTGTATTGTAGGGGTGGTTTTACACTCTCTGTTCAGGAGCTTTAGCCTTACCAAAAGATCTGGCAGGAAAATCGAGCAGCAGGTCACACGTAACAGCCATGTACACAAAGGCAATGATTCTCCTATTTACAGTCAACGATACGCAATGTCTTACAGCAAAACACAGACAGAAGCGTCAAGAAGGTGGAGGTGGGTCTGGCAGTTAATGAGAGAGGAGCAGATGGAGCTGCAATGGCTTACAAGGAAATCGGGATCCCTAAATCGCACAAGACTAAGGCTGGCAATGTCATTACAAATCCAAAAATAAGCACCACGTGCCCCACTGCAGTACCTTTTTACGAGGCGGACCGAAAACTGGTTCCGTGTCAAAACATTCATAAAAGTGAAACGTTTGTTAGTGCAACTGCCACATTAGGAGGAGCCGACACTACTATCTATAGAAGCAATAAACGTAAAGAAAGAGCCTGACATTTAGCAGGAGACTACTAAAGACATTTCCAGGAGTCTTTAGTATAGCGGAGACTGTGAGTGTTAATTTCCATAATGCCATCTTGTTGTCATTAATGAATGTGCTAATGATCTCTTAATTCTTCATTTAGACTGATAATTGCTGATTAGCACGTTTGGGAATGGAGATCAACTGATTTATACCATCTTCCAAGTCTGGCCTGGGGTTCTGGATGTTGCACCTGGGATGAACGTTCCTGTTCCAGACAGATGCCCAAGCCCAAAAACTATCGTTCTGAGATTCCCTCTTCCTATAGATTACAAACTGAGCTGCGAGGCAGGGATAAGAGAAGGCTTAGAAGGCAGTGAGTACAGGAGATTTCCCCTTATAAAATCTGATACACGTTTTCCACATTTCATTTAAAACAGCAGAAGGCAGAAGAGCCCTTTCCAGCACAGAAACAGGAGCATCACAAAAGCGCAACTGGATATGTATAGCTGCTGCATCCATCAAACAGCAGCAAAAGGTGCGCACACAGATTTACACACACACATATATAAATACACATAAATATGTGTGTGTATACATGAATTTCCTTTATAAAACAAATTCTTTAGGGCAACAGTTTTCAGTCAGTGGTCCCCGATTCCTAAAGGTGAAATTGGATTACTGCTAAAGGGTCCGGCAACACATTCAAGCAAAACGTGCTTCTTGTCAGTACACTTCAATCAAATCAATGTCTCTGTTAAAAAATGATTCTAGGCCTAAAATGAAAACGGCTGAAAACCCACTGTTTTAAGAAATTCCAGCCATGATAAGCTCTAATCTTCAGTTAATTCCAAAGGACTCTATTATACTGCACTCTCTAGCAAATGGCATTTATTTCTGTTCCCTTTCAGCCAGGGCTATGTGCATTAATATAGACTTATTAATACTGTGACCTCTGGATATTATCTTAAATAAGAACATTAAAAGTTGTTCTTTCGGTTGGCTGGCTGCTTTTGCTGTAGCATTTTAATATGGTTTCTTGTGTTTTGCTTGAAATGGAATTTGGAGGCTACATTACCAGTCGTGGCTGCACAAACAGGACTGAGGCCAAATACAACGTGCTCCAGGCTAAATATAAATCACTTCAGTATATCTTTCAGCTGTAATCTAAATTAATTCTTTGAAAATCAATTTATGGCTGTTTTATTGTGCTTTTATGTAAACAAATACCCAGGAGCTACAAATGTGCATCCTGCTAGCTGTGGAAAGTGTGTACTTCTCGGAAGTAACAGTGCTGTTCCTCCCTTCCTGGCACGGGTAGAAATGGATGTGAAAAAAGGTATTTTAATAAATAATTACTGTTTTCCCCTTCTCAGCTATACTTTGGCTACACAAACCTGCACACGGTCACATGTCAAAAATTCTCTACCTGGGCAGCATGGAAGGAGTACGGGAGAGGGGTGTCGAGAGTGTAAAGAGGAAAGAATCACCCAGAGCAATTTCTGCTTTACTTCTACCTCTCCCACGGCTGAGCTGCCTTCGAGGAAGCCTCCTGGCCCGCTGCTCCTTCCTCCTCTCCCTCTCAGCTGCCCACACCTGAGGGGTAAAGGGGTGAGAACAAGTGGCTGATGGCAGGTAGAACATTTGCAGTAACAACATACACTGCTTATTGTTTGCTGTGCTGTAATTTTTCGTCAGGGCTTTGAGAAGAAGTCACTGCTGCTAGCACTGCTCTGCTCTCATGAAAAATACTAGTTAAAACCAGCATTTAGAAACGGTATCGAGCCTTTTGTTCAAAGTTCTGGAGATGCCTTCTGGTCATGCGAACAACCTGAAAAGGGACTCCCCCATGCCAGGGCACAGCCACCAGCTGAAGGCACGCGTGTGGGTCCGCACCGCTGCCCTGCCGCAGTCAGCCCCGGGGTGCCAGGCCCAGAGACCCACGGCGATGAGCCGGGCTCGAAGCCCCGCGGTCACAACCCGGCCCCAAAGCCCCGCGGTCACAACCCGGCCCCAAAGCCCGAAGCCCCGCAGTCACAAGCTGTCCCCAACGTCCCGCGGCGATGAGCCGTTCCCAAGCTGGCACGTGAGCTGCCGCCGGTGTGCCAGCTCTCTCTCAACACCAGCCCCGGGGCTCTGAATGGGAACCCAATGCCAAACAGGTATGGTGAGGAATTAAAATGTAATTTCCATCCTGCACTCACACTCCCTATGTAGGCGTTAGCCCAACTCACTGCTTTTCCACGGCTTAGGCTAATCCACGCCGGTAATACCAATTCAGTAATTACAATGGTCCAAACTGCATAAGGGATTCTTAGCCCAGAATAAAAGAGCTCACGGAGGAGGTTACTGCAGAAAAGAAAAAAACTCAGCAGTAGCTATTTGGGATTCATCTCCTTGTATAAACACGCCTTAAGGCTGAAAAAGAACAATACTTGTGCTTTCCGAATACTGCAGTAGCTTTAGCACTTTCTCTCTGACGCTTGGAGACTTGTCTCCTTAACGATGCCAGTTCCAGAACACATAATGCACGGATCTGTTATGTGCTGTTTTTCAATATACGCTACAGCCTCCCCCCAGTATTTCTATACACTGCTATGATGTCCTCAAACATGTACTATGTTCAGTTAACATATAAAGGTTGCCAGGTCCTGGGATTCATCTTTCTGCTATCTAGGCCTTCTCTTGAGGTCCTAGCTCCTATAATGAAGCAACACGTGACATTCCAGCTTTCACAGAAAGAAGGGAATAGTTACTGGTCCTAGCTCAGGGAAAAAAAAAAAAAAAAGAAAACAATGCTAAACTCAAAATACGTTTCTATTTAGAAAACATTTCACGATTCATATTGCATTTTATTCCTCCTTTGATGCCCGATTCATTATTTTTGAACAATTAAGGATGAGAATATTGTCTGTATACAACACCTTTTCCCTTTCAAAAGCTGTGAAGAACCTGCAATTCAGAATGTAAACTCCCCTAGGAGAAACCACCATCTCCCACGGATGTACTGTGTGCTATGTATAGCTAGCACTCAGTAAAAACTGTCAGTCTCTGAGTTCTGCCTTCATAATTGTATTCTACTAGTGTAAGAAAAGAGAACCTCTTCCTACTCAGTGCTTGTATTTTAGCATGAAGAACAGGCACTCTTCACTGTTCTGCATAGTTTAAAATCAAAGTACAAAGTTTTATTTTACACTAACATTGTGAAATAATGTTCAGTAAACAATTTCTCTGGCTCCTTTTCTAATGGCTGTATTTCAAGGCCTGTCTGCGCCCATTACACAAAGTCCAAGCCAGAGCATGTGTACAGGGTCTATGGTCAATAAAACCTCCATTCACACATGGAGTCTGTGTGACACAAACAAATTTGGACAGATGCTGGATAACCTATCCAGCCCTTTTCATTCTGGTGCCTGGCATTCTGTCTGCCTGGCATACAAAACTGGCTCTAAGGGACTGTTTTCTGTTGAAACTCAAGAATTAGAGATTTTCCATATCTAATGTCCACAATTCTAAAGAGCTACTAAACATCAGGAAAACAAATGACTGACCGTGAGCATGAATCAGACTTCTAAACAGTCACCACTCAGTAAAAATAATTTAAAAAATTTTCAAACTAAAGAGGCAAACTTACCTGGCACATAAAGACCCACGTAAAAATGAGATAACCAATGCCCCCATTGCCCAGCTGCAGCAGGCTCTCAGGAGACAACGACAAAGCCTCTGGAGGTACAGGTGGCTAGAAGCTATGCGTTAAGAGCTTCTCGTGCATGTTTAGATTTTATTTATCTACCTGTCACAAGTTCCGGGAGGTTACAAAATCACCAACTAATCACTCCACACTAAAGCCCAGAGCAAACAGTCCCCGTCAGTCACTCCTTAGGACGTGTAAGGGTGTGGTGATACAGGAAAGCAATGCCAGAACGAGGGACAAGAAACGAGTTGCCTCTCATTATCTGGCTGGACAGGATGTCCTGACTATTTCAAAATCACGTGCCATCCATAAAGACATGGTTGCAATAAAGACTTCAACGCCGACAATGAAAACTCAGAGGGGAACTGAGACACGGAAAGTTCAAGAGAGAAGGGAACAGAGACGAACAACTGCATGAAAACTCCCACGTTCACAGATTGGCCACAATCAACTTCAGAATTGCCTTCATTCAGTACCACCTATCGAATCACTATACTCGGCAGCCAAATTTAAAGCATCAAACCAGACTGCATAGCTGCTAACAACCCTGCCTCTTTTTGTCCGAGTGCGTATATATTGCATAGACATACAGACCCACAGCCTTATTTTCCCAGGCTTCCGTCCGGCTTGCTGCCTTCCCACAACTAGTTCTCAGAAGCGCTGGTCCCACTGTGCCCCTGCGCACCCAGTGCAAAGTCCACAGCCTGGTGCACACTGTGGAAGAGCAGGTGGTCCTCCCCCTCTTTAAAGAATTCTCCTCGGATCAGGGAACTCCTCACGGAAGGATTGCACTGGGCCAGTAGCACCTGGACATCTACCTCCCTGTAGTCCTTGCAGACCTCTTTGAGCGTGCGGATTCCTGCCGTGTCCAGAAACTGTACTGCACAGCAGTCAATCACTATTGTGTGAAACCCCAGAGGTTCAGAGACAAAATCCATGGAGATGCTGGTCCGGTTGCCATCAGAATCCAACTCTTTCTCTCTAAGCATTCTTTTTGCTGCCTTCTTCTTTGCTGCCTTTACCCAGACTGGGTTGACCCCAGTCTGCTTGTACAGGGTGGATTTAAAGCACTCTTTGTTGATGTAGTAGAGGGGTGCTTCAAAACGGAACACCACGATTCCTGGCTTGGTTTGCAAGTTCTTGTAAGCAGACAGGGATTCATACGTCTCGGACTCTGCCACCCAGCCAAGCAGTGGTGCCTCCGGTCTCTGAGTTCGGAAAATGACACAGAGCATGGAGAAGCAAACACCAACCAAAAGACCGATCTCAGTGCTGAGGAGTGCCGAGGCTGCCATAGTAACTAGCCAGATCACTGTGTCCACTCTGCTCAAATGCCACATTTTTGGCAGGTCCTTGAACTTCCGCAGGGCTCCTCTGAGGTTTACAATGGTTATGACAGCAAGGACACATTTCTGAAGGGAATAAAATAAAGGTGCAATCACAAGGAGGACTAATAGGATTACCAAACCAGTCACCATGCCAGACACTTGTGTCCTACAGCCTGTGGACTCTTTGACAAGAGTCTTGGCAAGAGCTGCGCTGGTTGTGAAGCAATGGAAGAAAGAGGGAATGATGTTGCAGAAGCCAATGGCGTACATTTCCTGGTTGGCCTTCACGGAGTAACCATGCTTCTTGGCAAACATCTCTGAGAGGGAGACAGTGATGGCAAAGCCAATAATAGCTATGGGGATGGCATCCAAAGCCACACTAGGAATCAGGCTCCAGTCTGGAGGGCGGGGTGGCAGAAACCCAGTTGGGATGTGTCCAGCTACGCTCGAGCCATATGTCTCTCTCAGTTTCCCAAAGTGAGATGCCAGAGTAGCCGCCACAACCACAACCAGTTCAACTGGTATTGGAGCCTTGAGCCTGGATTTAAAATGGTCATTAAGCTCTTTGGTTGGGACAAGTACAAGAAAGCACAAGAAGCTGGTGATGAGATCACAGATGTTGGTCTTGTGTATGTTTCTGAAGATGTTTATCCACGTGGCTATGAGGGAGCCGACGCCACTGCTCCGTGGAATGTCCAGGCCCAGGAGATACTTGGCTTGTGAGGTTAGGATGGTGAAGGAGGCACCCGTGACAAATCCACTCAGCAACGAATCGGAGAGGTACACTGAGACAAAGCCCACTTGAAAGAAACCCATGGCCACCTGGAGAGAATCAACCACAGACAACAGGTTAGGACGCAGATGTCATCACTGTGGGGCTCTGGAGGGAGGTGGGATAAAAAGAACCACTGTGCACGGCCCTGGAGGACAAGGCATGGTCTGAGCATGGCAAAAGCAGTCTCTGGAATTCAGCTGCTCCCGGTGCACCGCGCCTACACAAAATGCGTTTCTAACACAGAGCAGGCTTTTCTGAGGGGTCTCCGTCCTCTGAACCTGTGTATGTTGTTTACTCACTGGTTCAGCTGTAACTCCTAGTTGCCCTAGAGGGCAAAGAAACCTAGGGGAAAAAGCATCTGAAATACCAGCTGCTTTTGCCATTTCACTCTGAAGCGCTTATCTCTGTGAACTTTACAAGGATCCAAAACTTTTTTGGTTGTCTTTGTCTTACACTGGAGCTCGTAACCTTCAATAAAGATACAGCTTATGGTGTAACAGTCGTGCTTCGCACTGCATAAAGTTTGGTGCATCTGAGTCAGAAAGTATATGAGCTGCAAACTCTTGTGATGCAGATCACACAAATAGACATAATTTTTTAAAGTGCCTTGTCATTCATTTTTATTAGTGCTAGTTGAACGGACAAATCCTTGGTACCCTCTCAAGGGAACGACTGGTTTTACAGATACCGACCCTACACAGGCATCTTCACACCTGGTAAATAGCCCTTCCTCCCCACCAACCTTAACGCCAAATGGAGCATGGACCTTCTCACCGTGGTTTGCCAGAAACCTTTTAATTCCCTGCACTGGCCAACAGGGATGTCTACACTGTTATCTGAAGACTGCAGATCAGAACATACCGGCATTAAAATTCAAGTAGTGTCAATTTGATATATTCTATCAGGTAGTTAAGGCAATATAAAGATGGCTAGGATCATGGCTGGAAACTTCATAACAACCGCAAAGCACTACTGAAGAGAAGGCAGGTTTGGGACCTGGACTAACTGGACATCGGCTCAGACCCAAGCTCTAAAAAAATGCTCCCTCACAGCCTTAGCAATTAAATTAACTCAAGGTTTTTCCAACATTAGCAACAATTGTCTTAACTAGTTATGCTGCAGGCAACTGGTGTGAACAGGCTTGCTTTTTGCGATTTGACTGCAAAGTATGTAATTTTGGTTGGCGCTTCCACTGAAAAAAAAAAAATATTTGAGGGTGTGAAGACCTATTGGCTAGCAGGCAGAGAGACAGCAAGCAGTATGCACCTAACATTCAGAGGGACTTAAGTAATCTGACTTCATGTAAAGAAATTTAATTGTACTTGTACTTGCAAAGAATATTAAGCCCAATTCACAAGTCCAAAACTGCATCCACCCTACAGTGATGAAATGCAAAATCCAGCGTACCTCGGGAGTCCCAGAATATTTCTGAAATTACTCAACACTGGCTTGCAGTACAATAAAAAGTCCCAGGCTGTGTCCAAAACCAGTGGTTCAGAGTATCACAGGTATGTCTCCCTTCCTGCTCCTACACAGTTTGATTAGCTATCACCCTGGAGGTCACGGTGAGACCAAATGAATGCAAACTCACAAACTGAAATACCACAGCTCTGCCATACCGTTAAAACTAAATCCATTCTGGTTAATGCATGACACTATAAAAACAAAAAAAAAAGCTTTAATTTCAGCAAGCGGTGAATTCTAGGAAGTAAGCAGAAACTGAGTGGTAAAATATTCTTGAGTAATATAGTTTAATATGGTAATAATTAAAAGTTTTCTTTCAAATGTATTTTATCATCTCCATAGTATCCTTTTCATACAGTGGCATTGTTTCGGCTTTGAATGGACAAACAGCAAAGTTCTACAAGCACAGTGACAAACAAAAAGAAACTGGAGATACTTCTACTGTCCGGATTATTTTTTGATAAAAGAAAAGGCAAATGACTGGAGTCTGGAATTAAAAGCTCACACACCACATTCTGGCCCAATGAAAGAGAGGCCTATAAGTCAGCCAAAACAACAAAAAAAAGGCAGCTTCAGGCCACCGCGAGAGCAAGGCAGGTGGTGGTGAGCAGATCGCGTGGGAGCAGCAGGTGGTCACGTGCAGTCTTACAGTCCCCAGCAGAGTAGCAATGCAAGCACAAAATGCTACTAAAAAAAGAGAGGACACAGAGGAGTTTCTTGCACCACAGTAACTGGAGACCTCTACTCCTCCCTGCGTCCACTCCCCTGCGACGCAGACTGAGGGCTTTGGCAAACCCAGCAGGCTGTTCATGTGGACAACCACCTGAAGAAGAATCACAACTATTTCCAAAGAATATCTGTTTGTTCACCTCCTCTTACCTGATAAACTCCAGCTATGAAGGTCATGGTGGCTCCCACTGTAATTGCATAGCAGCTTTTATCACAGAGCAGCTCCTGCGACGTCTGATTCACAGGTGAAGTGGTGGTGTTCACGTACGCTGCTGCATCTGTGAGGACATCGAGTGCAGCTGGCTCCAAGTCGTAGCCGGCTCTCTGTAGTTCACGATCCACCACTTGTCCCACCATCAGGCAAATCACACCAAAGACGCCAACCGAGATGTGGTGGGAGGTTCCAAATATGCAATAAATAACGCTAGCAAAAAAGGACGTATAAAGGCCATAAATAGGCTCCTGTCCAGCCAAGAGCGAATAGGCAATTGACTGTGGGACTAGCAAGACCCCCACAATCACACCAGACATTATGTCTCCCAGCAGGTACTCTCCTAGTTTGTATTTAGGAAGCCACTGCAAGATGGGAAAGAAACTGAAAACACCGTCTTTAACTTTGGCTGGAGAGCAGCTGCAAGTTTTCTTTGCTTGCTTAACCACCAGAGCCTTCATGTTCCTCTTCTTCTCCTGGGGTTCCAAGAACATTCTGTGATGGAAACTGCGTTTAGCATCATCTCCTTCTGGCATTTCAGTCACTGAATGGGCACTGTTGAATTCCGCCATTGCTGTCATCCCTAAAAACAGGAAGAAGGACTCTTTGCATTAAACCATAAATGAATGTGCTGCGTGAGACTTTTTAATAGAGCGAATGCAGTATTTGTGAAAAGCGAGGGCTAAAAGTCTTAGTTCAGCACAGAGAATGCAATTTCCAAGCAAACTTGGAAAGAGCCTCCCCATTCTGTCCCTGTTAAGCACAGAATCACCGTCCCTAGGAGGGAAGCTGACACCCCGTAGAATAAACCTGCTGCTGGCAATGTTGTGAAACGGAAAAGAATGCAGCAGCACTGTCTCTCTGGGAGGCTTCCCTGATAAAATCGCTACCTGCAGCCTGCTCCACCGTGCAAAGAGAGACACAGGGTTTACCATAGTCCAACCGTCACTTCAATTCAGTTGCTGAAAATTAACTACAATTAGTATATTTCTAGCACTGCACAGCTTGGTCTAAATCTCATGTATATATGTATTTTTTTTATAATGCAGTGATCACACCTGCCAAATATTGTAAAGATCTGTAACCTAAGATGACGCAATCTTTACACAGTGGCTTTATTTCAGCCAGTGCAAAGAACGCTCTTCACACTTTTTAAAATCTGGTTTTCAAGTAAATTACATCTGACCAAAACAATACACACAAGTGGAAAACATATTAATGGGAACAACGGAAGGTAGGCAGAACACTTCTGCTAGAACATGTGCTCCAGTACCAGCTGCCTACAAACTGTAAAACCAGGTGATTGTATCAAAGCACATTTAATACTGGAAACGTATTGCCTGAATGTGAAAGAGCAAAGTCTTGATGAGACAAGCCCTAATGAAACGTGACAATACCAACAGTGATGCCAGCATTCACAGAGCACTCCCGGTTTCCACAAAACATGCAGCATGCTCCAGAAAACTCTTTCAGCCACAATACCTGCTGCTACTAGTATGCTGAAGGTGATGAATTTCAGACAGAAACCCGTCTGCCTGGTGCCAGAGGGGAGTCAAGGCCAGAGACGGCAGCAGAGCCCTGGAAAGTCTAGCTCCCAGGCTTCCCTTTCAAATGCTGCCTCGCACCCCAGAGTGCTAGTAACAGCACATCCCTTAGGTGCTAATTACACCTTCTCTGTGCAGCGTAAACACCAACCAAACTACTGTTCTACGCAATATTTGCAACTGAATTAATTACCAAATCAGTACTGGAGCTAGCAGTGCTGAGGATGCCACTGAAGCATCCGCCCCAGAATCTGTTCGCTTTATCACCATTCCACAAGTAGCTGTACAACATGCACTGCTCCCATCACTTCAGTGAGCGTCTCAAAAACGCGCGAGGGGAGACCCGAGAGAAGCGAGTTTAAGCGTGGTGCTTAAGCTACCCGTTTCTCCAGCAGCCAGCCCGCTACAAGGCACCGACCCCGAGCTGCGCGGGGAGGAAACACCCTCTCTCGGGCCTCTGCCTCGCTGGCTGGAGCGCACGATTTCCACGCTCCCATTCCAGGTTTGGTGCCGTCATACGGAGGTATCCAGAGTGTCGTGCATCAGCCTCACGTCTCGGTTCACACGCAGCCCAGCCTCCAGCAGTGTGCTAGTTCAGGCAGAGACGAGCTGCCTTCGGCTCTCCTGGCTGGAGAGACAATACCAACCCAAGAACCCGCTGTCTTCAGGCAAACGATCCTCACCATATCAAAGGAACCCACACAGGAACAGAAGCAGCTACAGTACTTAACATTTAGACTGCCTTTTCTTTCCAGATAAAAATATTCAGAGACTTCTAGAACAGACTTCCAATCAGAAAGCAATTCAACCCGAGCAATGCAGCCCTTCCACCTTACACCACAGCATACTTCTCCCTAAAGCTACCAGGCTACACCCTTCCAAACTCCCAAACACAGCTCCCTTTGCTAGCCTGCCGCCGGATGCTACTGAAAAGGAGCTGTGTTTCAGAGACCTCCCTGCTCCAAAGCCGTGAACAGCATGACAGCACCAGCAGGGATGGGTCTGCTGCCTGAGACAGGCGCTGTATGCCCTGCTGTTACCACGACCTACACAACCCACCCTCTGCTACAGGCCAGGGCAGACCGAGCAGCATCGCCAGGGCTCGTGCTCTGTGTGAGACACTTTATTAATGCCCACCTCTCGCTTTTCCCACACAGAGGGTACTTTTAGCACAGCGTCGATGCTCTTCTCCAGCTCCTGCCCTGTTCCATACGCCCATAGCTCCCACTCCACGCTTAACTCACCTGAACCGTGCGTGGGGTCTGCAAGGTGGTCTGCAAACCCGACAGATGGAAGTAGCTCAAAGCACAACAGTCACGGTGAACATGCCTCTTTGCGGCTGCTGTTCTAAGCACAGGCAGCTGGTCAGGGAAAGTCACACTCCGGAAAAAGGAGAAACAGAGCTTTAATGCACTGCTGCGTTAGGTGAGACCTGAGTGGAAAATTCCATAGTTTGAACTCAACTCCTGTTTCTGGTATCTACGTCCTTCTTTAGCTCCTGATCCTTACAACTTGGGAGAACGGAGAGTTCTGGATCCATAGATGACTCCACCCAGAACTCCAATGTATACGCATTTTTAGGGCTAATTTTTCAAATGTAGTTATTTGTCTGTATATTCGTTCTTGTCAGACAAGTCAATCACCTAGCACAACAGCAGGTAAGAGAAGAAAGCTTCAGTTTTGCCTACCTGCCTTCTTGATTATTTCAAACTTCTATCTTGCAGCCTCCTGGCCATGCAGAATTACTGTATTGCATACCTATACACACTTTATAATGACGAACTTCCCTTGGCTAATGCCTTCCAATTCAGTATCTTCAATGTGTTTTAGCATAATACAGGCTCAGAAGAGCAGTAAAAAGAATGAGGATCTTTACAGTGAGGAAACGTGCACTGCCAGGAGTGACACACTGAAGATCACAGAGTCTTTATGCCCGGAGGAGAACCCATCCCTACCCTCCAGATACCTAATCTCACCCACCCATACAGCGCTGCAAAGCCTGCTCAGGGATTATCTATAGCACTTACAAAAAAAAAAATTAAAAAAAATCAAATACTACGCAGTGAGAATGAAGCGAATATAGCATACAAAAGCATGTGTCTGCAGTACTCTGCATAAGCACATTCTGAAGTTGTATTTCCTCACGTGGTCTTACTTGTTTCACAAGCACAGAGTTACAAATCAAAAAGCTTTTCACCCAAAGCTCAGCAAATCAATACTGTAAAAGCTGAGTGAAAAAATCGCCCCAGACAACTTTTTATGTGTAGTAAATTACTTGAATGAGTTTGTTTTCTGACATTTTAGTAAAGATTTCGGTCATGAAAATCCTTCCGATTCCCTCTCCCCCCACCCAGGACCTGCAGACAGCTCACCCAAATCCGGGCCGCTTTTCCCAACGTGCCAGGGAGCTCCAACACCGAACCCAGACACTGCAGCTGGGCTCTGCGCAGCGCTGTGGAACATCTGCATAGTAGATGATACACAGGGTTTTTTCAGTTGTGTCCAGACAGTAATGTTCTGAGTAAAAATCTTCTTGGCTTCTAAACTCTGAGCAGACACTAGGTCTTTGTGTCGACCTGCATGCCAGCTTTCTCTACGTGGCATGAGAAGGGCCTTTCATCACACGGCCACTGCCTCTCGCGATGTCAGGACACGAGGAAATGACACAACTCCCAACACCCATTTCACCCTTTTCTGCCTGAAAGTGCTGCTCTGTATTATTTTTTAGCCCAATCTTGCCTAGTAAAACTGGATTTTGTTCTTAAAAAAACCCCAAACAACCCACCCTTTGGCTCAGTGTACTGAAGGATACTCTGTATATTTAACTTGGAAAAGGAGCTACTGTGCTTTTTAATTTGAAAGCTGCTATTGACGCACAACTAATCTGCGTGCCTAGAATTCACTTTCATCAGCTCCTTTTGGCCCGAGTAAGATCTTCAGGGGGCGTCTAATTGCCAGAAAGCTTTATTTTAGATACAAAAAAAAAGGCTACAACACAGAACTGAGGAAATCTCCGATATCTCTGTGTTATCAAATGACTGCCATAACATAAAGATCTAGGGAGCTACTGCATTCTAAAGAAATTACGACTTTTACAGACTATTTCTGGATCCCACCTGGGCCTTTCTTTTGACTCCACAACATGGCAGAGGCGAGCCAGCACCTGCCTAGCATCTGCCTTTGGGGAAACACTACCTGCAGCACAGGACCTCGCTGCCTCGGACTCACTCCTCTGTCACAGACCACACTCACCTCGACAGTACAACGGAGCGCGAAGCTCACTCGCCTGCTGAAATAACCTAAGATGTGAGCATTTAGGAGTAGAAACTAAACCAAAAGTACTCTTTCTACAACACCGATCTTAGTTTTCCAGATAATTTTTCTAGATTTCATGTGCATGAGTTGTCACTGTACGTGACCACTACCCACCCTCACCCACCTGCTGGACACAAGAAGTCACATGCACTTAAAAGCTAATGCATAAACACATAACCTAAAGAGGCACAAACAACTTCTGAAGAGATGTAAAGGAGAAGCAGGTGAATCAGAAATCCAAGTTTCTAGTGAAATGAACTGGACTTGGGCTTCTGCCCCTGGGCCCTTGAGAAATCTCACCCTAAGAGTACAAAAGGAAAGCATATCACAACATTTTGATAGCTAAATCTTTGTCTTTACTCTTGTTGGACAACAGCCTTTTCCAAATAATCTCTTGACTGTTGTGGAGCAGCAAGGAAATTCAGTATTGCCATGATAACACCGAGATAGCCACTAGAACGGTAACGTACCTCAGCACAAAATTCAGGTTTTGACAAAATCCTTAACATCCTCCAACAAAGCATTCCAGCCACAAACATTTGTTTCAAGCAGAGACTTAAAATCGTATGAATACTGAAATGTTCCCAAGAGCCATAAAACAACACACCCCACTTACCAGGCTTAAGCAACGCATTTGGGAACAGAGCTACCTTACCGCCAGCACAATAATCACCAGCCATTAACTCACACAGGAAAACCTGCAAGGCCGGTCAATAAAGCCTTGCTTTCGTGAAATATTCGATCTCCTCTTACTTGAAATGCCAGTTCCCTCGAGCGGCAGCAGCAGCGAAGCGGCCCACCAGCCTCGCGCAGCCCCCAGCCTCCCTGGGGAAGGTCCCGTGGAAGCCGGCAGCGCTGCTCCCAGCCAGCCCTTCCAGGAAAGCCGGCTCACCTCAGAGATCACTGCACGTCGAGAGCGACGGCTACGCTGCCCCGTCTGAAGCAGATCCTTCCTGAAGGCAGCCGCCTGCGGCCTCGCGCCGTGCTCCCGCAGCGTCCACCCCAACCGGATCTGCTACCGCGAGTTTGCCAAGCAGCATTTTCAGCAAGCGAGGGCCCTCCTCCCGTCGTTTGCCGGCGAAAGTGAAACACTGCAGAGCTGTGCTGGGCAGAAGGGACGTGGAGGCACGTCCTTGGGCAGTGGCTGCCAGCCCACTGCCACTCTGCCAGCCCACCCTGCCTGCCCACGCCACGCTGCCAGCCAACGCCTGCCCACACCAACGCCACGCTGCCAGCCCACTGCCTGCCCACACCAACGCCACGCTGCCAGCCCAAGGCCACGCTGCCAGCCCACTGCCAGCCCACACCAACGCCACGCTGCCAGCCCGTGCGGCCTGCCCAGGGCAGAGGGCTGCCGGGGACCCGTCCGGCTCCGAACGGAAAGCCACGCGCAGGGCTTGCACTGGGAACGGAGTGCCTAAAAAGTTGTTTTCTCAAAAACCACATTAAAATCCGCAAGCACACCACAGAGCAAGAAGAAACGCACGCACCCTCCGTTCTCCCGAACCCGCGGGTCTCTGCCGGGCGGCTCGGCGCGTCGCTTCGGAAGCCGGCCGACACCCGAGCTTCCGGGACGGCGAGCGGGAAGTCACAACGCCCGGCGCGGCCGGCGGCCTGCC
>Ga0065711_1032503_pt1 | contig 27213 bp, 15 predicted proteins | sample Hoacrofraction12_FD_59098 | JGI IMG/M metagenome (GOLD analysis project Ga0065711, IMG submission 59098) | Hoatzin crop microbial communities from Cojedes, Venezuela - Epithelial fraction 12 v2 (version 2) | ecosystem: Host-associated > Birds > Digestive system > Esophagus > Crop | place... | reverse complement strand
CATCTTTCTTGAACTGGGGAGCCCAGAACTGGATGCAGTACTCCAGATGGGGCCTCACTAGGGCAGTGTAGAGGGGAAGGAGAACCTCCCTCGACCTACTGGCCACACTCTTCTTGATGCACCCCAGGATGCCATTGGCCTTCTTGGCAACAAGGGCACACTGCTGGCTCATGGTCAACCTGTCGTCCACCAGCACACCCAGGTCCCTCTCCGCAGAGCTGCTCTCCAGCAGGTCAGCGCCAAGCCTGTACTGGTGCATGAGGTTGTTCCTCCCTAGGTGCAGGACCCTGCACTTACCCTTGTTGAACTTCATCGGGTTTCTCTGCACCCAGCTCTCCAGCCTGTCCAGGTCTCACTGAACGGCAGCGCAGTCTTCTGGTGTATCCACCACTCCTCCCAGTTTGGTGTCATCAGCAAACTTGCTGAGGGTACACTCTGTCCCTTCATCCAGGTTGTTGATGAATAAGTTGAATAAGACCGGGCCCAGTACTGACCCCTGGGGAACACCACTAGTTCCCGGCCTCCAACTAGAGTGAGCGGCACTGACGACAACCCTCTGAGTTCTGCCATTCAGCCAGTTCTCAATACACCTCAGAGAATGAAAGCCTTTTCTGGGGAAGACAAGGAGTACATGTTAAGTGAGGACACTTGTGCACTCGAAGTTCAACGGAGTTTATTTCCATGAGCCTTTTTTAGTGTTTTATGCTGTCACTGCTGCACATCCTCTAGTGATATCATAGGCTTCAGCAGTGACCGTGTAACCAAGGCAGTGACTAGACCTGCTCTGTGCAGCAGGGAGAGCAGCAGGTGCTGTGTACCTCACTTCAACACTTTTGTCATGGTCTCCTACAACATTCTTATAGGCAAGCTGAAAAAGTATGGGCTAGATAAGTGCGGAGTGACATTGGTTTAAAACTGCCTGAATGGGTGGTCCCAGGGGCAAATAACCAGTGGCACAAAGGCCAGTTAGAGGCAAGTCTCTAGCTGTGTGCCCCAGTGGTTGTTACCTCTTCGTTAATGGCCTGCACACTGGGACAGGGTGCACCCTCAAATGTACAGACAATGCAAAACTGGGAGGAGTGGCTGGTACACTAGAGGATTATGTTGCCATTCAGGTGGAACTGGGCAGGCTGGAGAATTAGGATGAGGGGAAAATCATGAAGTTCAACACGGGAAAATGCAAAGTCCTGTATCTGGGTAGGAATAACCCCAGGCACCAGTACAGGCTCGGAGCACACCAGCTGGAAACCAGCAATACAGAGGACCTTGGGATCCTGCTGGACACCAAGCTGACCACGAGCCAGAATGCACCCATAGGACAAAGAAGGCCAAGAGCATCCTGGGCTGCATTAGGAAGAACATTGGCAAAATTTCGAGGGAGGTGATCCTTCCTCTTTACTCAGCCCTGGTGATGCCATGTCTGCAGTGCTGTGTCCAGTGTTGGGCTCCCCAGTATAAGAAAGATATGGGCTTACTGGAGGGAGTCTAGTAGAAGGCTACTAAGATGGTTTAGGGATCAGAGCATCTTTCATATGATGAGAGCCTGAGAGAGCTGGGACTGTTCAGCCTGGAGAAGATAAGGCTCAGTGGGACAAGGTTAGTGAGCCCATCCAGGCTTGAGTTATAAAAAGGAGGCAGAAAAGCCAGCAACAGCAGATCAAGAAAACATACAATTTTCCTTGTCTTGTCAAGTTTGACACAGCATAAGAGCTCTGGATACTACTGATGTGAGCACCTTACGCTGTGCACACAGAAAAGCCTGAATCTAAGTATTATGCTTAACTGGCAAGGGAGGACAAGAAATTCCACCTGATATATTTCTTTTTTAATAGCATGCATAGATTTCAGAATAAGAACAGCTCCCCGAAAGCACTGAACAGAGCGTTTAGGAAAAAGAACACATGTAAGAAAGGCCTTTATGGCTCATTTCCATAGCACTTCTCTGGTTTGCTGCAAACAAGCTGTGTTTTGCCTTTGATCAGCTGAGGATGCCAATCACCACTGACTCTCACAGCAACTAAAGGTCTGCCTTCTGCCATAATTCCCCTTCCCGCTTTGGAGCGGCTAACCACAAAGATCAGTAGAACTATCTCATTGTCTTCCCTGAAGCACTTAAACACTACTTATCACCATGATTTCCAAACAACAAAATGGAAGAATCCACCAGCAAAACCCACCTATATAGGAGCTGGATTGGTCCTGTGTTTTGAGAAGACTAGCTAAAAAGAAGCTGTGTGCACTGTGATTTCCACAGCAATGCTTATGCATCTGTTGCAATGCTCCATCCTTGCACAAAAACTCAGGCCACCAGGTAAAGCAGATATTCACCCACTTCAAACCCATTCAGGGTTATGAAAATGCAGTGCAGAGGAGACCAGACAAGAATCCTGTACCAAAGGCAGATCTAGGAATATATTTATGATGGTTGTTGAATTTCTGAATGCCTCAATTTACTTCAGCCAAAAAAGCTTTAGAATCAAACATTCAGATTCAACATCTAGAAACCTTTAAGTCTTCCCTGAAGTCTAACAACAATAGAAAACACACAGAAAATCCCCACAATCAATCAAGTGCTGTTTTGGCTCAGTTAAAACTCTCATTCCACCCTGAAAGGTAGGTGTTATTACTTGCTTGATACAGGCGATAGAGATTAAAGAGCAGTTAGTATATTTAAGAACTGTTACTTTGGTTTTACACACAACAAACACATCAGAAAGAACATTAGCAAGTCTGTGTAGTCTCATGCACTAAGGTATAAATAATCAGATTTTTAAAATATCAGTAAATATTGATAGGAGGCATATAAATAAATATATTGGAGGCATATCAATAAATGTATTCCCATGGGAATGTATGAGAAACAGCATTTTCAGTCCACATCTGAATCGGAGCAAAGAGGAGACGAAGAGTGGTTGTCCCCCCACATTTGCCTAGATGCTTAATTATTCTGCACATCTGCTCGTGACGTAGCAGCATAATACCATATTAATGCAGCATTTGACATTACGCTGGTGAATGCAGTCCTGGGTGAATTACTGCTCTATGTTTACAGTCATTCCCAATACTGCTCTGAAGAACAGTACAGCCTCTGAGACTTGAGGCAACAAATTGCCATGTAACTCTAGAATCTGGGAGTTTATTTTAGTTGGATCTTTGCTGTTGTTTCTTCTTCAAACATGAACCCAGGTTTTACCTCAATCTTTTTTGCAGAAATAAAAGAAATAATGGCTCATATTCTAGAAAGCAAGTGAATTTCCCCTAGTTCAGTGTATTTGAACTACAATTCTTTGTTAGCATGTCTTATAGAAACATTTTCCTGAAAGAAAAGTATGGATTTTGCCACAGATCCTCCTGGAGTAGGGAAGTAGATATTTTCCTTCATGACAGAAGGGACCAGACCAGTCCTCTTCAGAGATTCTGTGGGAATAGCCCTCACCAGGAGGACTGTAGGAAAACACTAATACTAGAACTAGTTTTAGCCTTACTGTAGAATGAAAGAGAAAATTAAATCATAGAATGGTTTGGGATGGAAAGGACCTTAAAGATCATCTAGTTCCAACCCCCTGCAGTGAGCAGGGACACCTTCCACTAGACCAGGTTACTCAAATACAACTTTAGACTGACTACAAGCATGGTTTTCTGTGCAAGGATATTTGTGCATGGTTAGTCAAGTCACCATATCGTTTCAATCCTACAGAGCAGGGATGATATGCAAATAAGTCATAGGCATGAGAAAGGACTTAATTTCAAATAACTCTTTTATGGTTACTGTTAATGATTCGTGATAAGCAGTCTGTATTATTGAAAGCCACAAGAAGTCTAGGCATAGCAAACCACACTGACCCAGCTCAGATTCATAATCATGCTGGTGAGAGGTTTGTTTTACTGTGGAAACTCAATCACAATGGAAGTTACTCAATTGATTTGAATCTGTGGAGCTTTACATACCTCACCAACAAGCATACTTACATTTCCTTCAGTGGAGTCCATGCAACAGGCTACAGCCAGGTGCCACCGCTAGGATGGGTCAAAATTTCACGAGTGCCACAGAAAAGTTGCACTGCTCATCCCCCACTAGTGCCCATCAGGCTTAGATCGAAGCAGTAACCTTATTGTGCAGTTGCAGGTATCCAGCCAAAGCACAAGAGAAAAGAAAGAGCAAGCATCTTTCTTAACAATTCCTTTCTACGTACCTAGCCACAGGTTTCACTTCTCTCAAGGACAACAAGGCTCAGCATTGAACTCTGGCCACCACAGGATCACAGGCAAACCAGAGCTTCTCCACAATTTGCAGATAATCCATTCTTGAACTCCCATGGAAGAAGAAAGAGAGCAGAACTCAGACCAGCAGAAGAGAGTGCTCTGAGTTCCAGCACAGTTTGTGTCAAACAAGTGAAAAACAACCCTGTTAAGCTATCACCAGTACTTGTAACAAAGCTGTTTCCTCTGCAGTTTCTTTTCTCCTACAGACCCAGTTTGCCTCAGCTGCAGGCCATTTCAGCAAATACCCAGCCACAGCTGAGCAAAATAATGAAGCCCCTCATTTATGCTTTCTGGATTGCCTTTCCTTGGGGTCTGTGTACACTGTCACATTGTGACTAATTAGAGACTAAAATAATGCATATATGCTGTGCAATGTTTGGGCCTTTCCTTACTTCTGACTGCTGTATCTTCAAGCCTTTAAGAATGTGCCTTTAACATATGATTTTCTTTGCCTTTTTTTCTATTATCTTCTCAATGCAATATGTTTACACTAATAGTACAAAGTGAGCAAGAATTAGGTAGAGCTTTTTGTGAGAAAACCAGCCATTAGTTCTAACTTTCCATTACCCAAACAAACCGAGATCAGTAAGTTTCAAGTCTTCCTCTGCCACACATGCTTACTTGCAAGACAGCAAATCTGTGACCACAGGTTCTTTATTTTTTACTCAGTATATCTGTCCATCAGAGGATTATGAAAAAAACACCCACATCTTCTCAGCATGTGAGCTCCCCAGTGACCTCCGTTCTACCTATCTCAAGCTAGCAATACCTTGCTAGGTAAGCACCTATTAATCTTCAGTAAGTTTACTCACACAATAGCACTTTTAATATGCGTGTGATTATAGTTAGAAAACTACATGTAACTATCTGCTCAACAGCAAACAGGAAGTCTGAAATCCGGAACAAATTTATCTTGGGTTATGCTTGCGTTAGTGTGGCACCTTAATCTGTAGACCCTTTTCCTTCATGCGGAATGACTAATGGCAGTCAGGAGTGACTTCAGGACCTCCTGCTCAGTGGAATTTGTAATTCTGGTTACAAATAAAAGGAGAGGTTTAAAAAAAAGCTTTAATCTTGACAGGAACACCCTGAAACATGAGTAGGAGGATAAGCTTTTTACTTTGACCAAAGTGTACTGTGTTTTTTCACAAGCAGGCTTTATGCAAGTACTGTGCAGAAGCATGGATGGGTGCTTGTAGGTGGGACTGATACAGCCAGCTCTTAAAAGTGTGCGACAGTTCCCATTATAAGAGTCTGTTTTCTATAGTTTATAATATTGCCAAATATTATGAGTTTGGGCTTGAATTATCTATGGTAAATGTCTGCCTCAGCCTGATATTTGATTTTTTTTTCCTTTATATTTAGCTTAGATCAATAATTCAGTAATGTTTTATTCATACCAGAAAGAGTGAATGATCTTTCATCTGAAAACCTGTAGCAGTGCCATATCTTAGATCAGGCAGTTAACGTATGGCAGTGTTTGCCTTTCTGATAGTGATATGCTGTGCTGAGTCTCATAAAGGTCTGGCCAAAATTAATCACAGGACAAGACTTTGCAAATGTACAATTCATATATGCACTGCACTACTTACTGAATCTTTCTTCCCAAAGAAACATGCGTGAGTTCCAGAGAATGAAAGCATTGGTATACTCCAGTGTTGCTCTAAGAGTTTATGTGCAGAAATGTGAGTGTAGACCCAGACCCTAGGAGTCTTTGCAAGAGCAATTATATAATTTTGAAACAGAGAGATTTTTAAGACAGGAAGATATCTGTATACATTCAAGTTCAAACCAATTCTAAGCCTGTAAGTAGCAATAAAACAAAAACAAAAGGCTAGGCCTGCCATTTCAGAAGAGGGAAATGGAGCGAGAGTGACACAGCCCTTTGTATAGCTGGACAGAGAAGAACACTTGTTGCATTTCTTAAATCAGGCGGATTTAGGATTGCTAGATTTGCCATGACAGTAACACACAGTGAGCTTGTAGGGTTCAGAGGAAAAGTCCAGCAGAAGTGACCAGAAGAAGAAACCTATAACCATCGCTGTCAATCCAAATCCCAAATACTGCTGAATAGCAGCAAAGAAACTGAGGAAGAGTGACAAATAAGTATTTCTACTTTAGTCTCTATGCCCCATGCTGTGTAGTAGAGAGAGCTTGCTTTCGAACCTTGCCTGAAAAGTCTATTTCTTTGTATGTCATATTACCCTGAAAGATAAGACTGTGTACCAGAAACATCAGAAGGCTGAAGCACTGGGAAAACAAAGTCTAACTTTTGGCTGCCCAGCATGGGTCAGTAGCTGTCCTGGTGGTCTGTGGCATTGGGATCCCTCGGTTTTATTTACAGAAGTAATCCACATAGAAACATTTTTCTCAGAAAACAGGCCAAAACCAGTAGAGACAATGACTGAAGCAGAAAGGCATGCACCAACCTTTCTGCTCTTTGGCTCTGGCTGCATCACCACCATTACCAGTGGCAAGTACTTCTAGCTAGCCCCACACTCTAGCCTGCCAGCCCAGAGCTAGCCATTGATGAGGAAGAGCACTGCACAGGTTCAGTACTGGAATTATATGTGTCCAAAGTAGAAAAGGCTCCATTTTATGTCTGGGAAGCCTCAAATCTATCCAGAAGGGAGAAATTGTAAGAATGCTTTCTACAGAGAAATTCTCCAGTTCTTCTTTCTTCCAAGACAGAAGAGAAACAAACCATTCTTTGGGAGCAAGCAGATGCTATGGAAAGGTTTCTTTCCATTTTTATTCTGTCCTGTATCACTGAGACTCATGAAGTTGCAACAAGCATTAGGATTTTCCACAGAAGCCGTAAAGCTGTGTTGGATAAGAACCTCTTTGTTTTGTTCTTTTTGCCCAGCATGGTCATATGCCCTGACATACCAAGCTCTTCTCTTATGAGCAGGAAAATGACCACACAGATGATTAGAAACATCAAGAGCCAGAGGCTGAGACAAACGTGTTATGGTCTGATTTTGAAGGTCTTGATATTCCCTGTCCCCTCAACATTTCTCATGCTCTTTCCCTCACAGCCACTCTCTTGTCAGCAGTATAGCTGGACAACACAGGTATGAGCCAGACTTCCACCTGATACAGTCAGTATTTTGACTGTTTGTTAAAACAGACTTCTGCACAGCCACATCCATGTTTTATGAGGTATTTTGAATAACAGTTAAACCTGCTAAGAGGTACCACCTAGGCATACAGGTTTATGTGTGTGCCTATGTAGGTAGTGCAGTTTCTAAGCAGTCTAAACCATACAAAGTGCGGTGTATAAATCAGCCGTCAGAGCAAAGAGAACGTTTTCCTTTTGCACTGAGAAGCAGCAAAATAAGCACTTCACAGGACTAAATTGGGGTTGCTATCAGTGCTTTGTGGTAATGTAACTGCATGACTGAAAACCACAAAGAATTCAGTAGCAGAAAGCTACACTGGGCAAAGTGTATATTTTAAATTAATGTGAAGATCAAGTTCACACAATGAAAGTGGTCCTGCTGCAACTGAAATGTGCTTGGTTAATATCAATCTGTTTTTGCAGCAGCAGAACAACCTGTGAGTTCACATGCAGTCGCACAGAGGATGCACGCCTGGCATTGCCCAGGCACAAGAGGAGCCATTCCCTGGTCACAAGAGTTTATACTTCAAGACCTACTTTGGCCTCTCCAAGAAGTTACAGGCCAAGAGTACTCTGGGCAAAGGATATACTGTAGATTTTGTGGATATTCTTCAGTGTCTGACTCATGAGACTGTGGGCCTTGTCATGATTTCTGATGCTGTAAGAGAAATATTTAATGTCAGCAACATCCTCTGAGTATCTGTTGTATTTGATTTCCACCTGTAGCCTTGTTTTATCTTTTATATTTGTTCTGTTCACTATTTACAGTTTTCTCCAAATTGGTTAGATGCCATCTAGACAAACTGTAAGAAAAATAAACAGCAGACTTCCCTAGAGGTCCAGAAATTGCCTTCAGTTTTCCCGTATAAGAAGTGTCCAGTCAACAAGCTTCAAGACTGAACACAGTTTTACCTAGGAATTAGCAAAGATCTGACTACAGACTCCAACACATTGTTACTACTCAATCATTACTTGCCAGTTTTTCCCAGAGGATTACACAGAAGCCCACCCACATCATCTTAATGTGCAGGATGCCCTCAGAGAGACAAACTTTCTGCTCATCAAGGGCTTTATAGGTCAGAAGCTATGTTTAATCTGGTATCTAAGCAAGTCACTTTACTACTGAGGTAAGCAGGTGATTTCATTAGTATTTTAGAGATGGAGAGCAAAGGACAGAAGCACAGGATATCCTGTGAGCCCTGGGAGTAATTGCCAGGTCACAGAATGGGCAGTAGCAACTTAAAAAAATACATGGTTCTTTCCAGGACAACTTCTCACTTAGGTTAGGATCCAATGGACGAACAGGCCTGATACATGCTCAAAGCTCCCTCAGGCTATGTGGTTTTGCTTCTGATTATGCTAGATTTTCCAGAAACAGACAGTATGCACTAGAACAGGCATATGGAACAGGATTGGTACCAGTTCCCAAGCCCGAGAAGATTGTGCCAGGTGTCCATCATCTCTGCCTCATTCCTCATTTTCTCTCCAAGTACCTGGGAGGCTTCTTTGGACATGGGCTCAGAACTCCACTCCTGCTAATGCCTGAGGACCTCTTCACTGGAAAAAACATCAATGCAAGTGCAGAAGGGTTGGGGAGGGACTGTATAATTCTAGCATTTTCACTGCTAAAGAAAGAATTTGTTTCTTCCACTAGCTCAGAACAAGAAAACTCTCTGATATGAAACACAGACAAGAAGAGACTCCTACTCCATTTGAGCTGTGCTGTGGGGTTTATCAGCCACAAATCAGCCCTTTGAGGAGAGGCAAGGCAAAGAAGGTACAGGAAGCCCAGCTCTGCAAAAAGGCAGGGGGTGGAAGCTCTCCAGCTTCAAGGACCAAATCCGCCAGATAACGGGGAGTCAGAGCACAGTAGTGAAGAGAGAGCAATGACTCTGGTTGCTGAAGATGTATTGGCACAACAGGAATCTGGCACAAGCCAGACTGTGTGGAAGACCTATCTGAGACAGAGGCAAGAGAAGGTTTGAATATTGAGTGCAAAAGCTGCTTCTGCCTTTTCTGAGGAGACCACAAGTGCAATGGGTGAGTCAGACTGTTCTTTGGAACATGGCACCATTACACACCAGTGCCAGGGCTCTGTGACCAGGCTGATTGTTCCTAGCTTTGTCACAGTCATAGCTGGACACTGAGATCACATCAGAGACTAGGTCAGAACCCCAAGTGTTCAAACGAGGTATGGAAAACAGAAGTTGTGGAGACCAGTTGAGGAAGGGTCACTTTGCTTCCTGAAAAGGCACGTTGGCCAAATGTCTATCACAGTTGACCAGGGAACAAGTGCTGCATTAACCCAGTGTATCAGCAGCAGTGACAATGCAGAACCACTCCTCCACAGATAGGCATGCTCCAGGATAACTGGATGATATGATAGAAAGTGCTGGCCAGAGATCCAGATCCTCTGGAGTTTAACCATCTTCATGCTGGTATTAGGACAACAGACTTCAGGAAAAAGAAACTTATGAGAATGAAGTATGAAACTTACAAAACTTACAACCTATTGTATCAACTAAATGTTAAACTTATGAAAACTGAATACCAAATAAAGAACATTGAGGACCCAGCGTACAGTTTTTCTGTAAGGGCTTAAAAAGTTCTATGGACTGCATCCCTTTGTAATAACTCTTCTGCTCAGTAACGAAAATATTACGAGTTTTTCTGAACATGATATTTACAGGCAAATAGTGTCACCACTCATTGATGATTTCTGCTCACAGCATCATTGTATGGGAGCTTTAACATTTCATTCAGACATATAACTCCAAGAGCCGATGGAAACTTTTCTCCTTTTTTATCAGTGATTTAGATACTTTTTTCTTTAGAATTAAAAATATCTGCTAAAGAAATCATGACACAAGAATGCAGTTGAGATCACTGTCGCTTATCCCATTATCAGTGGAGATTTTATCACCATTAAAAAATATTTTTATAGTCCTCAGCTTAGCATGACAGACATGAGGCTATGAGGTATCTATCATGATTTGCAGACATGCCTTCATCCAGATTCTTCTCAGTAGTGAGAACTGGAGTCAGAGTTGGTTCCTATTTACAACAGAGTAAAAGGGCAGAATTTCTACTACAAGAATATGTGCAATAACAAGGAGCTAATAACAAATTGAGTATTCTTGCCAGCATAATTCAGGATGACATTTACATGGCTAATAACATTCTAATAAGTAAAAAAATATCATCTGCTCCCACCTGTGACAGTCTAAGACTTTAGCTGAACTAAAGCAAAGGCTCTATCTTACTGATCTTTCATCTAGTACAAAGTAGAAAGTCCAAACTGGCCATAGGTGGAACAGCACCAGTCTGTGGCTGAGGAATACACATGAAGTGCAGTGTCTATCAGGGGTAAGACTAAAGTTACTCTCTCACCACGCTTCTGTCAGAGAAAAGCAGGGTTAGGATGCTTCATCTTCCAGCAGGGCAATCCAGCGGACAATAGCCCAGTCCAGATCATTAGGCAAGTTCAGGGTGGTGAGGCTGGTCCACAGTCATGATGGGAAGTCAATCCACAAGTCGAGGTCATGTGAAGGTAACCAGGGTCAGACACAGGCGAGAAATCATCAGGCATCTTCACAGCCACAAGACATGCCTGTGGTCAAGCTGTGAAATCAGTACAGAACAAAGCATAGGCATGGCCATCTCAGAGATCATCAGTCCTACACAGCAGCACAAGCAAGAAGCAAGGACCCATGCCTGGGCTTAAATACCATTCCTGGGCCTGTCGGCAGAGAGCTTGTGTGGAGGCCCAGGTAAGGCCAGTCAGGGCTGTTAAGGCTTGTCAGTGCACCCTGACAGTCGGAACCTAACCCGTATAAAGGGCAAACTAGCTGCACAGAGATGAGCTTTGTAAGTCTACCCAGAAATGAGTTTCAGTTGCTGGTTACTAGGGCCTTTGCTGCTGCATCTGGAGTTACACAGAGGGCAGTTGCTCTTGAGGACTGTAATGTAGATACAGCTACAGAAACGGGAGAGACTAGCTACTATGAGTCCTGCTTTAGAGTAGTAGTCACAAAATGGGCTGCTTGTAGGATTGTGAGATAGACTGTGTGTCACTCATAGCCACAGCTGAGCAGGAGAGCCTTGGCCCAGAGGGCTGTGCTTAAACTAAACGTAATCCAAGGGCTTCGTATAGACTTTGTCAGCATCCAGACATTTATTCACAACCAAATTGCTTCTTGCTTTGGTTTGTTCATTCCTAGGATAATAATCAGCCTGGAGAGAGCCCTCTTTGTCTCTCTGCAAAAGGAATTAAAAATCTACAAGTTCTAGTCTGACCAACAATGCAAAAGGATCTCCTAGCTAGGACAATCTCAGTGATGGGAGACTGTCCGGTGCCAAATCTTCAGGATAAGACTGAAAATGTTCATAATGCAGCTAGTGTAACTATGCAAAAATAAGGAGTGCCTGCCTAATCTTCACTTGTTGCTATCTGTCTTTCCATCAGTAGGCTGGTTGGCCCTCGTTTATATTTACTGCATGTGGTATTTCCACTCACGCATATGAACTTTTTCCTATTAAGTAATTGCTTAACATCTATACATCAGGAAGTTATATTACATTGCATTAAATAGAGGTTTTTTTCATTTCATGTGTTGCCTGATAGTGTAATCAAAACGCAACATGTTATGAAACAGGGCAAGCACAAGCAATCCTCTAAATCAGTGAGTCTCAGCTTTTGTAGTCAGGTAGCCCATTCCACCAGCAAAAATATTTAGTTGTGGAACTCATTGCTGTATATAACCTGTCACAGTGAAAACTGTGCCTGTATTCTGTGGAACTGGTGCATTCACATACGCTGCATTGAGAAGCAACTACAAACTCAATCCTGTAATTTAAAGACAGCTATCAATTACATCTGAGGCAATGTTCCTCACAGCAAACGCAATTCTGCTCATTTCAGGTTTTATGACATGGAGTTCAAGCAGCAATTAGTATGATCCTTAAATTCTTAAATCTTTAGATTTAATGAGGAAATTTCATTAAATTGTTTTTTCTCATTTTTCTTATGCTCAAATGTACAGAAGAAAGAACTTACCTTTCTTAGACAAAGATGAATCTTCACAGGGGTCTAAATGCAGGTGAATGTCAGGATGGATAAAAAAATTCTAATAAAACTTTTTTATTTAAATATTTTGAAATAAACCTACATACAATGATGACCAATCATTATGCCATACCTATCCAAGCAATTACATTAGGTAAAAATCATACAGTAGTACATGCTTTCTCCTAAAGTTTCACAGAAAGCAGACCTTCAAAAACACTTTAACCCCACCCCACCCCCCAAAATCCCACTCCTTCAAACAAATGAAGTATTTTGCTTTGAGCTGAATAAAGTATTTCATTCCATGCAAAAATATATTTCTGAAAGAGGGCAGCATCTTCTGGTTTGACCACAAGGTGGAGATGAAAGGGCAACTAGAGAGGGATTTTTTAATCTACTGAGGTCACCCACAAGTCAAATGCACATTATCCCAGTTGCCTAGTTTTATGCACTGAACAATGAGAAAAACAACATCGTGTTTTGAAACGGGAAAGCTGGTAAAGAGATTAAAAACCCATTTCAGTTCACTGTGAATTCTAGCAAAACCTGTGGGATAGAATGGAGAAAAAGGAACACTTTTTTCCTCTAAGGGAAATATAACACCCATCTCTTAGATCCTACTACTAGAATACTTACTGCTTCTGTAGCATTTTCTCAACTCATGCAATATTTAAAAACTCTACACTCCCTTTCCACGTATTTAAAAGCTGTCTGAATCACTAATTTTAGCTTTTCAGGTTCCTTAATTGATGCTTACAAGATTACAGAACTTTTAAGCAGTCAGCCACTCCTGATCTTCCACAAGAACTGAAGTACTCTCGCCCAAAGTATAGCTGAACAGTAGCTTTATCTGCAACTATCAAAAAATAAAAAATGATCCTTAGGAAGAAGTTGAAGGAATCTGCTGATATAGGAAAGTTCATGGTTTTATTTCAACCATTTTTGGTTGCCCCCTCCCTGGAAGTGTTCAGTTCCAGGCTGGATGGGGCTTTGAGCGACCTGGTCTAGTGGAAGGTGTCCCTGCCCACGGCAGGGGAGTTGGAACTAGATGATCTACAAGGTATCTTCCAAACCAAAGCATTCTATGATTCTATGATTCTGTGAATAGCTAAAAGGTAGGGCGGAATGGAAGTACATGCAATGAGAGAAACGTGCAACATAGATGAGATGTTCCTTCTAAAGTAATTTCTAGTCTTTCAGTATTTCTGGTGAAACAGGACCTCATGACATGTTTATCAGCAGAGAAACCCAACCAGGGAGAAAGGCATCTGGTGACTTTGCAGAAGAATTCTTCACATAGATGGTACAGATGGCCAGCTTTATCAGGTAGAAAGTCCATGCTGAATATGGATAGCAATGCAAGAAATCTTAGTTACTTCAGCTGTCTGAAGAACAGTTATTTTTAAGGCGGTCACATGATTTGAGTTCTCACATCATTATTTTTACGCATCAAGAAGTACCTGTGAAAGGATTTGGGGTATCCGTAGGGTGCAGAGCCTGGGATGAACTCCATATTGCAAAGTATTCTCCATTGCCTTTTCTGTTTGTTCTGATCCTTCTGGACTTAGATCTTTGATTGTCACAGAAGCCAAACATTAGTATGTGCCAAAAAGCCTCTGTGATTTCAAGACATTAACTGTATATGCCATTTCATATAATGTCGTGCTATCTTCTAGATGGTATTACTGAACCAAGTCTTGGCAGAGAAAAGTTGGGAAACTTCAGCTGGTCTGGATAATGACATAAACAATATATGTATCACAGCCTACCTTGAAAGCAAGCAGAAAATTTAATCACAAGATATAATCTGAAGTTGTACTCAGTTTAGGCAGTTATTTGGACCACGACTATCTATTGACAAAGTGATTTTGGGAGAAGAAAAGCTGCCGTACTCCTGCTGCACACTCACTGACAACAGTGCCAAATTCATTAGCAAGCTGCTCTTGGTATTTGTAGCTTATCAGGATAAACAGTTGCTCTTTACAGAGCTCAAGCTGTAAGTTGCCACCATAATCAAAGGGCACAAGGTTCAGAAAACCATCCCAAAAGTAGGAAGCTTAGAATGCTCTGCTCAGTACCACCCTTTTGCCTCATCAAAATTCAAGTTTGGTATTTCCTGGATTTTAGTGCTGTTTCATTCTACTTTCAGCATTTTCATCCCAAAGAGCAGCTACAGCAGTTTCTAAAGAAAGAACAGAGCAGTGTGAGGCCACATGTCATCGCTAGTCCCCAAATTGCAATTTCTGAGCTTCTGACTCACTGCCTCTTTCTTATTACTGTTGAGACAAGTTTGCCAAGCACTGGAGACATGCAAATTTCAAATGTCATCACTTGTATTCATCAATATCTAGTTTAGAAGTTCTGACCTGATTGAAATATAGAAAGCCAAATTTATTGTAGCTACCAGAATTTTACCATCATGTTCTTTTCTTCACCTGAAGTATTCTCAGTATTGCCAAGTTCCCAAATGAAGTGATATTTAGAGTTCTGCCCCAGTTTCTGGAATCATATGGTTCTGAGATCTCGTATTTTAGCCATTGTTGTTACAGAGCAAAATCATCCAAGTAAATGCATTTCTTTTGCAGTCATATGATTTGTGGCCAGCAAGTTGAGAAATAATTTTTCAGGATTGGCAAGGCTCTATTTTCCAGCTCGTATAGATGCTTTACCCCCTGCGCTGTTCTTGGTCATATGTCACTAACAACTGTAGGCTGGTATTTCCCTGTGCCAGACAAGACTTGTTTGTTGTGGTGTAGCCAGCAGGGCTTATTCCTAGTCATATATTAGTATCAGAAAAAATGAACTGTTTAGGTTAGCAAGTCTGCTTACGTGGGAGAAGCCCATTTGTTCTCAGTTTCCAATACATGCATCCCCATCATAACATAAGAATTGTATATAATGTGCAGCCTTGGGAGTTGAGCTTCTCTGTTGGCAGAAGCAGTTTTTACTTATAGAAAGGGAAGGTGACAGAATGAGCCAGTAGCAAAACTGGAAGAGAGATCTTTACCTTTACTATCCTGATCCCCCTAGATCAAATCTCCTGCCTTCCTTAGGCAGTGGCAAGAACAGTATCATGAAATCACAGGAAATTCCATCCTACACATTAAAAACACTGTGACTATCAGGAAAAATTAAGGCTTGATTTGAAACTGAGCTTTCTGGAGTTTTACTAGAGATCATTTTGGATTCTGCACATCTTAATTATACCAATTATAACTGCATTATTTTGTGCCTAACATAACTGTGATGGATTAGACTTGGCTAACAACCAAATGTCCATCCAGCTGCTCACTTACTACCTGCACCCTCAGCAGTAGAGAGGGAGATAACACAAGGAACAGGAATGAGAATTCATGAGTCAAGATAAAAACAAGGAGATTGCTTAGCAATTACCCTCATGGGCAAAACAGACTTGATTTGGGGAAAATTAATTTATTGCCAATTAAAATAAGCATTTAATTAGTGATTTGGATAGTGGGAAACAAGAAGACAAATATTAAAACAATTTCCTCTCCCCTTTTCTATCCTCAATGTCCTTCCTAGCTCCTCTACCCTTTCCAGAGTCACAAGGAGGGGTTACAGTCAGTACAAGGCAGTTCCTCTCTGCTGCTTCTTCCTCCTCACACCTTTCCTCTGTTCCACGTGACTCCACCATGGGCTGCACTGAAATATCTGCTCTGGTGCCGTGCAACACCCCTCTTGCTCCACTTCTGACAGTGGTGTTTCCTTCACTGTTTCTCACTCTTTTTGTTCCTTCTGTGTTGTTTTCTGCCCTTAAATGTATTTTCACAGAGGCACCACCAGCTTTGCCGATGGGTTCAGCTGTGTCTACAATGGGTCCACTACCCCACTACCAAATCTTGCGACATACACCCAACACATAAAACTAAGGAAAAATCCCATCATGGGGAACTCCTTAAATGCTGAACATTTTTCACCTGGATCAGGATTTACCTCTATTAAATACAAAACATGTCTTTTTTCTGAAAGTTAGTGGGACAGGAGTTGATCATATTAGAGGTCAATGCAGAAAAGAATTGATCTGAATATACGGAATATTTCCAAACCTACCAAATTTCTGGCTGAAAACCCAATCTGAAGATAATAATTTCATTGTGATCTGAATCATAATGTAGATCCTTTGCTAGGAAAGCCCTCTTTCATGGAAAAACATTCTCTTCGGAAAATAAGACACATGCTGCTGGAATGGAGACAACGGACCTTGTCCTACATTTCAGATTCTAGAGGTTGCTGAAGCTTTTATCAGCACACTTTGGAAGGAGATACACAGAAATAAGATAAGGAAAAGCATGGTACAAGATCCAGAGATTATGTCCTCATTCAGATTTTCTGTGGCCTTGAGGAAATTTTGAGTTTCGTATTATTTTTCACTTTTGTCTACTTTCCCCAGTATAGCTATCTTTCTTTCACTGGAAAAATCAAGAATAGTGCAGGGTAAAAGCCGAAAGCTGACAACCCGTAACTTCCCTTAATCACCTACAGATTAGGTTCATCACTGCTATACAATTCACTAAGGTGTTTAAGATCGATCCTGGGAGAATTGAACAGGTATGAATAAAGGGTGTTTCAAATTTCATGTGTATCCTGTTCTTCATCTCAGTAGAGGTGCTACTAACACTCTGTGGTGAGATAACCCAGGCTCCAGTAGAGCACTTTTTCTAAGAAGGCAACTAGTCTTTACCTGAAGCAAATGAGGCATGGGAATCATCACTTCCTACAGTAGTTTGTTCCAGCGCTTAGTCATGCTCACTGTTAAAAATACATGCCTGATTTATAGTTTGAATTTGACTGGCTGTAACTTGGTGGGTGTTACGCCTCTTTCACTGAGTGAAAAAGTCCTTTACCGCCTGCACTTTTCCCCTGTACACATATTTGCATGTGGTAATTAGATTACATTTTTAATGTCCCCTATTTCCATTTATTTATTTGTTTATATGTTGTTATAGCTATCTAACCAAAGGATTAGAGCTTGCCAGAAGGGATTTCTTGATGTGATTGAGGAAAGGAATGTGTGTAAATTAAGATAACATGTCAGTTTATTTCAGAGGGTGCTTCAAACCTTAAGGCAAAATTACACTGAAACTAATGAATTTGTCCCCATCTAGCTTGAAAAGTTTGGCCCCTTCAAGACAAGATATATCTCTGAATGCTCTTGGTGAATTTGATGGTGGTGAACGTAAAAAGAAAAGATTTCTTTTCCATTTCTAGTCACACTGCTCAACGAGATTCCACAAAGCTGCACTCGATACTGCTGGGAAACAGGTGCACAGTAGAACCATGACCTGGTTACAGCTATTAGCCACTAACATTAGTGCAGTATCATATAGTACATACAATAATGTCTCAGTGCCCTGCTCTGCGCACTGTGCCTCACTGTGTGCTCCACTCAGCCTTTCTTGTCCCTTCTTGCATCTCAACTTCCCATCTTCTGAAATGGGATGCTGTCTCTCTCTCTCTCCCATGTCCTCTCTGATCCATCAGTGCAAAGAAAAGTGGAGACTCCTATATGCCAGCTGGTGGCACTTGTTCTTTCCGAGCAAAGTAGGAGAATGGAGCTGTCATATCGGTGAGTCACAGGAGTAGAGGGGAGCAGGAACAGGGTTTTGCCAAGGAGAGGGAGTCAGAAACAAAGAGGACTCCCATAGCAACTTCTACCCTACTTGCTTTGGCTGCGGAGACGAGTCCGCTAAGAAAAAGTCCTGCAACCCCCATATCCTACTTGTGAGGTCAGATCACTTGGACAATGGGGAAGGGTTAGTGAGGCTGGCTGAAAAATGTCTGCCTCTACCTCCTGTCCCCTGAAGTTCCACTTACCTCTATCCAAAAGTTTTAATACAATCCTGATTTAGCATGGATTCCCGTGGCTTTTCTGTTTTATGAAAAAAAAGACTAATTTCAACCCTCCATGACTGCTGTGCTCCTGATGGATGAATGTCATGGTTTCTTCTCCAGGCTGAACAACCCCAGCTCTCTCAGCCTTTCTGCATAGGAGAGGTGTTCCAGTCCTCTGATCATTTTTGTGGCCCTCCTCTGGACCCACGCTAGAACTCCCTCCTTCATAACATTAGCTTGCCTACCCTTGACTGGGAGATTGCTAGGAAGCACCTCCATTGGAAAAAAAAAGCTTTGGATTTTGCTGTCAAGTGAAGACATCCTGTTCATTCCTCAAGCCAACGGTTTCAACAGTTTAAGGAATCAGGGAACTGAAACATCTTCCTGTTGTTCAAGCAGAGCATTAACAACTGCTTATTTCTGTGCAATCTCCTGACCAAAGAAAAGAGGGGCCGACTCCAATGCTTTGGACCTCCAGCACAGAGGGGAGCTAGGACTCCTCCGGAGGTTCCTGCTTCTTTCCTCTCACCAAACATCTGCCTCAGCTCATCCGGTCCTCTGAGTCACTTCCTCCCCACTTTTCAGTCATCTGCTCTCAGTGCACTTCTCCAAGTAAGCCCAGTCTTCTTTGCACAATCTGGAGCAGAGTTCAAGGGAAGCCTTTATGGGAGGTAGGCTAGAATGTAACCACAGCATAATCACAATGTGAAGCTCCTAGGCATTATGGCCTGTGCAGGAGTTTGGGGCAAGTGAATCACGCATCATGCATTTGAGTGATCTTAATGCTGACTTCAAGAGAACCACAACATTTCATATCAGCAGGAACTGTGTGTCTTCTGCATATGACCCCAGAACTAGCTCCAAGTAAGCTGACACATCATTGCGTTGTGCTGGGTGGAATCATTCATCCCCACCGAGTACAGTTAGTTACATGAACGAGGTGCTCTGCCCTGGCTAGGTGCAGTGCTGTGCTGACTTGACTGTACCGTTCCTGTTTCTGAAGCTAGCTCACATCCAGCTCAGGGAGCTCTGCACTGTCACCAACTGCACAGCATGAGCATGGCCGGCAGAAGCTATTGAGACAAGAATCCAAGGAGTGATGGGAAGTAGAATTTCAGACTAGGCTGCAGGGATGTGGTCAGTACATTTAGCCCCTACACCCAGCACCCCCAGAAGTACTTTGAAACATGAGTAATATTTAATTTACCTACACATGTGCATAAAGGTTGCACAACGGCTCTGAATTCAAAGTCAGGTCCTCCAATCTCAGTGTTGCTATTAAATGCAAGCTTCCCTGAAGGGAAAGGGACTCTGGGAATGTGGGCTTCACCTCAGTCTTACCTGCCCTCCAGTAGGAGTTGTGTAAAAGAAACCATATTCTCATCAGGACTTTCAGGTGTGTGGGTGTTTCCAGGAATAAACAACACCCAACCACAGAACAACCAGGAAGCGGCTTTATAAGCATACTATGTCACTTTACTGCCACAAAGTTTATAAATTTGATCTCCATAGCTAGCCTACCTCATTATGCCATTCTGCTAGGGGACTTGCCATGTGGTGGGACCAACGGGCTGGGAAATGACCACTGCCCACTGCCCTGCATGGCATGCTGAAAGCCAGAGCTGAAATGATAGAGTCGGCAATTGCAGACATTCAGACAATCAAATTTTGGTCAGACTTGTCAATCATATTCCAGGTAGACTGGATGAAGTCTGTTAGAGTTTAAAACTGGAATAGTTGGAGGAACAGCCAGTCAGAGTAAAGTGTGTCAGCAAGGTAGATACAGGAGAAATTTTACATCTGCCCACACAAGAAGTGATGCTATACAATACTTTTGCTTTCTCTTTCGCATACTCCCATATGCAAAATTAATGTATTTTGTTACAGAGTATGCAAATAAAACTTATGAAATTATTTTTCCTTCATTACAAATGTAACAAGTTCTAAGCTCTAAGACAGGTCATCAAAAGGCAGGAAATTCACTGACAATTGTGACACACACTACTATCTCTGAAAGACTTACAGTGATTTTAAAGTCCTGTACATTTGACAAGGCCATTGCATAATGTAATCCAGCCTTAATTTCACTTCCTTGCCAAAGTGCCAGACAAAACCACTGTATTTCATTGCTGAGGTGAGCACTTACTCAGTGAGTAAAATAGATCTGCCAGTACACATAGAATCACAATGCTTTTCCAGAGCCATTCCCAGCTCTAGAGACAATTGGATTCACTCATTTATGTGCAGCCTGTTGAGCTATCTGTATGGCCCCAAGATTTAGGATCTTCAGCTGACATAGAAAGAGACAGCAGGGAGAATTCTCACATGGAGAAAGTCATGGTAGCTCCATGAGAAGTCAACAGAACCAGGCCAGCTTAAAAGTTTATACCAGCTGAGGTTTCAGCAATCTGATATTCATGTCATCATTGGAAATGAAGTTCCTGGAAAGAATTTAATTTCTGTCTGCACCTTGATAATTAAAATCCTGTTTACAGCTCCTGCACTTCTTGTTGAATGAGTTATTAGTACGGAATCTGCTGTCAGCAGGGACTTTAAGGCTGAGTAAAACCACTTCAAACAGAACAGATCACAGACTCTGCCTTTCTCAAATAACATCTGATGACATTCTGATAATTAACATAAAATGGATCTGCAATAACCCACACTGAAAACCACAGGCAGAGCCCAGATCTGTACTCTCAGAACACAGAACAGGGAAAGTTTAGTCTCCAGGAAGGCTGTGATGGCTCTGCGTAGCACCTTAAACAAACAATGATTGAGTTTGCCACTGTGTGGAAATGTGCACTTACTGGAAGTGTATCTTTAATTGCACCTTGTTGGCAACGTCTTCATCCTCAGCTGTGTCTCAGGCTTCAGCTATCACAATCAGTTTATCCCTCTCTTTCTCCTCCTTTCCATCAAATGCACACTACTTTTCTGACTGATGCAGTCAGCAGACCCTGAGAACTTTCCCTGCTCTACATACATCACTTCTCCATTTTGGTCATCCTCTGTCCTACGCTGGCCTTTCTCAGGCTAATTCCTCTGTCGTGGGATCCTGGCTCTCAATGTGTGGCTGAGAGGACAGGCTCCAGTGAAATAGAAGTAAAGTATTCGTCACTTTTTCTGGTAAATTTGTTTTCAGTCACGTCCTGCCACAGACTTCTCATATCTCACTTCCCAAGTTCTGTTGCCTGTAGCAGAATTTTCACAAGGTAGAAGAAGGAACTGTTGCAGTACTTTTCAGACTCAGTCCTCCTCAGATTTCTAGTCGTCCTCATGTCCCTATGGATGTGATCAACGAAAGAGCAACTGTGTTTCCACGAGCTAACAGGAAAGAAACACAAGCTTTCCTAAACTTCGTGGGATTCTGGAGAATGTGTATTCCAGGTTATAATCAGTTTGTGAGCCCTCTCTATCAAGTAACATGAGAGAAGAACTATTTCGAGTGGGGCTTTCAGCAACAAGCCTTTGAGCAGATCAAGCAGCAGATGACTCATGTGATAGCTCTTGAGCCTGTCTGGACAGGACCAGCTGTGCAAAATGTACTCTGCACTGCAGCTGGGGAGCATGGTCTCACCTGGAGCCTCTAGCAGAAAACATCAGGAGAAGCCTGAGCATCAGAAGCCCACTACACCCCAATTGAAAAAGACATACTAGCAGCATATGAGGGTGTTCAAGCTGCTTCAGAAGTTGTTGGTACAGAAGCATGTCTTCTCTTGGCACCCTGATTGCCCATGCTACACTGGGTGTTCAAAGAAATCATCCCCTTTACAAATCATGCAACCAGCGCTACATGGAATAAGTGGGTAGTGTTGATCATGCAGCAGGCTCAGCTGGGGAAACCCAACCACCCAAGAATCTGGAACAGATCATGGACTGGCCAGAATGCAGAGATTTTGGAGCATTGCCTGAGAAAGTGTCTCGTGCCCAAGAGGCACAACCATGTAATGAATTATCAGAAGATGGAAGGCATTATGGTCTGTTTACTGATGGATGCTGTTGTGCTGTAGGAAACCATTGGAAGTGGAAAGCTGCTGTGTGGAGTCCCACATGACAAGTCACTGAAGCTGCTGAAAGAGAAGGTGACTCAAGTCAGTCTGCAGAAGGGCAAGCCATCGAACTAGCCCTAGAAATTGCAGAATGAGAAAAGAGGCCAGTACTCTATCTCTACACTGACTCGTGGATGGTGGCTAATGCCCTATAGGGGTGGCTACAGCAGTGGAAGACCAATTGGCTGGGCTGCTGCATTGTGGCAAGATATTGCTGCCTGGGTAGAAAACATCACTCTAAAGGTATACCATGTAGATGCTCACATGCCCAAAAGCCATGCCACTGAAGAACATTGAAACAATGAATAGGTAGACAAGGCTGTCAAAATTGAAGTAGCTCAGGTGGACCTGGACTGGGAGCGTAAGAGTGAGCTATTTGTAGCTCGATGGGCCTATGAAACGTTGGGACATTTAGGGAGAGATGCAACATACAGATGGGCTTGTGATTCAGGGGTGGACCTGACCATGGAGGCCATCACACAGATCATTCATGAATGTGAAAGGTGTGCCGCAATAAAGCAAGCCACACAAATAAAGTCCCTGGAACACAGGGCGGTGGATGGGTTTTCAACATGGCGAGGCCTGGGAGATTGAATATATTGGACTACTGCCACGAACATACCAAGGTCAGTGCTACTTATTCACTGTGGTGGAAGCAACTACCGGTTGGCTAGAAACACACGCTGTAAACCATGTCACTGCCTGAAAGACCTTCTTGTTTTGCCCATGACGGTAATTGCTCACTGATCTCCCTGTACTTTTGTACCCACAAGCCTTTGTCGTATTTTTCTCCCCCTGTGTAGTTGAGGAGGTGGAGTGATAGAGTGGCGTGGTGGGCACCTGGCAACCAGCCAAAGTCAATCCACCACACCTGCTCATAGGAGCCCCACACTTGTTTCTAGAAACCCGGGGTTCAACCAGAAAGTTGCTCCCAAAGCAACTTAATGACATCTTAAATAATACTGCCTACCAAAAGAAGCCTGCTGTCTAACTTCTGGTTCCAACTGAATTCCTGTAGGAATGGCAGAGACCTTTCAATATGACACCTTAAAGGAGGGCTTTTCTTATTTAGAAGATAGTTTGCCTTCTTCCAAAATCTCCTCTATCTCATTGCATCTTTTCATTCTTTCACATTCACACAGCAATCATCTATCCAGTACGCCACATGTCCACATGTTTACACCACCTTAGTTTCCTCTTGTCTTTGCATCAAGTTTGAGCACAATTTCTTTTATATTTGAAGCTTCATACTGCTTACATGTAGCCTACTTCTCTCTCCAGCCTTGTATCTCAATCTGTACTTACATAAACAACTCTTCTTCCTCTCCATGCCCTTGTCTAAAATATAGCTATGATATCTATTCACAAGCATTACTAATTCCCAGATCAGTGGTAAATACACAGAAAATAAACCAGAGCATTACTGTGAACAGCATATCGAAAACCTCAGAACAATGCGGAGGAGTGTCAAAATGTTAAAATGAATTAAAAAAATCAAGAGGGGAAAAATATACAGAACGCCCTCCCACACAAAACTGTCGTCAATAAGATGATCCTGGGACCAAGATGATCCAGTGAAATTTCTGTCTTACCTGATTTTCTTTGTATGATCATTATCAGTTTTTTTTTACTTATTTATATAGGACCTTAATTCACACTCCTCTCTTCCAGTGCACATCAATGCTGACCATTTTTGACCACCAGTCTGATCAAACAAAATTACCAGAACATCAGACTACTGTCATGGGTACAACTTGCCGATGTTCAAATGTGGTGTGCAGTCCTGGCTCCTGAGCATTTCAATTTCCTGCCAACTTTGATCTCTTTTCTGTCTTTACCTCTTATGTCTCTGTCCTCAGTGGTAATTATTCTGACTTGTAGCTTTCAACAGCTGAGGCCTTTTCTCTACTGCAGGCCCACAGAACTGTGCTGGGGAAGTGCTGTGGCTTAAGAAAGGAAAAGAAACTCTGAATCTGAAATTACTAGAGCAGTGAGGAAGTGGGGAAACAGGTACAGTATCCCCCACAACAGTATTCTGAAAAAAACAAACAGTTTTTCAGTGAAAGATGTGGGCCAGCTTCAATTTTTGTATTATTTCTGTTGAAAAGTATGTAAAATTTGCTTGTTTTCCCCTTCAAAACTCAGTTTCTCCCCCCAGGGTCTGGAAAGCCTTATTATTCAAGATGGGAACTACGCCGCCAGTAGCTAAGTAGTGACTGAAGAGAGAAATCATTAAAAATGTCACTTACAGAGAAGACTTGAGACTGCTTATTTTTTTGAGGGAGTCATGAGAAGGAATTTTCTTGGAGGCAGTGACAAAGAAGTCATAAAGAAGTAGCAGTAGTAGTAGTAGTAGCAGCAGTAGTAGTAGTGACAAATACGAAGAATAAGTTTCTGTCTAGCTTCCCAAGATGAAGATTTCCTCTTTGATATTAAACTCAGACTTGAATAATCTCCTCTGCTTTTACCCCCTCTGAGCTCTGCTGCAGGGTTTATCTTCACTCATCAGCCTCCTGAGCAGAGCCAATGAACGGAAGGCAGAGTTGTTCAATCTGTTTCCTCAGCGTTCGCCTAGGCTCTCAGCACAGGAAGCCTAGTGCTCTGAAAAGTCAGAAGGAGGAACCTCTCCAGCCTTGAGGAGCCAGTCGATCAGGAGCATGCACAGATAGGAGAGGAATGGGAAAAGGGGAGAGAAAACATTGACATTGGCTGCTGAGGATGCACTGGCAGGCAAGAAATGTTCCCCATGATCACAGCTAGGTTGACGGTGGGATGGATGGAGTGATGGAGCTGCCTGAGCCGTGAAAGCAGACGCCAGCATGAAGATTGCTGGGAAGACCATGTGTGTTTTTGTGCTGCTCACCATCACCAGGCTCATGAGAACAGTAGGTGAGTCTAACTGGGACCAATCAGTCGTTGGGATGGAAGAAAGGGAAATGTGCACAGATATTTTCTTTCCATAAAAGCTATTCATCATACTGTGACTTTCTTTAATTGCTAAAAATTATGGAGCACAACTAAAACATGCTTCTCCAATATCCAGTCCTGCTCTTCTTTTCTTAATGCTCACAAGACTGCCAGGCTTTATCGCTGTGACTTCCATGTAGGCAATTATTTAGTGACCCTTAGCTGGGAATGTACCATTTGTCACAGATAGCCAGTTTACTCAGACCTCTAAATCCACATCATCTGAGAAACTGATCCATTTGACGTATTAAAAATGTGCCTGAGAAAGAGTTTGTGAACTTGAAGCTTTTTGGCCATGTGGTTTCTACTTAAGAGAGGCTGAAGATACTCTGAAATAGGGCAGTGGTCTCTTGTGTCTTTCTGAGGAGTGGTGGAAGATCACTGATGCACTGACAGTAGGGAGCAGTTTCTGGAATTTCGTTCTGAGGCTAATGGACATGGTCAGTATCAAGAGCGGGAAAGGCTTTTGTGCCAAAGACAGTGGCACTCCTAAGCCTTTCTAACCCCATCTTTTAGTGTAGTTGACTTAGTTTTAAGATGGTTTAGGTACAGCAGTTAATGTCTCCCACATGCTGTTCATTTGCATTTCTAGAGCTTGTGCTCTTCCAGACACCACACAGCAGCCCGGAGACTTGGTAATGGAATGAGGGATTACAGCAGCGATTCCAGAAACCTAAACTGTCTATGTTTAGAGGGAGAAGGCAGATAGGACTGTGAGATCCAAATTAAACTAATATGTAATGTGCATGTGTCTGTTCCTATTATGGACAGGTAGAACTAAACTGCACGGACATTAGTTATTCCATTCCACTTGGCCAGAAAATAAAAATGGCTCCTTGGTGATATTGTAAAGCAAAACGAATGCAGTCGTTGTTGGCAGTGAAGGAACACCTATCTATAATGTGTTTGGCTGACAAAATGAGGGATCCAAAACGGTTACTTCAGTACTACCCACTGGAAAAAATGGAAATGCTTCACAAACATTATGAAAATTTGCATTGGTAACCTCACAACATGTGCACTGGAGATACAAAACCTGTCCCTATTCTGCAGGTAAAGAACTATCTCAGAAGAACAGTGAGGAACCTGCTGAGGGTCATACAGACAGATTATGGTAGCATCAGAGACAGTCTACATTTTTGAATACAGCCACTCAAACAGTAAAGGAGTATGGACATGTCACAAAATGTTGAAGAAAATGGGGGAGACAAAGGGGAATCCTACTGGCAAAAATTCTTTTTAAAAATTGATTTTGCTGGAAATATTAAAAAAAATCCAATGCCAAAATGTTGGGGCTTTTTTCCTCACAAAAATGTAGTTGGATTTTAACTTCATGATGTCTTGGTAAATCAATAATACTCCACTTCAAAGAACACAGAAAAATATATTCAGTTAAAATCTAATTTCATGCTTGAACCTTCCCCTCCCCCCTCCAAATAAGAAGGTCACATTGATGAGAAGTTTTCAGCTAACACTGCTCTTCAACTTGTTTCCTTCAATATTAGGGTGGGTGTTCCGAGCAAGATGTAGTTACAAGGCTTTTTTCTTCAGAGATCACAGGCTCAATGTGTCAAGCTGATCCAATGTGTGAATTCCATTGAGAGAATTTTGGTATTGTATGAAGCTCAGAAGGAACCATGTCCCCTCTTCTGAAGACTACTAGTAGCAAGCTGCTCTGAGTGAAATAAGGTCATGCAAAAACTGTTGTGTGTAACCAGGCTTTATCTGCATTGGCATTTTCCTTAACATTTCCTTAGCGTGTTGTTTTGTGTGGCTTGGTTAGTTTTTACAACAGCAGAATCACAGAATCACAGAATCACAGAATAGTAGGGGTTGGAAGGGACCTCTGTGGGTCATGTAGTCCAACCCCCCCGCCGAAGCAGGGTCACCTA
>Ga0065711_1032504_pt1 | contig 27216 bp, 12 predicted proteins | sample Hoacrofraction12_FD_59098 | JGI IMG/M metagenome (GOLD analysis project Ga0065711, IMG submission 59098) | Hoatzin crop microbial communities from Cojedes, Venezuela - Epithelial fraction 12 v2 (version 2) | ecosystem: Host-associated > Birds > Digestive system > Esophagus > Crop | place... | reverse complement strand
TTCAGAGGTAAGTACAGATCATCCTCCTTTTGCAGAGGGGAGAACTGAACAGAGTGATTCTCAGGAACTAAAAGGCAGGGTGTGAATTTTACCTGAAGACACAGAAGCAGCCTAGCAGAGTTGGGAAGCTAGCTCAGAAGCCCTCCTGAGGTTTAGTACAGACATTCACGTGGCAAGTTCACCCTCATTTTTCTTCAAGTGTAGAGCGCCAAGTTAGGAGGCTTCGCTTCTATCAAGAGATGTTGCAAAAGGGTGAGAAGGGGAAGGGGTTTTGATAGAAAATATACAAGGACACCGAGTCTTTTCTTAACCTTCTGTGGATATTCTTTGATCTCTGTCTTGAGCATGCTTTCCTTTGTTGCAGAGTACTACTTGATATTGAAGAAATATATAAATATAGAATCATAGAATCTTTAAGGTTCAAAAAGACTTCTGAGATCATGAAGTCCAACCGTCAACCCATCATCACTGTGCCTACTAAGCCATGTCCTGAAGTGCCACATCTACACATTTTTTTAACAACTCCAGCGATAGTGACTCCACCACTCCCCTGGGCAGCCTGTTCCAGTGCTTTACAACTCGTTCAGTAAAGAAATTTCTCTTAATATCTAGTCTAAACCTCCCCTGATGCAAAGTGTACTTTATGAATATGTTAAATAACGTATTGGAAAACATAGAAGTCACCACAGTGATGAAGATCTGGTGAAGGATGAAACCCCCCATCCCTGATGAGCTGTTCGTAGGCATGGAGGAGTTCATATGCTGAGAAAGCTCTGGCTGGGTCCCCTGCCCTGGGCTGAGAGCACAGTGGTGCAAAACCAAAAGGACTGGTTCCTTGGGGAAATCGAGCTGAACGCCAAGGTAGTTTTGCTTTCCTAGGTAGCACAGTTCTGGCCTAGTGATGAGTCATCTTATGTAATGCCTGAATCCTGGAAAGGAATTACTTGACACCAGCTCTCATTAATATTAGTTTTGTTACTGTATCTCAGGTAAAAGTTGAAGATGCTTTATAGAATATCTGGTGGATAGTTATTTAAAAATACATATATATCTTGCTAAAGACTAAGTGTAGATGTGGATGAATATATGAGTCCATTAGCCCTACAGAGACATACCTGTGAGAGTAAATGTTGTGAGCTGTCCATGTTTTGTTTTTATCGTTTTGAGAGTGATTACGCCATGAATCTGAATTGTTGCCTTCTGGGTTTGATCCTTAAAACTTAGACCTGACCAAATTTTCTTTTTTTTCTCTGTGTTTTTAAAGCAGGAAAAAATGTTTTCAGACTGAAAACCTTGTGACATGATTTCTAAAGGAAATACCATGTATTGATCCATAGTCATGTGGTCTGTTGTGGTTGGCATTGTTTTATTGCCTAGGTTTAATGTTTTTTACTGGTTAAAGCTTTTAGTCTGAAGTCACAGCAGTTGCAAGGGAGCATTGTGGATATAAGTAGGGTATTAACCTGTCTTGTTTAACTGCTAGCTCATTCCTCTAGAGGCATCATGTTTGTCAGATCATTTTTCAGCTGTGCCACACAAGCCTGTGCATGATATTTATTCTCCCTGTAACAAATTCCTTACTTAATTTATAGATGGGGCACTTAGGAGCTCCATTTTGTTACCTACTGTTATTATCATTACTTTTAAAGTAAGTTTTGGATAAGTCTTCATTTTTGTCAGGGTTTTGTTTTTTATTAAAGGGTGCATTCTGCACTGAGGAATCTTGTTATGATCGTGCAGTAACTAAGAGTTATATGGTTCTGCTCTGGTTTAAGTATGAGCACAACATGACCAGATGGATGGTGGTAGCCAGCGTAATTTCTTTTGTTGCTGCTGAATTTCAGCTTAGCTGCTTGTAGACCTCCAGGTACTTTCAAGGGCTGCTCAGAAGGGGACTGGAATCCTGGGGTTATCACGTGGCTTGTGTGAAGTCAGACAGCAAGGAGATTGCTGTTTGCCCCAAACCTTCCCAGTTAGGCTACTCCAGAGCCAAAGTTCCTTGTTCCTGGCTCTGACCCTAGAATGGTCTACCTATTGCACAGAAACAAACAAGTGGGAACACAGCTGCAGTAGAAGATCGGGTGAATGAGCCCTGGCAGAAGCAAAGGGCAGTTTCTGTGTCTGAAAAGCATGTTCCTGAGCTGAGGACTGAGGAAGAATGTCTTCATCTTGAAGTAGTTTGCTGCTTCCTTTTAGCTCCTGTCAGTCACCTTTGTCTATCTTGGGTATTTATAAAACACCTATCACTTCAGGATCTAAATGGCAGGGGCCTCCTATGGAGAGCAGTTTAGATAAAATAACTACATGGAATAACTAACTGACAGGCTGCAGAGTCTCTTCAGATGTGAATTTGCTTGGGAGAATGAATACATCCCACAACATTTAACTACTAATGTATAAACTCAATTGTAAATATTTATACTCTGCAGTATAACACAGAGTTTTGGCACATTGTCCATAAAATCTTGATATTTTGAGACAAGTAGAATTTAATTTCATATATTTCATGCAACTGTATTTTTCATCAGTTTTCCACAGAACTGTATGATGAACTTCAGCAGGGGTAAAGTAAATATTAATGAAAATATATTTGACTTAATCTTTTAATAATGAAGATATAATTTTCAATACTAGAGTATTATATATACAAAAATATGCTTGGCTAAATTCTGAAGTAATACTTCAAGATGAGTTTGCAGAGCCTCAATTAGCAGATGACAAATGGAGGAATGATAAATTTGGAGCAGTACCTGTTTTCTTGTAGGTTCAAAGGTTGGTGGGTAGAGGCATTTTGCAGAGTGTTGCTTGGGTATCACTGAAACGCCACTTTCTGGAGCAGTAAAATTCAGCATCAGAAATCTATTGCTCTTTTACACTTAGTTTGAATTACAGGGAGAAGTATTTCAAGTTATCTCTAATAAAATATCTGATAATAATTTTATTGGAAACCAGAACTATTCAGAAGATAGAAGTTACTTTAAGAGCAATATGGTATGGGCAGAGGTAAATTAAAGAACTCAACACATTCTAGTGAAAATGCTTAAAAACCATCTAAATGTGTGAGTATTTTAACTAGAGTTTCTGGCTCCCAGTCCTTAATTGTACTCAAAACCATTGTTCCCAGTAATGTTGAACTCTGGGTTGATGTAACTGTAGTGAATATACAATGGAGAAATAGGTGAAATTTATTGAATTAAAATCTAGAAATCAAGGGAAGGGAAAACATGTTAGAAATTACCTGCTGTTTTGCTGTTACTAGACAAGCAAAAGTTGTGGGGTTTGGGGAAGGTTTTTTTGTTGTCCATCACACTGAGTCCTTTTCGTACCTTCAGGTGTTCTGCCGGTAAAAATACTACCAGGCACTGAGAGCGCTTAAATTTGTTCCAGCTCATGAGCTCTAAATCTGAAAAGGTGACAAAGGTGCCTGTTTCAGTGAGTTCTTTTAGTGTCATGCTAGACCTAAAATCCAGAGCGCCTTATAACACGTGCACCATGCTTTGAGCAAATAGAATACATTTTCTGTTCCTAAATAAAGTTGAATATTTTTCATCTGGAGTTGGTTTTCTACTGTCAGCAAAAAAAGACCATGGATGCAGTTGTCTATTTATGGGCAAGTTTTATCTCTAAACAGATTTGTAACTAAAAGCAGAAATATCTTTTTATGGGAGACAGCTGGATGGGAGATTAAAGAAATGCAACAAGGGAGGGGAGTTCAAATTAACAAACGTTCCTAGACACGGAAGGCCTGTAAGCATTAGCAAGCTTTCAGCTTGCGACCTAAAAACTTATCTAATCTCATCCATGGGTCTGTACTGATGGGTTTCACTTTGTTATTTGATGATAAAGAAATCTTTGAAAAGCCCAGTGTTGAGCTATAACTCTTTTACATCTTGAAGTATCAGACAGACCCTATAAATACGTGTCAGCTTAAAAATTTCCAATTATGCATGGAGTTGGGGCTCAAATGGTGTCAAGCAGTTATGTCTAACAGACCTTGTGCTGATAAAGTTTTTGTTAGGACACACTGTTCTGGGTCTTCAGCAGCTTCCCAGGAAGCTTCAAGGTCCTTGAGCAGTCTTGGAGAGACTTTTCACCACAGCAGACGTTTTGTTCTAGGGAAAGAAAAACTTGCTCCCTGAAGAGTAAAATATCTGAAGATGGGCAGACAGGAATCGGCTTGTCCACAGTCCACTCAGTGTGTAAGTCGGGTTGTAATAGTACATTGTATCAGTCATTTAAAACACTTTCTGTCACAAGAAACTGTGCAAGAAAATTTTGCATGATGTTCCTGCTGGTAGCAAGATGGTAGCCCTCAGATGGGAACCTCTAAGTACGTTTTTAATAACGATATAGAAAATCAGCTCTCGAAAAAAAAGGCAATTGTTCTGTGCAGCAAGCATTTGAATAGCTAGACCTTGAGTTATTTGACAAATCTGGCTGAACTTTTCTCATGAAGTATACAGCAATATGTCATTTAAAAATAGTTGGAGTATGCCTGTGCATATTGTATTCTGTCTTTCCTTGTTTAAATACTATTATTGAGAATGCTGCCAATTTCTAACAGAACTGTTGTTTGTTTTTAAGTCAGTATAGTTACATTTGGAATTGTGTTCATCCTTCATACTGTGTTCATTTTTATTTGATTTTTCACATTTGTCTTATGAAGGCACATCTTCTGCTGGAGCAAGCTACCTCAGATATACTGACTTCCAGTTGCACCATAACAGAATCTTATATACGTTCAGAAAATTTACAGAAATATCTTGGCCAAGGAGAGAAAGTATCGGCATTCTTAATATCAACTCTCCTGAAGACAGGGTTTTTTCTTCTTAAGCTTTACCTGATGCTTAATTGGGTTTTTGTCCTATATCTCATACATATCCATTCAAACAATGAAGGGTGGAAGATCCTGTCCTCTATGTAGTTAGCTGAAACCAAGTTTCCCAATATCCATATGTTCATCACATCTGCTTTACTTGTTTATAACCCTCAAGTTTGCTCTGAAAGAATGAAGAGGAGAGACTAAAGTTATTTATTCTGGTAGCTAATAAATGCACAAAAGAGGGAGAAGAATGGCCAGCATGTAACTTTCTTTATGTTGCTGATAGAACTTGAAGAAAGATTTGGAGAAGTTTGCACGCTGGAAAGCAGGTGCTTGCGCATCTTTGTGCTCTGACCCCAACTCCCCCAAGTAGCTTCTGGATGCTGATATTTGGCCATGTAATGTGGCTTAATGAAGGGATGTAGGTGAATATGAACAGGAATGAGCTGAGATGCTTTAGCTCTGTTCCCTGGTTTCTTGTCTTCTATTTCACTTCTGTGACACTATTCCTCCTGCTCCACTCAGGATTCCAGGTGCTATCCCACCTATGTCTGGTGTCCATATTTCTCAGTAGAGGGTTGTCTGAAAACTTGCAAAATCATCCTTCCTAGAAAATATCAGAGATTATTTGGATGGTGTACCCAGCTGAGTCTGTATGCTCCAGGAGATTTCTCATTACTGGCTTTTAGACAGAACAACAAAATATGTGATTGCTGAAAACACGCAAATTAAATTTAAAAATAGAAGAGTTACAAGATCCTTAAATTATGTTACTGCCAAATCATAGATCCAATGGCGATTTTTTGCATGGTTTGTTCTTTTGTTTGTTTGTGGGGTTTTTTTAAAGCAAGATATTAAAAAAAAGTCTTTAGTCACTTAGATACATTTAAAGGTTTTGGTTTGTTTTTTTTCCACAGGATTGCAACTTCAATATTTTGGGGGTTAAATATGAAATTTTAGAACTGTTCTGTTTACTTTCTAAAGTGGATTGAGTGCAGGTGTTTGTAGCAATTTATGCTTTCACCTTCCTAGTTGCAATTATGTATATACATTACAGAATCAAATTCCAATCTCTGAAAATCTGTTTCTTTCATTGCTTCGTGAGAGTATCATCAGTTTAGATCTTTCTTACACATGTTCATGATTATATCCTAACAAGAAAACATTTTTCAAATTCATACTTTAAAAAAGGAGAAACAATGTATCTGATTCTTCAACGCATGAAAGTAATGTGAGATTTGCTTTGACTGGAATTCTTTCTTCATTGTGTGTAATTCTAATCCAGAACACATTTTTATTTCCCTCCAATTGACATTCTTCCAGCATGTGCTTGGTTGGAGATCTACAAAAAGACTGAAATACATTGTGAAAGCACAATTTTTTTTTTTTACATAAAAATAGTACTGGTGAATATCTATTCCATGTATTTATGCAGGGAATATTGCCCTTTTCATACTCCTTTGTCATTTTTCCAACAGTAAAAATTGAGATGGAGAGGACACGTAAATTGTTTGATGTATTTGTCTGCTATACAAAGATATTCACTAGATATTTCAAAATTAGATTTGTTGGTTTGGTGGTGGCTTGTTGGGGTTGTTTCTTCAATATTATATGATTTGTTTCTTCCATTTACATTTCTGCCATTTCAGTTAATCTTGGCAAGTCACATCTTCGGTATTACTGTAGATGGCACCTAAGTCCTAGTTTTATTCATTCTGAGAACATATCTTGGGTGCCTTCTGGTACATTCTTTTGTTCACAAAAAAAAATTTTTTTGATTAAAAAAGTCAAAATGGGATATTTTTCATAAACATAAAAAAAATTAATCTAAACTTTTCTTTTGAGCAATGTTCATTTTTTTCAGTGTGAATAGCCTTTAACTGCCTGGTGCATACTATGGAACGTTCACACCCTTTTGTGGGGAATATGAATGTTGAAAATATCAGCCATGAAGCCATAAGGAGACTAGTTCTATGACATGTATTAAAAAGAAAAAAAAAAAACCACAAAACAAAAAGTGAACAGACCTCTTTTGCTATCCTGTTTCTTCTCCGTGTGAAAAAGAAACAACCTCAATGTGGAGAACAATAGCACCTGCAAGTAAGGAGAACACTCTGAAGGGAATTCCTTGAAATTCCTTCTGCAGTACAGGCGTTTATGAAGACATGCATGTGTATAGAGCTTAGAGGGCAAGTAATCAAAAAGTGTTTTTAATTTCAGGATGGATGAAACTATTAGATTATCTGGCTTGACCTTTTACATGCAATAAATCTTGCCCTTTTACTGTACTGTACTGAGCCCCATGATGTGAATGAGGCAATATTTTTTTAACAAGACAAGTATCTAGATGGGAAAAGATGAAGGCACCATCCTTCCTTAATTATTGCCATGTTCAATTATCCATTACAAATATATGCCCAGCTTGGATTTGTCTGATTTCAGTATGTGTTATGTCAGGTGTGTTTAGGATGTCCCCAGGTAAGTTTGCTGTCTGCTAAGTTCACTGTATTCATCAAATAATATTATTCTTCTGTAAAAAATAGCATTTGATCTCGCATGTCCTCCATTTGTCACTGAAGGTTCCCGTTGTCACTGTGACGTTACTGAGAGAAAGTAACAGTCTGTTGGTGCAGTTCTAGCTACAAATCAAACCGTTAAATTCTAGTCTTGCTTGCATGTTTCAGTGTCTTTGTGCAGGAGATCTGGTTAGAATAATGTTTCCTAAGTCATCTCTTTGTGCTATCTCATTTTCTGGAGTCCACAGCATTTTCAGCATGCATAGTCAGGTTAAATTAATTTCCTAATAGCGCTTCCATGACTGAAATGCAGCCTGCTGTAGGTGACCCTGCTTCGGCAGGGGGGTTGGACTAGATGACCCACAGAGGTCCCTTCCAACCCCAAACATTCTGTGATTCTGTATTTCCTTAAAATGAAGAGCCAGCGGAAAGATTCTTATTTAATTTCACAGTTTCATTTATATGCAGTTTGTTTTAAAAGTTAATGTTAATATTTTTAATGCTTTACAACATTTTTGCTAGTACTTAGTAGCCATGTTACTTATTGTTTGTAATTCTGTTAAGATGATGTTAATACTCTGTACAACTGAAATCATAGAAGTCCCTGGTAATAGGTAATATAGTGGGATATCCAGAATTACAACAAAACTGAAAAGTAGGTATTTTATTTTTTTCTTTAAGCTTGTACTTCTTCCCCTCATTGGCAGGGCTAATTAAGCACCAGTATTCGAGTGTTTTCCTGTCACCTTATCAATGAGATTTCCAAGGACTTTTTTTAAGTCTTATGTAAATGTTGAAGGATACAATGGGCTGAACAGCTGCCGTCTTGCAACCAGGTCTAGAGTTCTGCATGGATCCAAAAGAAGTCATTGACAGGAAGGTGAAATTAAGCTTGGTTCCTGTCACTGGAGCATTTTTCAAATTTTGGGAAATAATAAGTAGAGTTGCAGTAACAATTGAAAGCACTGCAAATAATAGAAAATACATTCTTATCATATTGGAAATGTTAAGAGAGTGATGTTAAAAAGAAGAAAACCTCCTGACATTAATGTAAAAAGCAAGAAGATTATATACCACACTATTGATTTAACACGATTATTACTGCTGTTCAGTGGTCACTTAAATGGTTAGCTGAAGGTTGAGTAAGAGTAGTAGTAAAGTAGAAAGAAAGAAGCAAAAGAAGCAGAGGAAGAGACGTAAAGGTAGAGTGGAATTATATTATCGATAGCCTGGATCGATTATTTTTTTCCCCAGGAGGCTTTACGATATGTCCTATCATCATCCATAATTATCTCCTGCTACCGCAATAGCTTTTTCTCTCTTCTAGCAGCCAGACAGTTCTGCATCTACAGTGTAGAATCCAATTTATTTTTATGTTGTATTCTTCATTCAAGGCATAACAAAATGCTTTTGAAATAGAAGCAGCATTACATTTTTTCTTAAAATTTCCATTGCTGCTTTCCCCAGTGAATTTTCCCAGATGGAAGCACTGTTCACTATAGCAGTAGTCCAAGACATGTAACATATAGATGTGTTTGGATTGGACGGGTTGATACTGCTGTATTGTAGTGAGCAAGTCAATATCAACAGGTCACAGATGGAGTTAGACTAACAGGAGATTTTTAATAAGAATGTCTAAACCAAACATTTCTTCACTGGATGTTTTAATATGTTCTGGTGGTTATTTTAGTCCCTATAAATCCCTTAGCACTGTCAAAGTTTGAGGATTTATTTGGCTTCCTCTGGGGAATTTGTAAATGCTAAGACTTTTATGACTAGAAACCCTCAAGATGATATAAAAGGTTTTAATCATGACTTGTAGGGCATGTGCTGTTTATTCTCATGCTAATAAATGAGTCATTTTATACAAGAAAATTCAGAAGAAGAAACTGGCCATGGTGCAGTTTTTCTAGTTCCATGGATTGCATATAACTCAGGTCCTAGCATGGCCCGTACCAAAAAGATTGAGGAAAAATGAAATTCTGTAACCCTGGAGAAGTGACTAACGCTGGAATAAATATTTCAGCTGATATGAGATGGGTGTTTCAAAGTGAAGGCAAGTTCCTTTGGTATCCCTTAAACAGGAAGGTTTCATGTAGATTGGGTCATGAAGGCCAGACAGTCAGGTGTACCCCACTTTCTGTGCAATGAAGAGCATAGCGAAGGTTAGAAACAAGAAGAGTAATGGCTGTGTAAGAACTGAGAACAACAACTTTTATCCCAAAATCTGTGAAACACTGAGGAAAAAATGATAGAAGATGATCACGTTTATTTCTGCATTACAAACCATGTTATTTTTAATCTGCTTGGATAAAAAAGCATAGATATGTGATTTAGGATTTACTAATGTAGAGCATTAATTCTACTGTTCTTGATCTTTTGGAGTGTTTTACTTTAAAACTTAAAAAAATTATTTATCTTAATGGACATCTTACCACATTCAAAGCCTCAGTGGAGGGAAACAGAGATAATTCTCCTGTCAGAAGACACTGAAGTGTACGAACACCCTGAAAAAGTGTGGTTGGGTATAGGTGCTCCTTCTCCATGGTGAGGGGACTGCAGTGTAGAGTCTGACTGGTTCCCAAAAGGTCTCTCAAGGAGCTACTAGGAATGAACTCTAACTAGTGTTTTCTGAGACTAAGAAGTGATTTCAGCTACTCGGTTAGGGCTCCAGGCCTTCCATATGCTCCATATTTCCTTGACTGGAACCTATAGAGCTGAGAGTATATTTTCCTGCAAATTTCTATTGACTAAGTGAACGATACCTAAAAATCAAGAAGAAAGTGCATTCTGATGTGTTTACTTTAACAGTAAGTATAAGAGTTAGTTAAAAAGCAAATGTTTTCTTTTTTAAGGTAATAGTTTAAGCAAAACCATGACAAGCATTATAAAGGAATAAGCCCAGAGACTCCTAAAATAATATTTTATGTATCTCCAGATGGTTGTGCTAATTGATACAAGTAGGTATGTTAACCTACTCAATAAGACAAAGGTTAGTGTAATCATTAAAGACAGCGTACTAGATTCTCACATTTTGTTTTTACAAATCCAGTAAGTTTTAGTGCAATTTACTTAGAATATTCTGGGGTTTCTTTCCTTATTTAGCTTTTTGTTTTTTTTTCACTTTATATTTGAAATGTTCTACCTGAAATATTGTTCTTCCATACTAACAGGAAGAGTATAGCTAGTTACAGGGCTTTGGAAAGTGGCATACTTTTAAGATGAAGTGCAATTAGCACCTTTTTATTTTAGGATTTCTGTAATATCTCTTTTCTTTCACCTTTGTACATTGCCTTGTAGCTATTATCCTCACTGTTTTATACTGCATTTGATGTCTTACCTAGGTTTTTTCTGTCTTGTGATTCAAACATTAAGTGTTTATGATTTTTGTAGGTCACTTCAATGTTATATTCATACTGGATTCTTTTAGGCAGTCTGTGCTTTGAACAGAATCAGCAATATGTAGTTTCCTTCTGTACCTTTCCCTTTGCTTGATGTTGTTTTATTGGGCTTCCTGAACAGTGTTTCATATGGCTCTAAGTTTTATTGGAGGATCAACACTTTATTTTTTATAATTATGTTGTGAACTGGAGAGGGACAAGGATCAACATATAAATAAAGAAACTGAATATTTCTCTTTGCCAGTGGCAGAAGTGTAAATTAGTTTAGTGGTGACTTGAAGAATAGTGGCATAAGGAGAAAAATTGTATACCCAGTCAGAGGAATGATCCAGATAAGTAGCTATGGAGAGCAAATGATGCTTTAAGCAACGTTAACTTCCCGGTGTACTCTGTGGCTTTTCTGTAAAGACCTGGTAGTGTGTAAGCCAAGAACCCGTGGCCTGCTGGTTCTTATGCACTGCTAAGAAGATGGGAACTACAAGCTGTTGTCAAGCTGGCATCTCAGTTGCAGCTTCCCAAAATGCTGGTGGTTTGCTTTCCTCTGACTCTGAGCCGTAGAATATGCCCTGCGTGTTCTGTGCTGGTCTTGTAGATGGGGCATAGAGTCTGTACGGCTGCAGAGCATGGAGATTTCTCTGTTGCCTTAGTTGTCCTGTTATGAGGAAGGGATAGCGTAGATTGATTTTACAAGTTTTTAAATTTTTGTATTATCTTTGGAAGTCATGTTTTAGAAGGCTATTCAGATACTGTTCTGTAACAAGACGCTTCAGAAAGCAAACAGGTCGAAGCGAGATTTTGGTAGACAGATGTGTGTCAATGGTGTGGAGATGCGATACTGAACTACCCCAGGAACAAAATCCTAGATGTCCTCAGTCTGCAGGATCAGCACCATGATCGCCATTTAGCAGATAGGATTAGCACTATGTTAATCGTTCCTCTGAGTGATGAGCATGTGTGGCCGATTTGCTCTGATGGCTGGTCAGGGTCAGAAGGAACAGCAGTGTCATCTACTTTTCACCCTTTGTACATGGCATATGTGTCCTTTAATTACCCCAAACCATTCTGTGCTAAGAGCTGAGGGCGCTGATAATTATTTTCCGAGCCATCAGAAAAAGCAAACGTAAAAGAAACTGCTCCCAAACTAATGTATCTATTTTTCTATTAAAAGTAACAAGCATGTTAGTTTCCAGTGTACTCTAATGGAAACCTTTTCTGTATATCTGATATGATGTTTCCACAAAGAATTACTGTTACCTTGAACATTATCAAGGCAAAATGAACCCATCATTCCTGAGATGAATTTACATAAAAATGAAGCTATTCCACCCCCATGTTGTAACTAATACAGTAATCTACTCTTTATAGTCCCTTGGCTTTTTAAGCCTTTTCTGAAGTGTTGCACAATACAATACACTTGATTTAAATAAGCTGTTTCTTGATAAAAACAAGGAGTCTGGTAAAGCTTTTCTATAATTGTATGATGTCAGAAATAATGGGCAGAATATTCTGTATGTGAAAACTGGCACAACTGTGTTGACTTCAAAAGAGTTTTGTGAATGGATTCCAGAATTTAACAGCCACAGGTGTAAGTTGTGACAGGCCCAATATGCAAAAACTGGGCAGCACTGCTGAAGTCAGTCGACTGGTTTAGGTTTAGCTGGAGATAAACAAAGAGGGCTTGATCCCTCCCCAAGCAGGAACAGATGACTTCAGCTGCAATCAATAAAAGTGACTTTTACCCAGGAGAGGTCCCAAATCTTTAATACCCATACTTTCTATCTGCCCCAAAACAGTAACAAACAGATGCAAAACAATTCAGGAGAGAAACAAAACAGAAAGGAGTCGTTAATTAGGATTTATAAATGTATTAACTTGCAGAATATTCTAATGAACCAAAGCAGGAGTTTAATTTCAGTGCTATTCAGCTGAGGAATGTTCCAAAAACAGCACCTATGGGAAGAAAGTAATACCTGTCAGATCATGGTTGAAGATCAGTAAAAAATGTAACCTTTTAAACTTTGATGTCATTTGCTTACTTTTAGATAGGGGAGTAAAAGTGACAGATTACCAGCATGGTATGGCTGATCCTTGTAAGGAATCATTAATACTTAATCAGTAGGGAACATCAGTGGTGAAAGCCGTAACTCAGCCACAAGTCTGCCTGGCGCAGGGGTTCGTTAGAGCTCTGTCGCTGGTGGGGAGCATCTGCAACGCTTCCCACAAATTCGGCTGCGCATGCAGGCGCTGACTGTAGCAATTCTGCTGCTATATCACAGTGGACAAGTTGGTGTTGCTAGATGGAACCATGTAATGGATACATGATATATGGAATATATATTCAACAGAAGCAGCACAGCCCCATTATTTTAATGACATACATCACAAAGTGAGTCTGTGTTGCTACCTGGAGTGGCCAAAAATCCTCAGTTTTCAGCTAATACTGAAGAAATTGTGGAGGAATTTAATGTGTTTGTGAAGTTAGACTACTTGCAGAATCGGTGGGGGGATGTTAAAATACAAAGGAAAAGGCTTATTTTTTTAAAAAAATGTAATTTCCACTTTTTAATTTTATGCATCTGCATATATTTTTACTTTGGCACTCTCTCAGTGCAATATTCTTTAGAACAGCATGTGCATGAACTCAAAAGAGACAGTTAATAAGCACAGTGTCCTGGAGGAGAGGAGCTCCCGAGCTGCAGCCGCCGCTCGCCGAGGTGGGTGCTGAGTTGACAGACACGGACTACACGTGCCTGGATTGTGCCAAACTGCAATTCAGATGCAAGTCTCTGTATAGCAAGGACATCTTGGGGCTGGGAATGCAAGGATGTTGTCCTGATCCTTTCACTCCCTGGATCCAAGTTTGCATCTAACAGTAACAGAAGCTTTACACAGGAATAAGTGAGCTGTTAAAATCACAAATTAATTCATGGGTAAAAGCGCCCTTTCCTAAGGCACTTTTTTTGATGACAATGATAATACGACTTTGTGTAATGACGATAGTACTTTGCGTGCCTTTGGCATCTTTCATCTCAGGATTTCAAAGCGCTTTACAAACGTAATGAATCATGCCTCACGACACCCTGGTAAAGATGAATGACAAGTCTCATTATAATTGCTTTGTTATGGAGGCAGATTTTTAGCATTTATGTTTAATGGAGTGATGGTATTTTTTTTGTTGAGAAGGCGGTACATAAGTTTTTAATATTGGCAAGTCCTTGGATTCTTGAGACAGCATTTTGTGTTAACTTAGTTATTCTTCCCTTTTCTTGATGTAGATCATCTTTCTGTAGATCAGTATTGTTCGGAATCTGATTAGATTTGTTGTTCTTGTCTTCCTTCCACTTGCCACTGCTAGTATTTCAAAATATTTCTAAAAAATACATTGGAAACACTTTTTACTTCGAACACAAGGTCTTCATCTTTAGAAAGAAGCCACATGTAACTCTTCCATGCACTATGATGAAGTTTCTTCCCAGATCTTAGCCACTACCAGAAACTCTGCTGTTCTTTTCCCTGGTTTGAACTGGTAGCACAAAGCGCAGGTCACCAGTGCATTTAATGGCTTGCTTGTGTTTTGCATACCTATTTCTGTAATCGGGGCAGAGGTCTATTTATGACATATGGATCAGATCTTCTTTTTTTTAATGAGTACACATTATGAAGATTACAAAATGATACCATGCTTTTGTTTTCTGTGGAAAAAAACTCTTATGTAATTATGAGCAACACTTAATACACATATTTTCCTCTTATTTTATACATTTCCATAAATTTCTACTTATATAACAGTTTATAAAAATGAATTATCTAATCCCTTCTCTATGTCATTTAGATACACAGGTTTTCAAATATATGCTCTTGAGAACTTTGATTACAATAGAATATTTTGATGGTCAGTGAGGTTACCTGTTAATTCTATCCAGAAAATTTATAATGGTGTGATAACCTTGTTATCTTGAATATCGCATGGCTGTTAACAGAACTTCACTTAACCATCTTCTTCAATCATCAGATGTCATGTAATGTGCCCCATGAATAAGTTGACATTTTTCTTAGACTTGATTTTATGTCATTATAAATGTTTGTTTTTACACATTTTAACTGCTGCCTTTTCACATTTCATTGCCTTTTACGTATTTAATATGTATGAAGATTGATTAAAATAAGCTGTTCTTGTTTTCTGGGAGTAGGTAAATTATAGAGAGATTGATACTGGATACATTATCATGAGAACCCATCCATAAGCTGCTGGGGAGCAAAGTCATAGAAGTGCTTTATTATCAAACCAGTGAACTTCATAATTTGAAAGTTCAGCGGAATATTTCTGTGCATGTTGTTAGCATATTACTTGATACAAACACACATAGGTGTTCTTATAAAATTTATTTAAACTGAGAAGAAAACTGATTTTTTTTCCATTTTCTTAGGTGAATGAAACAACTTAAGCACTTTTTCTCATTGAAATGAAACTCAAAATATTTTTACAGTTGAATAAATGTTGTATTCTTCTCAAAGAGGGTGTTGCAGCTGAGCTTTAAACATTTAGATTTGAAAATTTAATTTTGGCTACGTTTCGTTTTGGTTTACATTTATAAATAACATCTTTGCACATTTTGTTTAAAATACATGAAAACAATGTTTTAACTTTTCTAAAAGGTTTCCCATCCCCGACTCCTCTCAGTCAAACCTGCACACTGGATTTAATGTCAATTTACCAATAGTTTGTTGTTAAAACTTCAGTTTAATATTTTGACTAATAACAAATAAAACTTCAGGTAAACCTGTTATGGAAATGAGCATTCTAAACTGTAGCTGATAAAAAGACATGCAAATTAAAGCCCAAATTAAACAAGGCACTGAATATTTTGTGCTGAAAATAAATATTCTTTTTGTTAATTGGGATTTTAATTGGAGTTTTACAGAAGCTGACATGCCAAATGCTTTAAAAGGTGTGAAATGGAGTGCCAGGAGGGCTATCTGATTTAGGACAGAGAGGTGAAATGCGTGGCCACCATGGATGTAACTTCAAGCTGTACAGACTAGGAATACTGTACTACAGAAATCATTTTAGTTAATGGACTGTTCAGGAATGTCATGTGGGACATGTTTCAGTACATGGTGTACACTTTTTGGATTTTTTATTATAATGAATTAAAAATACCACTTTATATTTCCTAGTGACAACTTTGTTTCTATAGAATGTAGTTATATTGCAATTTGAACACTTTCTTTGGTCTTTTATATCAGGTTCTGCAGCCGTTATGCCTGATTTCGGGCCTTAATGGTTCAGGGCAATAAAAAAACCTATTTTACTTGTATGTGCATTTCAGTTCCATTTTACTTCAGAAAAACTGCTGCATAATTGTACGAAATGTGAACTGGAGCGTTGTTGCATCATATCATCCAAATAATAAAAAAATCACTTCTGAATTAGCAAGGATGCTTTTTTTAAGGTTTTTCCTGAGCCAGCTTTAAGGGAAGTAGAATTTGGAGACTTCTTCAAATTAGCTTATTATAAAATGTTTCAGGTTTAACATATGATGTCTATATGTAGTTTAGATTATTTAAAATTATTCTCTTGATATCTTTAAAATCTGCATACTTCACTTACTGCAGCACATCCCTGAAGAGGATGATTTATAGTGCTTCATTTTCAGGGTAAAAGGTGCAAAAAATGTGTATGTCTACTTTGTCTGGGTTTTATTCAATCCTTTGGTGCACAGAACCATTACTGTTGTACTCAGAAAGCATACGTGTATCTGCTCACTTCGTGACTAGTCATTTTGTACATGCATGCATAAGCAAATTGAAAGGACACACAACACTCAAAATTGCACACATGGTTTGGGAATGTAGCATTAATCTCTTCTCAAAATCTCTTACCTATAGATCAGCACCAAAACAGAATGCGCTGTTTGCTAATCAATTCTTAGCGATTCTCATCTATTCAGGAAAATGTGTCAACTGAACCTATGACTTTCAGAGTATCAGAAGATGGATATTGTGTCCTCTTATGCCAGATGAGAAATTAAGTTGAATGAAATGAAAATCATCCTCTGCCTCAAGAAGTACGGATTAGATTGTCACACTCATCTCAGTGATGCTCTTGGAGTATCCTGCAAATAACAGCTACAAAGATAGAAGAGCTAAGAGCTCAGGCCTCCAGACAAAAATAATTTTTTCACTTAAATTCTGTAGGAATACTGTTTAATGAATGAAGGAAAGCAAGATGAGGCATCATCACTGGAATCAATATTCAGACATGGAAGTGCTGAATATTAGTCTTGTGCCCAGGAAAAAGCAAAATAACTCTGACCAAGATACTGAAATGTCTTCTGACTAGATTTCAGTATAAGTCTATTGTGAACAGAAATTAGGTAGCTCAACGTGGACCTTGATATCAAAATACATATGTCTGTGTTTTAAGCCTGTACTCAGAACTTTACTGAATGAGTGGCTAGAAGAATAGCATATTCAGCAATAACTGAAGTGAAATGAGTCCAGTAATGTACATGTGATCTCATAAATGCCCTCGGAATTCCCTTCCACTTGGTTGCAGCCTCGCTTGCTCTGTTACACTCTTCCATGATGTTCAGTTTCTCTGCCAGCTTCCAGGTCCTTAAAACAGGTTCTTTTGGCAGCTGCAAATGCTCTTATCAGCAACTGCATTTGAAATTTATCCAACTCTCAGACAGCTGTAAAATCTTGCAAATTGAAAATCCTTGGATCTCCTGGGATATCACTGTTTAAGATCATGTTTAATCTCCTTTTAATATCCTCTCAGCACTTTGATCCTGATCTTACAGTGATGTAAATTCAGAGTAACTCCTCAAATCAATGTAAAACCGAAGTAAGCCAGTGGTGTTATTTTGGATTTATGGCATGAGAACAGAATCTGGCATAGCATCCTTATGTTTTAGCTCATTCAAATAGCAAGTGTAAAAGTTTCTGAATGATGTACTCTTCCTTCTTCATCTTTACTAGCCAAAAGCTTTGTTTGCTTTATTTGAGCTTGATCTTGAAGACTAATGACATTAATAATTAATCAGTTATGTTCTCTAGCTTCTTTACCATTTGCCTCTTTATTTTGTGGTTCTCCTATATATTATTAACTTTTCAGCAGAGTAGGTACTGAAATGGTACAGGAACAGTATTAATTTAATTTCCTGAATCACTGCAATAAAAGAAAAAATTTCACTTTTCTCTGCCTGATCAGGAACTTCAAACATGGGGGCATATTTTTTAATCTTGGTTTTGCTGGACGCTTGTAGCCATCACTACCATCAGTTTTAGTATTACAATTAAAAGGCTAAAAGGTCCATGGATCCAGTCTTTTTTTAAATGTGTGAGCATGTGTAACTCTTGGGGACATAAGGGTGTTATGTATCAATACTATTCTTAATTTCTCTATTTCTGGTATTTTTGAATCAAAATTTTCAAATACTATGATCTACCACAAGCAGTGCAATCTGATTAAAACTTCAAAACAATGCTAAACTGCATTATCAAACTGAAAAATAAAATGCCTAGGGCTATAATGTAGTACCATGTACTTTATGTATGGCACCATAAAAATCAAGTTGTAAAAGGCAGGTCTGTGACTTTATTTGCAGAAGGCTAGATGAGACTCCATTTAAATGACTGAGTTTTAAAATCTGAAGAATCTATTAACTTGCTCATTTTAAGATGATCTAGGTATGCTCTTGAGATTTTAGATCAGTATCTTGGTCCATTCAGGATGGGTCTCAGTGCCTGGTGTGGAATACAGAGTAGGCAGTGATGGAAGAGAACATCCACTTCTTCCTGAAATGCCGCAGAAGGCAACCCCTTTCCAAGAAGATGCTTAGAAAAGCTAAGGGGAGACAGAGTAATAAATGCATCCCTAAAAGCAGAAAGCAACTACAGAGAACCTCTCAGAGTTTACTACGCAGGAGAGGGTTGCAGGTACTGCTTTCCATGGAAATGAGTTCATCTAGATGCTAAACAGTTTAGTGAGGGCTACTTGCACATTCCTAGACTGCAGCAGTGGAAAATGGAGAAAGATGAGGCTTTCTCTGAGTAGGTCTTATGGAAATGAAAGCATTTTCCATGGATTAAGGGCTCTGCAGATCCAGAACATATGTAATTTTCTCCGATACTCCTAGGAAAGAGCCATTTAAATGAGTTAAATTGTATGAAATGCTTATGTGAAGCATTGCTTTGTGTTGTATAACCTGAACATGGGCTGAAGAGGCCCAGTCCATGTGGAAATTCGCATTAGTTTCTTTTTTAAATAGGTAGTTTTTCTTCCTTTGTTGATTAAATTAATAGGGACGTGTATTCGATTTTCAGATGGAATATGTTTTTCTTCTAGCTGTATTTGACAGTGTGGCAGCATAGTTTGGGCATGTTTTCCACGATTTGTTAGCACCCACAATATTTTGCTTGGAAGAAACCTGACATTGTTTGATGCTTTAAGCATCTGTGTTCATCTACCTTCTGATTTTGAAAAATGGAGGACAAACAGTAACACATCTCAGCTATTGAATCAACAGAAGATTTGTGGGGTTTTTTTCTCAAAAACTAAAAAACATCACCAAATGTACAGAACAAATAACCAAAAGCATCAAATGACTAAGCAACAGAAATGCATTATAAAAAGCTGTATTTCTCACTGGTGTCATAAAATACAGTGGGGATAGGAAACTTATTTTTTAAATAGGGAAATATCAAAAATTAAATGGGCATCCAAAATGCAAGTCACGTAAGAATTGTTGACATTAGTTCACGTGATTGTTGCTGTGACATTATTCCTGTAAGTGGCAGTAGATTTGCAGTGGCTGTTTGACTGCATAGATACACAGTGGATCTGTGAGATGAGTTGAACTGTGCAGTCGAAGACTGACCAGCCAGCCCATGTCTTCTCATGAGCCCTCACTGGTCGGTCCAAGGATGAGAGGAGCTCATTCAGCCGCTTCCCATCGGCGGATGCTGCAAAGCTATGGGGCCTTACCTAAAGCTCACAGCAGTCAATGTGAAGCCTTCCCCAACTTCTGTAGTCATTGGACATGCCCCATCTCATGTTCCTTCAGACGCAGAACTCGAATGGTTGTACTGATTTCTAACAGATGCCCAAAGGACACCATTTTTTTCATAGGAGCTTGTTAGATTATCTATCTAGACATGAAATAAGGATAAATACATATCTGAGCTTCCTGAAGTAAAGCCTGTCATTTTGAAGCATGCCTCTCATCACCTCTCTGAGTGTGATTTATAACCCTTGACCTACTTGAATGTGGAGCTAAAAATGCTATGCGGTATTGGTTTTATGTTATTGGTAAATACAGAAAAAACACATCACCAGAGTCTTTGAATAATTATCTGGACTCCAACAAAATGATACCTTAGTGCACACAGCAATTACAAAAAAAAATTTTTTCTTAGTGATCAATGAAATTTTAAACCACATGGCAGATTTATAGTAAAGCAGAACCATTTCATTTTTCAACAAGTTTAATAACTGAGATTGTTTTCGTGTTTTATGATTGATTATTCTGTGAGTCACCTAATGTTTTTAGTTATGACTCATCTGACAAATTCTGAAGTCTGTTTTATTTTTATCTTCTGATAAAAGCAATATTAAAGAATTATAATCTTGCGGATTTTAAACAGACAAGCAAACCTATATTTCTTTTTATAACTTTTTACTCCAGCTCATTAGAGAAAAGTCACTTAGTGGTTTTTTTCAGTAGCAGATAGATGTTAATGCAGTGATGGCATATCACTTGGTTTAGTATTACATATGGCTTAAAGTAGAATTTATGGCTAAAGGTGTATCATTTTGTTATTATTTTGTTAGTCTATATATAACAACTCAATTTATAATTGCTTACCGAGTTCTTGCAATCATGTTAGTGATTGATCTCCTGGATCTGTGCAATGTGGTTATTCATATACTGATGTAAAAATGCCTTTGATTATGGCCTTGCATGGATAGATAAGTAGCTACGAACTCATAGTACCTGGAATAGCATGGGGACATACACAAAAATCAGAAATAACAATCTGAAATACTTGAGGCACATGCTGGGCAAGATTGACTATCTCAAGCTGTGGGCATTAAATGAAGAAAGATCTTTGTGCTAGATAAGCATGACTGCCTGGTGTTCATCAGTACAGAAGGGTTAGCAGCTGAGATTACAGGAACATCATTCTCCTTCAAAGCTGCTTGGGCATAGTTTGGGCTATTTGCAAACTGATGTTAGATATACCCAATATACGTGTAAAGAGTATTTGTAGCAGAGCAGAAGTACATTCTAACGAATCAGATGTGTATTCTTTAAACAAAAGACAGGAAAAAATGCAAAATTGTGAAGATTTCATGTATTTTCTTGTCTTTGGGTTTGGAATAAGAATAATTGTTGATTGTACAGCACATCCTGCACAAAATAAGTGACACTCAGAAATGGAATTAAAAAACATAATTACCAGCTGTTTAGCTATGCTGTGTCTTACTATCAAATGATGTGTGTACAACCCGTGCATGCTCTCTAGTAAGATGCAGTGATTTTTTTCCCAACTTGTTTTCTAATAAAATAAGTCATATAAGCTATAAGTTGAATGCATTAGAGGAATATATTTGGAGGCCTCATGCTGCTTGACAGCCTGTGCAGACAGTGCCATACGCACAGATGTGTGTGCATACACACATGTATAAAAATGCTTTTCTTTCTTTTAATGCACAGTTTCAGAAATAAATGAGTGTCGAGTTCCTAACTAAATAGTACCTTGTCGAAATGAGAAATTTAATTTTCTGATCTGTATTTCTAAAAGCACATTAGCAAAAGACATTGATACATTAAAAAGTTTATGAGGTCTCCCTGACTCACCATTTAGGCCGCTTTTCCCCCTGAATTCTTTTGTGCTGTAATTTTTGGATACTAGGTTGGAACTATAAGTAGAGTCTATAGCTGCAAGTCTACATTGGTCTGCAGACCCTCTGCATGCAGCATTTTTCAGTTAACGTCCTTATGAGTGCTAGTCTATGATTATCTACTTCAGTATTGTGAAAACCACCCAGCCGGGGCTTGATCCTCGATTGGGTCAAATCTGTAACCCAAGGCAACCAAAAGGCTGTCTCAGTGCTTCTGGAGATTTCCCAGGCTTGAGAGAACCCTTCGGAACATAAAAGCTGACTTTGTGACTAGTCGCGTCCTGCCTGGTCTTCAGCACATCGCAGCAGAGCTGAGGAAATGGATGATGGCCAGAAAGCTGCTGCATCCTTACTTATCATAACAGGTTTTAAAACTGAAAAAAATAATCTCAAAAGATTCTGAGGCCTGTGTCAGGGTAAGGTGATCACAAAGCCCAGTGACAGAAATGTCTAATTGTAATCAGTACATGCCAAACCGCTTCCTTCAATTTTAGAAAACAAGGTAGCTCCCCTCATCAAAGTCTTACTAAAAACAGATCTAGGTTTAAAAGGTCTCTGAAAACTGGAGAAAAATAGATTTCTATTCTACTGCAGCCTAAATGAAATTGAACTCAATTCTGTTGTCTTTTAAGGGGAGGCAGGTGCCTATTCTGTGGCCTGAGTCTGGGCACTTGGGTTTGACTGAAAATGAGGATTTTTATCTTCATCATGAAACAAGTTAAGATGTGAAATCCCATCAAGGCCAGGCTCCATCGGCAGATGAGTGAGAACAGCTTTTCTTCGCTCCAGTATAGGAAGGAGAACTTTTTTGTAGTGAACAGGGAAAGGAGATAACCAAGCCCAAAATACAGGTTCCTTCTTGATATACCAGGCACATTAGTCCTGTATTTTAAAGTACCACCCTGGGCACCACTTGGAATAGGTGGTTCAGGCTGATGATTTATCAGTGTAGCTACTGCACTTACAAGAAGCTCCATGTACACATTTGAAATTTAAACTACCCCCCCAAAAAAAACAACAACAACAACAACAACAAACCCCAACAACCTGGATAGTACTGTTTATAAGATTGCAGCATCTCTGTAGTTCAGTTTGGGTTTTACTGTAATCCTCTCCCCCCTTCAAAATTTCCTTTTCTCTCCAGGTTTCAGTGCTTCAAGTATAACCCACTGGTAAAGCCAAAAAAAAGAGATTTTTACACTGCTGACTTTGTGAGATAGTTTCTGTAACAGCTGCTTTGTGCAGAATTTTCTTAACCTCAGTGTTTTTGCCTTTGTTTCAACCTTTGTCAAGTAAACTCATGTTGTTAAATTACTATATCTTCTAAAAGGAAGATATTTGTTACTGGACAAAACAGATGTAGATACCAGCTGCTTTGGGCTGCCCATTCTTCATTGTGTAAAACCTTGTTTCCCTGCCACAAGATGCACACTTTTGTCAAGTTATGCTTTTCTTACACACTTGTCTTCTCACTGTGCTGGTATTGTGGCTTTAATTAGTTGGGGGTTTTTTTTGGAGTCATTAAGAACAATTTTTTTCTCTCCTTCTATCCACTGTACATTTTCACATAGGAATGAAATTTTGCTTTGTTTTGTTAGCAAAATGACACAGAAATTGGAGGGCATTTTGGACAAAAATGTTGTTCAGAGTATGCAGAATATCCTGTATTGGAAACCTCTTCTTCTCTTTCACTGTCTCTCTCGCTTCTTCCTAAACTCCCAGCTCCTGTGGCTAGCAATATGCTGTTCATGTGCCTTTTAAATCCGTAATACTTTCCAGGTGAGAAGAAAAGTGAAGGAAATTGCAGGTCTGTTAAAGGTAGCTGAGAAAGAAGAGTGTCTGTTGGAAGTCATGTGCAAAAAGGGCCTGGAGAAAACAGGGACAGAAGATAGAAAGAGGTTTCTTCTTTCACACTTGCTGTGTAGGTATGACCAAGCTATTCAGTAAATGGGACATTGATAAGTTCTTTCGAATTGCAAAAGGCTTTTTGGAGTTCAGTTTCCGAAGTTCGCAGTTCAAGCTTTTTCATGGACCCTAATACAAATGTCCCGCTCAAACTTGGTAATATACCTGGTTATGCTGATTGCATGACCTTAGCTGCAGTGTTTCCTAGAACAATGATACAATTAGCAGAAGTGCATGTACCCCTTCAGATGCTTTGAAAACAAATCAGCCAGCTTATTTTCAAATGATAAATGGGTTAATTTACCAAGCAAGGAGCAGAATTTTAACAAACTTCAGATTCTGTAAGCGCACAGTAGATAAAGAAACCTTTTTTTAGGTTTCACAGATTTGTTATCACAGATGTTCTTAACCTAAATATATGGATATGCAAAAACAAATACTGTTTAAAATATGTATAAACTTCCTTTATTTATGTCTGATACTGATTTCATTCTGACACCAGGTTTTGAGCATCTGTAAATGCTTACTCCAGATAGCGCTGAGCTCCCCGCTGCGCTGCCAGGACTTCCATGGCAGCAGGATAGCTAAGGCCTGCTTTTTTGGTTTGCATCTAACATTTTGTGAAGAGAGGTGGCAGCTGTATTTAGAAAGATTTCCCACTAGTTAATCTGATACTGTCCATGTTGAATTTACATTGGCTTCAACATGCTATTCATAAAGTTACCGTCTAGCCTAAAGCTTCGTAGATGAAGAGTCACCAACCAGTAGAAATAGTCTGCAAAGGCAGAAATTTGCAGTAGCATATCCTCTTTTCCTTCATTTTGTGTATGGTAGGAATAGCAAGGTCTGACTTGGGTGAGCTTTGGAAATCTCCCATCTAAGGTGCTGCGCATGCACTCGTGAGCACTGGCTGACATTCTGTGGAGTAGTTCTGCAGATGTTCCAGGGTGCCTTTCCTCCCTGCATGCTTCTCTTTTGTGTGACCCACTGTCATTTCTTGGGCAAGGACTCTTTGCAATAGGTCTCCTGAAATGATGGCAGGGTAGTTTGGAACTGCCTGCATGTAAACTGTTGTGGCTAAAGGGAATATATAGAATGGCGTCATTTATCAGCGTCGGATACTGATTTTGGTTTGGCCACTTCTTATTTTCTGTATCTAACGTAAAAAGTAGGATTCATCTCATCTGACTTGTGGATGGTTGTAGGTAGGTTTCTAGTCTGAGCAAGCTGCTAAAGAAACCTTTGGTATATAGAGGGGCATCTCCAGCTAGTGGCCTGTCCTGGTTAGAGAGACTTCATTTTATTGACATTAGATGAACTTTTACTGTAGCTAGCATGTTAGATACTCCATTTTAAAATGGTTCAAGGTAGCTGAAATTAATTCAACAGTGGTTATTAATGTATCAGACTTGAGACTTAGCCAGAGGTGCAAACACATAGATTTCAGCAGGAGTTTTGCTTTAATTTTGTTTGCAGATAAAGACCGTCTATCTATGGATTCTATAGAAAAGTGAACAAATGAGAGAAAAATAATAGCAGAAACTGATTAGTTTACACTGGATTTCAATGTAGGAGGAAGGGAGGAAACAAGCCACTTGCCAGATCAGATGTTACTATGCTCATTTGTTAACGTGCTTCCTTCAATGGAATTAATGAAACCTTTCATTATAGATCAATATGCTCTTTGACTAGATAATATTATGGGTACCTATTGTATATTCTTAATTAGAATGAAATTGCTTTCACATTTCCTTTATATTCAAAAAAATCTGATCTCAGCAGTTTAAAAAAAGGGAATTACAGAAGTCATGCCCTGCACCGTGCTGCTAAAGCCAGCAAGAGAAGGGAAAAAGGGAAGAAACCTCAGCCAACCACCCGGCTCTGGGCTTCAGCTTAGTGGCAATTTTGGCAGAACTGCACTCAGTAGTACTAGCTGCAGTGTATCCATGAAGAAAGCAAATGGTGATTCTCATACTGTCATCAAAGGAGACTGATGGTGTCCATTAAGGGCAATAGTTTTGGACTGGGACTATATGGAACTATTTTGATACATTTCTCTTCCTCTCCTGTTTTCTGTCCAAGCCCAATTTTTTGACAAAACTGTTCCAAATTAATGTGCATCACCCTTCTTTCTCAGCTGTGTCTCCTCAAAAACATTCTCGAGTGATCCTTTACATGTTTTATTTCTCGATGGCAATTTATTACTCCTTGAATTGTCTATCAAAAGCCACTCCTAAACCTAGTTTTGTTAGCACCCCAGCCCTGTTCCTATCAAAGCAGAGCCCTTAGTACTTCAGTACCAATTAATTAGCTGTCTTGTTACATCATGCTCTCAGCTCAGCCCAGGCTGTCTCTGGGTTTGTTTGCGGCTCTCCCCTGTCTGTCCCAGGCCCTGTGTTTCCCACACGAGGGCTGCTCCCTTCGTTACTCGCTGGTCTTGAGGCGTGGTCCCAGCTGGTTGCGCCCATGCTCCAGGCCCCTCGCCCGGTGTTTGCCCCAGCTCTTCTACCGCATGGTACGCCCAGGCCTTTCCCCGGTGCCTTTGTGCATCGAATCGTGAACTCTCAACATGTCTCTCTGAAGCAAATTTCAGCCCTAATTCTCCAAGGCCCCCAGCTCTGCAGCAGGGAGGCTCCTGCTCTTTCCCTGGGGCTGACATCAGGCAGGACTTGCTGCTCTGCTGCGCTGAGTTCTGTGTCCCTCGGCCTCCTTAGGATGCATTGTTTATCAGCTTTCCTCCTTCCAAATTCTTTGTTTGTACAGTGGCAGCTTTTGTGCCAATTTCCCCCCCCCCCCTTTGCCTGGAGTTATTGGCAGAGCTAATTAGCCACAGAATATAAAAGCCTTGTTCTGCGGGGCTGAGCGGTGTGGTGGCAGAGCAGCGTGAGTGCTGCCCTGTGGCGCGGGGGCTGAGCGCTAGGGTGGGCTGCCGGAGGAGGGGCAGATGATCCGCACAAGGAGGTACCCGGTGCAGCCCTGGTTCTTCGAGGGGCTGCGCGTCGCAGCCCGGCTCGCCCCGCTCCGCAGCCCCGCAGGTGGCACCGGCTGTGCCGCCGTGAGGAAGGCTGAGGGGCGGGAGGGGGCTCGCCTGGGGGTGCCGGGGGGGCCCTGCCTGCTGCCCCGGGGTTTGGAGGGGTCCGTCGGCTCGGGACGCTTCTCCTCGGGCTCCTAGGGCTCAGCCCCGCCTGGGAGCTGTGCCTTGGGGGGGGTGGGGGGTGGGGTGTCTCTTCAGGTAACGAGAACGGCGAGCGCGGCAGCCCCCGGGCCAGGTGCATCTGGGGAGCAGAAGGCCACCCCGGCAGCGCGAGGGCAGCCTGCCTGGCCCCGGCCCCCGGCCCCGCGCTGCAGCAGACCGGGGTTTTCCACGTCCAGAAGCGCTTGGGGAACTTTTTTTTTTTTCTTTCTCCCCCCCCGGACAAACGTCTGACGATGACGGGAAACATGACTGGATTCAGTATAAAATGCCCCCCGCGGTTCGCCCGGCTACGGCGGTCTCTCTGTCTGTGCTGCGAGGTAGCGGCAGCCCCCCAGGCCGGAGGCCGCCCGCGGCTGGCCGTGCTCGGGGCTCCGCCGTGGGCTCAGCCCGCCGCCGCGGGGAGGCCCTGGGCTGCCTGCGGAGGAGGGGAGAGGGCATCGCTCCCCGCAGCCCCCGGCTGCCCC
>Ga0065711_1032502_pt1 | contig 27221 bp, 11 predicted proteins | sample Hoacrofraction12_FD_59098 | JGI IMG/M metagenome (GOLD analysis project Ga0065711, IMG submission 59098) | Hoatzin crop microbial communities from Cojedes, Venezuela - Epithelial fraction 12 v2 (version 2) | ecosystem: Host-associated > Birds > Digestive system > Esophagus > Crop | place... | reverse complement strand
AACATTTATTCCTTTTTTCCTTCCCCCCCCCCCCTTTTTCTTGATGGAGGGCGTACAAGGTAGAACAAAATACTTCATATACCCTTTTATATGTCTCACCATTAAACACCTAAGTATTTTACACATATTATCTTAGTTTTACAGCATGCATGTGAAATAGAGGCTTATGAAAATCTCTGTGTCCTATTTCCAATAGTGGATAGATCTTAAACAGTATTCACAAATAAGCTTACCCAGCATCCCTGTGCAGAACTGATTCTTCTTCTTCAGAATAGTTAGACCATTGCAGAACTTCATGTCCAAAGCAGTCCCCACTTATCTCTGTTGCAGCAAGTGTGACCTGGTATGTCCCTTAAACAGCCTAAACCAAGCACCTCACCAAGTGACTGCTCATAAACTATTTGTCTTGAATTCATGCAATCTTTGGCACAGACAAGAATACAACTGAGTAGTCCCAGGAAAATCCCTGACTGGCTTAACCACAGAGTCATGTTTCTTTTCCTGCATGCTTTCTAATTGCTGTAAAAAGTGAGGCAGTGGCTTTACAATCAAGCTTTCACCAGAGTAGATACAGTATTGATTGCCGCACTGTAAGACACACAGTACAATATAATGAAATAATCATAAAACTTGTGCATATGGATAATGGAGTAAGACCACACAAGCAACTAACACTTTCATTTTTAGCAACTTTGGAATGCTTGGCCTACAACCTCAGGAGTAAATTTTCGTGCATTAAACCTTTATTTTTAAAAAGCAAATTCAAACAGCATTAAATCACTGCATTTTACAAATATAATTTTCAATAAGAGAAAAAGTAGTAGTTCTAAAAAAGCACGCTTTAAGACTCTCCTTATCCTATGTTCTTCCAGTAAGATCAATATCTCTCTATGAAACTTATGTTTTATGCCCAATCATCAGCTAAAAAGCATCACGATTGAATACTGAAACCATGCACATGTAGCAATTTGTCACAAAAAGTATTATCTCCCTAAAAGTCAACTAAATACCAGAAAATCCTTGAAATTTCATTTAGTAAGTCTTCCTGATACTGTTTTAACAATAACAGATAAAAATGGCATCTAGGTTCCTGAAAAGGAAGGTTTCTGTTCTATGAATTTCTATGTTCTTATTAATTACCGAATTTCTACAAAAATAAGTTCAAATGGGAAAATAATTATTTTCATTTAAAAATATCTTTCACACACTTTTTCCTATGAGTAACAAGTCTATTAAAATGAGCAAGAATGTAGCCTTACAAAAGAAAGCATTTTTACCTGATATTTGCCTCAGTCTGTTCTGTATTAAATGTAATTCTATATATACATGAAATAGTCCTAAGTAATTGGAGATAATGAGGCAAAAAATTCAGACTGTATCACACACTAGGTATTTAGGCTCAGAGGGAAATGAAGTGTACATCTGAAGCATAGCTGAAGATGTTGTTTGCTTGCCACATCCGATAAATGTCAGAAGAAAAAGAGGGGATCTGCTTCTAAAATCCCTTAGCAACACATAGAAGTCCTTCTACTGACCTTACTGGATGGAACTCCACTGAAACTGGGCTGAAACTATTCAACAAAAGGATGGAAAATTGGAAAAAGGTAACACTTCTTTGTGACGCATGTTAGAGAGCTGATACAGAGTAAAGACCTAGTATTAGTTTCTTATGTAGGAACTTGGACTCTATTGCATCACTTTATCTTGAAGTGAAACTATCAGAAAGTTAGGATCAAATAGAAATTAAAGGCTGGAATATCAAATACAAGGGGTTGTTGATGTTTTTTCTTCCAAGAGGGGTATATTTACATGAAGTTGGAAAGAAGAATTTTTAATTATGTTGCATAGCATTTGGATTCAGTACAATTTTTTAAAACAATCAAATTTGATTCCTTAAAATCTTGTGGTAGAAAGTGGTGTTGACAGCTCTGTTTTCTAATTCAGTGTTTGTAAACAAATAGCTATATGATTTACTTCTGTATCAGAGTGAAACACCATCAGTGTTAAACACTGTGTGCATAGCTACTAAGGAATCTGTGTTTGATAAAAAGGAACCCGGTTACTGAGAGAATATCATAAAAAATAAGCTATATTTAGAAATCATCTTCTGCATATTGAATGTCACACTAACAAAGATAGAAACTTCGAAATAGGCAAATTTCTATCAGTGTCTCTATAGATAACACTAACAAGGGATTAAAGCTAAAATCTTCAAATGTGTGCTGGAGTGCTTAGTACCCAAATCCTGTTATAATCAGCTGCATGTTAAACTCATAAATCTACTGCTGTTCTTCACATGGCTGATCTGCAGCTTCATTGTAGGAGGAAGAACTTACTCATCTCATGGAGATCACTCCATGAGAATGAGCTAAACTATCCATATTTGTTTTCCACAGAATCATATTCATTGAAGTCTTTGTTTAAACAGTAGCTGAGCTATGTAATATGAGTATGATAAAACTGACAGAAAAACAGTAAAGGATATATCTTTTTTTCCACCGCAAGCTGGGATGTTACCTCCAAAATCGGACTATAGATCTTTGTGTTCCAGTGCTTCCACCAAGTATTAGCTCAGCCTTAAAGCTTTCCTAAATGAAGTGACCCTAACAAAAAAATAAACTGAGAAAATTTCTTGTAGTCATCTGCACCAAACTACATGCACTTCAAGTCAAATTCCTGTGAATTCACTTGGAAGCTAAAATCACAGAATCACAGAATGGTAGGGGTTGGAAGGGATCTCTGTGGGTCATCTAGTCCAATCCCCCTGCCAAAGCAGGGTCACCTACAGCAGGCTGCACAGGACCATGTCCAGGCGGGTCTTGAATATCTCCAGAGAAGGAGACTCCACCACCTCCCTGGGCAGCCTGTTCCAGTGCTCCGTCACCCTCAGAGGGAAGAAGTTCTTCGTCATGTTCAGACGGAACTTCCTCTGCTTCACTTTGTGCCCATTGCCCCTTGTCCTGTTGCTGGGCACCACTGAAAAGAGTTTGGCCCCATTCTCTTGACACCCACCCTTCAGATATTTGTAAGCATATATCAGGTCCCCTCTCAGCCTTCTCTTCTTCAGACTGAACAAGCTCAGCTCCCTCAGCCTTTCCTCATAGGAGAGATGCTCCAGTCCCCTCACCATCCTCATAGCCCTAATTAAAATTAAAAATTTAAAATTAATTTAAAAAAAACAGGATTAAGCATAATCTAAGCAAACCATAAATTAATCAACTTGGTAACTGGTTTCCTAACAGCCAGTGGAGTATTACCTTGTCATTGAGGGTTTCTGTCTCAGTTCTTTGTAGGCAAGCATGGGCCTTCTCTCACATTTACTAGTTGTTTCCCCTCTGGGTTTTTGAGAGCATCTCTGAATACTTCCTACCAGAGTATTGTTTTTAATGTTGAAAAGTGGCGGGTATTGAGTGGTGCTCAGAGTAAATTTTGGGATACTCAATAGAAAGATTTATCGAAGTGATTTATCAGTGAGGCACCAAGCAACATTTCCTCACAACCCTCCCAAGTTCTGTGAAGTGAAGCAGTGTCAGGCTTTAAGCACTCAACTCCAGTGTAGACCGTGAACTGCCAGAGTCCTGCTCCAACTATTGCAACGTCTCCTGTGGCCTGAAGCACAAGCTCATCTGAAAAAAAGTTTATCTATCTATATACACACACTCAAATAAAAACACATGTATATGCATATCTGTATATACATCTACTAGCTGAAATAAGCTTTCAAAGCAGCCAGGTGCCGACTGTAAGGTTGGAAGTCTGGATGTGGAAGAGATGAAGTTTCCTGAAGGGTTCCCTCTTGTTACCTGGCAAACAGGAGCAGAATTGTGATTACACAGGCCAGACTTGAGTTGAATATAGGGCTGTACTGGGTGTAAACGGCAAGGTGTTAGCAGTGGAGTGCTGCAGGGCTGGGCCGGCTCCAGCGGCCCCAGTGCAGGGCACGACCCAACCCCAAAGCCATGGGCGGGCACCTCGGGGAAAGCCGGGGGGAGAAAGGGCAGAAACCACCACACAGGCAGAGAAGAAGGGAACAAGAGCATGCAAAACAGCAGAGGAAACACCAAGGTCAGCCCAGCAGGACGTGATCCGTGAGAGAGCAGGTGCACCCCAAAGGGACTGCAGCCCATGGAGGACCCACACTGGAGCATATGAAAAGAGTGAGACGGAAGAAGCAGCAGAAACAAGCTTGCAATGTACTGACTGTGACCTCCTGAACTGCTCACTGCCTTACTGAAGTGACCTGTGGCTATTATACAGGGGGAAGAGAGGTGTCTGGAGTGAAGTGTGGAAAAAGCAGAGGAAAGGTGGTTTCTACCAGTGTTTCAAAAGTTTGAGGCTTTTTGCTTGTTTCCCCTATACTCAAATCTGTAATTAAATATTTAAGCTAAATGGCAATAAATTAAGTTAATTTTACCACATTAATCTGTTTTGGCTGCAACAATAATGACTGAGGTAAGAAACAGTTGACACATTGCTTGTCATATCTGAAGTGTTCCTATCTGAAAAGTACTATGAACAAGGGCATTCTGAGAGATGGACATGGAAACATAAAAAATATTGACCTTGATTTGTTTGACCACTTTAATTCATGCCAGAATTTCAAGAGCAAAATTTAAGGAGCTGGACTGCCAGAAGTGTAAGTCTGAGAACATAGCAGGAACCAGATGCAGATCTAATAGGGATGACTAGTTGCCACTGACAGGAATTCTTTTGGTATTCCGAGTTAAGGTACAAGAGAAGAGAATTAAGTCATTTGGTGTAAGATTTTTACAAAAGAATTCAAGAAAATTGTTGTAGTTCTTTAGGACACATCTCTCCATACACCTCTACTTGTGGCTTCGCAGCATGCCAAACATTTTTAATTGCATATACAGAAGTGTCTGCTGCTGACTCCCTCTACCATCTACTCTTGTCTTATGAAGATCCAGGATCTCCCAAAATTAGTTGTCATGTTGAATAAATCAAATTCAGTTAACACAGGTTGATGCCATAACAGCCTGCTTTTGGCGTACGAAATGAAAGTGCATGTAGCTGGGAAACTAATCTAAGTCTTTCCAAATACAAAACTGAATGGCTAACTGAATGCAGATGTCAAGAGTTATGCTCATTCCCACTCTTATCTTTACTGCCTAAAAGAGATAAGACATCATAACAGATTTTTTAAAGCTAAAATGTTAAAAAAAATATAAAATTTAAAAAGGTTAATAAAGTTGTAGTTGGAAAATGTTTGTTGTTTTTAACCAATTAAGGTTACTTCCTGTTGTGGTTTAGGCCTGGCCAGCAACAAACAACCACATGGCCACTTTATTGCCCTTCCTGCCGGTGGGGTGGGGAGGAGAATCAGAAGAAAAACACAAAACCTTTGTGCTGGGACACAGACAGTTCACTAGAACATCAAAGGAAGTGAACAGCAACAACAATAATACTGATAAGAACAAGGGACACACAGAGCAACTGTCTCACTGTCCAATGCCCAGTGTGCTCCTGAGCTGCGATTCACCTTCCCCCCGGCCAGCCCCCACTCAGCACCAAGCGTGATGGCACATGTTATTGAATACCCCTTTGGTTTGACCAGTTTGGGTCAGCTGGCCAAGCTATGTCCCCTCCCGGCTTCTTGTGAAAATTAATCCTATCCCAGCCAAACCCAGGGCTCTCCCTTCTGATTTAGCCTTAATTATTAAAATAAATAGAAGCCTTGTAATTAAAGAATGAAAACCAAAACATTTGGGAGGCAAGGCAAGATAAGAGTTTCTAAGAGAATCATAGAATCAGAGAATCATAGGTTAGAAAAGACCCCTAAGATCATGAAGGCCAAACATCAACCCAACACCACCATGCCTACTAAGCCACATCTCGAAGTGTCACATCTACATGTCTTTTGAACACCTCTAGGGATGGTGACTCAACCACTTCGCGTGGTAGCCTATTCCAATACTTGACCACTCTTTCAGTAAAGAAATTTTTCCTAATATCTAATCTAAACCTTCCCAATGCAACTTGAGGCCATTGCTTCTCATCCTATCACTAGTTAGTTGGGAGAAGAGACCAACACCTGCTTCACTATAACCTCCTTTCAGGTAGTTGTAGAGAACAACAAGGTCCCTCCTCAGCCTCCTCTTCTCCAGACTAAACAGGATTTCACGTCCTATATTTCAAGCGAACTGCTGGAGGACAAACAGAAGGAAGACACAGGCAAAGACTGAGAATTCTCATGAGAAAAAAGACTATTTTGGAAGACCTGTGTGCTTTGGATGCCCTTAGTACTCTGTTCTTACAATGCAATTCATTTTCACTATGACGTTGAGTCATATTGATCATCTACGGTTTCCCACAGAATATTTCTGGGCTCCTTGCTATTTTAATTTGTAACGACATGCAATGAATTTGTTAGTTGACTAAAGGTTCTGCAGAATTTTTATTCTATTCACATGAAATGTCCATTTTTAATTTGCTATCAAACCCAAAGATTTTCCACTGAGTTAGCTTGTGCAATGTAGTTGCTAGGCAACGAGAATAATTTTTCCTATCACAGTTCAGCAAAGAAAGATATACGTTTACCAGCCTGAACCTTACAGCTGCTTTGGTGGTTTAATTAAGTCTCTAATGTTTATAATCCCTTGTCACTCATATCTCTCCACACTCATTTCTTTTCATTGGAGTTTCATGCAGATGGGCACAGATGAAGCAGTTCTCAGACTGCCTGCTATATACACAAGCTAATAGCAAATTACCTGCATTAATAACTTAGGAGGGACCAGCATAAATGCTTAGAGCTTTTCAATAGCTTTCTCTTTGGTTAAACAATAGGTCATAAGTCACTAAACTCAACTTCAAAAGTCAAAGACGGAACAGCTGCTGATTTAGTGTTCTCAGTGTATAGATATTTCTAGGCTGATAGAATGTTTTCCCCCATAGTTTATTATTTCATATTTAAAACTGGACACGTTCAATATTTTGAAGCCTCTGATTAAGTGATCTCAAATAATTTTACTCATTAGATTGCCTCTTGTCATTCAGCAGTGAAATGTTTGTATCCAGTTATGTGTCCAATGCAGCGATCATGAATATAGTTTTAAAAACACATGATTTAGCATATTCAGTGAGTCATAAATTATATATAGCATTTTCAGACTGAAATAGGAAGATGGGTCAGTCAAGCCAATGACTATATTCCATTTAAGAGAAGGGTAGTTAAGAAGCAAAATAAGAATGAGCAAATTATATCAACTGTCTCTTCATGTCGAGAAGAAATCACTACATGAAAGGCAAGACAGTACTGGCAACAAAGTCTGTGTCTTGGTGAATAACAGTGCTAGTTCAAAAGGTTCTTCAGTTCCCACTTTGTTTTTCAGCAGAAAGATAGATTTGCATGCTGATTCAGTGTTTTCTAGGCACATGAACACTGTGATAACTGCTACGGCAGACTGAGCTTCAAAAACACTCCCCGAAAACGATGTTTTGGTTAACATAACAGATTCTCTAACTGTTGAACAGATGTAATTCATTAAAAGTTGAGTACGAAGAAAAGGTGGAGTTTTTATTATCTCCACAAGGGTTTTCAATCTCAACAACAAAAGCTCGAAAATGCACATCTTTCAGAACAGCTGATAAAAAAAACCCCAGGTGTTTTTCCATTTAGACTCCAAACAGCATTCTTTCCCACTCAGCACTTCATTTTTGAATCCAAGATTACTGAATTAAAAACCTCAAAACACTGAAGTTCCAGTAATAACTGGAGATTAGTAAGATTTAAGTAAGGTTTCATGGGGTTAGGTAAGAGAGGACCTTAATCGTAAATATTCCACCTCTAAAGAAAAAATTTCAGCACAAAACAGAACATACAGCTCTACTATAAAAACATGTTGCACTAGTTATTCCAGCATTTTTGAAGAACTAATTTTTGTCTGACAAAGGTAGGGCTAAGTGAAAGCAATACCTGCCGTAGGACCTAATATACCAAGTTTGGTGTCGCCCAAGAAGAAGGTCACGTCAGAGGCAAGAGGAATCTGAGGGTCATTAAAGAGACAGATAACAGACAATGGCAGGGACCTGTATAGGATGCCAAATGATTCGCTACCTTCACTCCATTTGTGCTATTTATGCAGAATACAATAATTAGGACTTACTACCTAGACAGTAACTTAGGGACAGAACAACCCTACTTTTTCATATGTGGCATATGAATCCAGGCACACCGAAATAAGACCTCTAAATTTGCTCCAAATCATTGCCCAAAAATAAGCAAGAACGGACCACTACAAAAAAGGATGTTGCTGGAAAACAGGACTTTACTGTCCTGCCTGCTATGCCAAGATGACTGGAGGAATATCCACCATCTTTACACTAGCAAGGACTGTGGTACCTTCTTGGAAAACAAACAAAACCAAACGTAGGCAGTTAGCTTAGTCTGCGTCGCAGTAGAGCGTAAGAACATTAAACATTGAGCTAGTTTGTTTTCTGCAGCAGCAAAGATGTGAGCCTTACTTTGATACTGAGATCAATTTTTTTCTGGTAACTTCATAGTGAAAACCATCAAAACATTAAGACTATGTCCTAGGTTCAGCTGGGATAGAGTTACTGTTCACAATAAGCTGGTTGGACTGACCCAACCCAGCCAATCAAACGGGATATTCTATACCGTGTGATGTTATGCTCAGTATTTAAATGAGGAGCTGGCTGAAGGAAGGGGATTTGCTACTCAGGAGCAAGCTGAGCATCAGGTAGTGAGAACATTGCATGTTGTATATTCTTTTTATTACTCTTACTGTTGTTATTTTCTTCTCCCTTCGCCATTCTGTTAAACTGTTCTTATCCCAACCCACAAGTTTTGCCTTTTCATTCTGATTCTTCTCCCCATCCCACTGGGTAGTGGGAAGGAGTGAGAAAGCAACTGTGTGGTTCTTTGTTGCCAACTGAGGCCAAACCACAACAGCTGTCCTACAAATAGCATGACAAACTGCAAGTAACTAAAAACAACATTGCAACTACAGGGGCTACCTCTAGTTTGTGTTTTCATTACATAGTCATGCACAGCATTACCCTGTTGTGTTGGTGTAGAATGTGTACCAAATTTCTGCTCAGGCAATCATTCAGTTGAGTCAACCTTTCCAGCAGAGTCTTTGATTAGAAGGGTAAAGCCAGGACAGGTGTACCCTGCTGCCTGCTAAAGCCATCAGTGTCCTTCCTTGTTCCTTTAACATCTGCAGGCAAGCAAAATGCCACACATAGTTTTTTCGAAGGAGAGGTTCCTAGCCCTCATTCCCACTCAGTTCACCTGTGCTGGAACAGCTGGAATATGGCACCAAATAGTCTGAATTAAAGATATACTGAAAAGCAGAAGCTTAGAAATAGTGCAGTAGGAAAAACGTGCCCAGGAGGTTATAGGGCAGTCATAATGCTGACATATCAAAAAAGGCTGCCTTTAAATTTCTTCTCTTGGACATATTTCTCTTCCACTGTTACGGCAGACATTTTACAGTAATAGCTCACATAGAAGAATGACAAAATTTGCATTTAAGACAACTGAAAGTGTCCTATCACTGATCTGTCCTTTATTGAAAGTTAGCTCTCTGAACCAGCTTTATTTTTTTTCCTACCTTTTGCAACAAAAAGGTCCCACAAAAAATGCAAGCAACGACTTCATCACACAATGTGCTATGCACAAAAAAAAGGAAAAACTCTTACATGGCAGTTCCTGGAACACATTGAGCTATTTACAACTACTGGAAAAGTTTAACCAATAAAGGCAAAAGACAAATCTCCAGAGACTCATAACTCCCTATTTTAAGGCAGGGTATAAGTAATGATTAAACAGCATCATTAAAGCATGGACAAATTATTTGCCATCAATAACACCACCAACAAATTACCTCTTAGGTCTTCATATGTTGTCCAACCATATTAGCCATAATTTTTTAATGAACTCATCTGTAACAACTACAACAGTGGCTTTATTCCATAAACTTTCTTGGAAACAGGATTTTTCTGTGAATTCAGTCTCCTCGGTTTCAGGGGGGCACAAAAAAAACCAAAACAAAAAAACCAGCCACTAAACAACCTCCCAAAGAACCCAAACCCTGAACTTAAACTACTAACTTCCCCATGGCTTGCAGTATTCAGTGAAATCGTACACGTAGCTATTATCTTGGCTAAAAGTCTTCTTTAGTGTGCTTGTATACGTGGACAAGGTGTTGTCCTAAGGTAAGAGATGCAAAATGGTGTGTTATGTAGCTAAAATTAGAGAAAAGCTGATACACTCCATAAAATCAACAATAGGGAAATCTCTATCTGTTAATATGAACGCTGCTGAAATTTACATAATTCTTAACAGTCTAGATTGCCTCTTGAAGATATTGAGGCAAATAGAGTCAGAAATATACCTTTTTGAAACCATAGTTTTATGAAATGTCTGGATAAAGAACGGAAACCAAGCCACTCATATTTCTTCAGTAACTAGCACAGGACAGATTTTGGCAGCAAGGGCATCGCTTGCATTTTAAATCTTATCTGAAACAGTTTTAAAAATAACTGGTCTGTCAACTTGAGTCAATCATTTTATTTTTAATCCTCTAATACTCTATAGCATTTCTCTCCAAGGAATGTTTCCAGTGTACTGTCATGTCATATTAGGGAGTCGATATGGAGATTGTATATATTGATGAAATTGTTAAATTCAATCTTTAGCCCAAAAGAAAGTACAGCAAATGTAAAATTGAACTGAAACTCTTAGGTATACTGTAAAATACTTTAAAGAGCTGTTTTATGATATTTTTGTTGGTTTCAAAGCAAAATTTTCATTTAAGAACAATAGTTTTTCAGTGAGGAAAACTACTTTTTTGGTGTCATTGTGAAAGTTAACACTGCCGTAACATACTAAAGTGAATCACTATTGAAAGCCTCTGAAAATTAGCTGAATATTTTTAACTGTCCAGTTTCATTACTTTTTCAAAGCCTTGCTAGAAGCATGACCTTTTCAAAGGGTCCCATGCTTACTCCTAAACTTGCCTAGAGTAAACTGAGCACACGTTTTGATTAAATGATCAAATATTTGCTTTTATTTTTTTGCACCAGAACACCCACCATGCTTCAATCCTTTGGAATATAGGAGTACAGGATTTTTTCGTGTTCCTAGTTTCTCCTCTAATCTTTCACAGTAGGTTGGAAGGAAGAAGTATGGTCTTTTCTGCTATATAACTAGCTAACTCCTTTTGACCGTTCCATAGCTAAGGTAGGATTCTTTCCTGAACAAAACCACCTTTCTAACTCTTTCTGCTGCCCAGTCTAAAATTTTTGCGAAATTTGCTTTCCTACGTCCAAGATGGGTGCTAAAGACTATCATAAATATCTAACAGGTATTCTGCTGCTGTGATAATTCATTCTTCTAAATATTTTCTGCATGTTGATCTCTTTGGCTTCAGACATTTTACTACAACTGATCTGGAAAGATACAACCCAGTCATGGTGGGCTGTGGTTAACATCACATGCTTCAGGAATTTCTTCAGCAAGAACCTCAAAAACAATTTATCTGTCTATCTATTGACAGATACTTCCCTAAACTAAAGCATTGCATTTCAGTAAATTATATATTATAATATTATTCCTGTGCACCTTTTGTTTATTATTCCACAAAATACAAGTATTTCAGATCAGGAAAAAAAAATTCATTATATCCTTCATCAGTTGTTACTTATAAGTCACTACTTATTTAAAGATTTTATTGACAATGTGGATTAAGTTAAGCTTGGATTTAGACAGCTGTGTAATAACTGATCAATAGCTGTTTTGTTGTCTTTCAAATAGGCTTCCCATCTCTTCAATAAGTGTACATACAAATGTTTAAAATGTGAATAACAGATTAATTTAGTGTTTTCAATATGTGGTAAGGTATATATGCTTGCTAAACCCACTAATATAAAACATGTGCAATAATTATAAGCATTATAAACTAAATCTGATATCTCTCATACAGACTGATTTTTCCAAATAAGAACAAGATGCACATACATTTAGGACAAACAGCTTAGTTCTGGAAGATGCATTTAAAAAAACAAAACAACAGAGTAGCCATAAAATAATAGAAATTAACTAGCAATAGTAAAATTTGAGTTTGATGGGCCTTTGTCCATTTATAAAGAAATTTTACTATAGATGTCTGTTCACTATCCTGTCATAATAAATGCTAAATGTTTATTGCTTTTTTACTAAAGTTATATGTTACAAAAAGGTCAAAGTCCAGCTTTAGAAAAATATTAATCAACTGAAAAAATGTGCTTAATTTTGGTTGATATAACCTATGACATGCTACTGTATGAAACATCAGGAGGGAGGTTATTACAGCAGACAGGACAGAGGGTAACAGTGTGTAATGTGAATGTTCTCTGTGTTCAGTAGCAAGCTGTAATGAAAGCCAGCAGAATTTTACTTGTAGTTGAGATTCCAGAAATTCTGGTACCATAGCATCTTTCTTACAGTAAGCTATGGTGCACAGTGTAAAAGCAGAAGGAGATGATTCCAGCTTTTTTACTCCTTTTGAAAGATCTCAGGTCTGCAAGCATAATTTTACAGTGCACTGAGAGGCACTAACTATGCTTAACACATATTGAGACATTGTCCTCACTCAGGAAGGAGGGAAGGTGGCATCCTTCATCTTCACTGTTCATTGTAACCACTTTGTAAGTACAAGACGGGTGAAATAAAGGAGAGGAAAGCTGAAGCTAGGACAGTAGATGCATCCTTACAGCCTGCAAAGGTAATCTCTTGTATTTTTAGATGTGACTGAATCAAGACTAGCAATTCAGGATGTAGAAAAGCATGCCGAATCTTCTGAAACAGAAATTACGCAAGCAAATATTCCATATTATCTACTGAATCATTTATCTAAACAGCTTTACACATACACACAAAGAGAAAATAAAAAGAGGAAACAGATTTACAACAGAGAACTTTATTCTTCTTAACCAAATTATTGAACATCATCGTGTAGCTGCTCTTTGTTATTAATAATCATTTTCAACCTGTAAAGTGTCAAGTATAACCCTTCCTGTTAGCGCAGAAATTTTAGTTGTAAAATACTTATCAGCAGCATATGTCTAACAGCAGCAATTGACTAGACTGTGAACCACATAAGCATTCTCTAATGAGCTTAGTTATCTCAAATTAAACAATTCATCTTATTACCACTCTTAGTTATTCAAAATCTTTACAATTTATTCATTCATTAAAAAAAGAAATTAAACCCTGCTACGTGCAAGAAATAAAACTTTCAAGTGTGAGGTTTAAAGTAATAGAAAAGACCAAGCTGGGTGCTTAGCCTAAGCTACATTTGGTGCCAAAAACTTTCAACTACTAGAAATTGTTTTCAAATAAGAAGACACATTCGTGTTCAGAATTACTCTGCTCACTTTATTCATAGAAGTGCTTATATAAGTACTGTGTGTATTTGTATGCATGCATATGTCTTCATTATAGCTGTCTTTCAGAAAACTAAATGAGGAATAAGCCACCAATTCTTCAGACATTTAAAGACACATAGTATTACCTTTGTGAAAAAACATCCATTAGATATAAAAATGTTCTTTAGAGACATACTCCTTTCCTGCTAGCTTGTAACAAGGTATTAGGAAAGTCATGCCTGCAAACAAATCATATAGCAGAATAAGCCCAGCCTTATAGCAGACAGGTGCTGCTGCCATCTTAAATTTTACACTTCAGCAATTAATTACCCTCAGTTGTGCCAGACCACCATGCAGAGGTTGCCAAACAAAGCTTTGTCTAACATATTTCCTGTAGACGACAACAGATTCCAGATGACAACTCCATTCTGTTACCTGCTGTCCAGTTATCCGAACCAGTTTATGTGCCGTTTTCTGTTCAGCGCTCTACTACTTCTGCTCTTCTGCAAGATAAAACAACTTTGTCAGTGCACATACCAACCCCACCACTAAATCTGTATGCTATCTTGTCTTCTGTGATTAAAAATATGACTGATTAGAATTATCCAGACTCAACTGTGCCTGCTTCAACAAGCCATTATTTCACATTCCTTTCAAAATTTTTTAATTCCTATTACGCATCTGGAACATAATTGCTGTATGCCCTTTCATGCAGATCAGAACTACTTTTGACTTTTTGTTGAAAGGTTATCATGCAGAATAAGCCAAGAAAGCTCTTTTCTGTGGGCACAAAAACCCTCTGAGCTGTTGGATTTGCATAACTACATAAAAATTTACATAACAATTTTTGCACTTTTAAGTGTCCCATATTACTGTATATCTCAACAAAAATAAAAATCCCATATTTATATTCAAGGTGTTTGCTACATATATAAAAAGCCAGTCAAAACGCACATTGCCAGCTGGTAAAGGACTATGTGCAAAACAGCTTCTAAAAGAGAAAATCCGTGAAAAGCTAGTGGTAGAGCCTCAGAAGATGATTCTTTTTCCCCCTTTTAAGGGGGTAACTAAGAGAAGAAAAAATCTGAACCTTGAAGTTATTTGATCCAGTGATTGAAACTGGATTCTAACTTCCTTAAAAATTAGTGTCTTATACAAAGAGTTCAGACTGTTCTAGTGAACATACAAAAAGCACTTTAGGAAAGTATAAAAACAGATCATGTTCTGCAGTCCTCAGTTCTTTCCTGATGTGTTTAAACTTCTTAACCAAATTTCTTGGTCATTTCGTAGGACCTACATAATTAAAAGCCCAGACCAAGGAACAGACAAAACTGCTAAGTCTTCTTCTCTCAAGTCTGTCTGAGCAGGAATTTTAATTCTCAAATCTGAGAAAAATCCATCTCAAAGCAAGATTTCATGAACCACAAAAACAAGGAATTAATATTATCAGTATCAGATTCTAGATCTGAGTAACCAGCATTTTCAAGGTTAGGTAATTATTGTAAAACTATTCCATCAGACAGAAAGATGTTGAAAAACTGTGGTTTTGATAAATATAACTTTTCAGAAATGAAATTTCAGATACTAAAATTAATTTGTTGTTTTAGACTGACAGAATTCTGCAAGTTTTTGTGAATCATTATTGGACACTGAAGATTCACATAGCACTTTTTCCAGTTGAAGTCATCTTGGCAACTTGAATTGCTGAAATACATAAAGAAGGTGTTCTTAGCTTCCAATCCTGAATACAAGCTACAAAGTAATAGACGTTCTTGATTTTTCTAAAAAATAGTTTATCTAGTATGTCTGCCTCACATGCTGCTAGGTTTGTACTGCAAACAGTAGTAACTATCATTTCAACATGGAAATGTATCAAAAAGAAGAGAAGTTATAAACATGTTTTGAGGGGAGGCAAGGGAAGAGATGATGTTGATGAAAGAGATCAATGTTCTTATTCAGAGCAATACTGAAGGCAGGTCCCAAACTACAAAGAAAGTAGCATAGATGCTCACACTGAAATACATCAAGAGTTTTAATCAGTGTTTGAACAACATAACATTATGCTACAGTACCTGTTATTTGTATTGATAACAAATAACTGCCGACCTCTCCTCTTTTTTCCGCCTCCACGCTATTTGTAAATACTGCAGCAGAAGTACTTTACCAAGTATCTGATGTTTTGGGGCCATACATTTGCTAAAGCTGATAATCTGATGAGTGTTTTCACCCAAGAGAGCCTCCTTGGTAATCTTCATTTAATTAGGATTAGTTTTTACTGAAATTACCTAGTTTGGGCATAATCTTAAAGATCCTCATAAAAAACTTCCCAGCACAGCCCACTGAGAAGAATAGACATCACGGCAGGTCGCAGGAGACCTGCTTACATCTTATCTTACAAATACATTCATCCTTGAATCTAAGTCATCAAAACTGAAGTTTGAATAATGAAGGCAGTCACAATGAGACATCTAGACTGTTTCCTACAGAAGGTGATCTAAGGCAAATGGAACTGCAACTTACAATCAAAGTAGACCTGCTGGGCTTGGCAGACATCTCCCTCCTAGACCTTTCCATGTTGTGAGTGATACATGGGTTTTACTGAATAATTCAAACCTGATTCTTCAATTTGATCAATTGTTCAGAGTTTATTGATCCAGAAACTGAAACGGTACCAAGACTTGTCTAGTGCAGCCTTCACCCCCAAAAAATTGCATCTTGAAACCTTTCCAAGAAACAATATTAAATATACAAATAAAACAAAAGAATGTAATAGATTTGAAAATGCTTATGAAAAAGTATTTCAAGTAGTTTCTATTGGTGACAGATCAAACAGAATTCTTTTAACACAACAATTTACAGTCTTGAACAGGAATGTGAGTATGGAATCCCTGTTCTGCATAACACCATTGAGAGATAAAACATGACCACAGTCTTAAAGATTTTGAACACTTTCAACAAAAATGAAGGCAAACAAACTGCTATGGTGCTATTAAATGCTTTTATGTTTTCATTTTCTTTCCCTTCCTTGAGCCCCAGCTGCTGTACATTCAATTGTTCTAAGGTAAGAATCACCAAGTCAAGCTCAGGCTTCCAGTGTCCTTTCAAATTTTTCTTTGGAATATATTTCTCTCTATCCTACTTTCTGAAGTATGAATTGACTTCAGGTCAACCACTGTGTCACCCAAGACAGCAGAAGTCTTTGTATGTGATCTGGCTTTGACTTAAAAATTTCAGCCTTTACTCACAGTTTTCCTTCTGATGGAGGAATAGCATAATTACAGTTTGTCTATTTAAGAAAGACTTTGTCCTCTTTTGGCTATGAACAGGGGTAATGCGGCATAGTTTGCTTTTGAGTGTTACTAATATCTGAAGTGTAGTTAATCATCTTACTTCTGTAGTCTGAATAACTCCCTGAAAAACTGGTGTATAGTGTCATGTCATGTAAACTCCAAGACTGAATATTTTTAGAGTATTTTTCTCTTATCCTTTCCTCATTATCACAGCAGATAATACACAGGTAAAGAGTGGAGATCGGGTGGAAACAAGATCAACACTCATTACTGGGAGACAACTTTGCCCCATACACATTCCCAAGGAAATAAAATTTCAGAAGGAAAAGGAATGGAAATAAAATTAAGGAAACTGAAACCTGACTAAAATACACAGTTCAGTTCACTGGCAAACAGAAAACACAAAATGAAGTTTGAAGAATTATGTCTTACAAACAAGTTTTTGAAACCTCTCTCTACTCTGTGGAGAGAAGATGTGTAACCAAAGAAACAAGCAAGTTCGGAGTTTTACGAGGTCTGTCACTGTGAGCTGCAGTAACTGCACTGCAGCCAACAGCACTGCCTGCTGATATTGCAGCCAGTCTGACCCACTACAGCTTTACTAGACCTGAGGGAAAAGGAGGCCAGGAGGGAAACAAATTAGAGTTTTGTCTTAGATATCACTCCCCAGAGGTTTGAAAAAGTGCAGATACCTTATTTTTTCATGACTTGGCATTAACAATGAACACTCATTCACCTGTCAGACACTTACTCTGTTTTCAAATTAGTGCATCTTTGATCATTTCTCCAAGGCCTTAAATTTACAGGCTGAGCTGGGCAAACGTGGTTCTCCTTTATGTATTTCCCCCCCCTCAATGTGAACCAGGAGTGCCAAGCATACGCAAATAAAACCAGTGCAGGTCAGTTGAAACTGTATTAACTCTGAAATGCCTTGTATCCTAAAGGTAAACTTTGCTTTCCATAAAGACCATATACTTCTGAAATTAAGTTTCGTTTGCTGAAACATTTTTTAACATCAGAACTTTTGTCAACTTTTGAAAAATATTTCAAGTAATTTTGATTTTTTTTTCTCATTCAGTATAAAAGGATTGAAGTTTATGCTTAACATATTCAGAGAAAGATCCACTGTTCAATACTTTAGCTATGTAGTAACAGCCAGTGGCTATCTAGGAATGCAAGAACCATCCATTACTTAATACACAAGCATGACTACGTAGTAGCTCTCAAAAGTGGCTAAAAAACCTGAAGATTAACTAAAATTGGCCAAACTTGTCAAGGTCAAAAAAATAAAAACATTCTTCAGATAAGTGAGCAGTAAGGAGAAGCACGGGTAAGACATAAGCCCATCACTAAACAGGGCAGGGAAGCTAGTCACTAGTAATGCTGACAAGCCAGAAGTTCCCAATATCGTATTTGCCTCTGTCTTTACTGGCACAGCTGGACCCCAGAGCACAAGATCAAATAGCTATGACAGTGCACCTGTCAACCCACCAGTAGTCGAAGAAGAGCTGGTCTGCAGGTTCTTGCAAGATCTCAGCCCACGTAATTCTATGGGCCCAGTGGTGAATCCACCCCAGGGTGTTAGAAGTGGCTGACATTGCTGCAGGGCCACCATCTATAATATTTGAAAAGTGCTGCAGACTGAGGAACGTCTCTGATGCCTGGAAGATGGCAAATATCAAATCCTGCACCTGGCTGGGAATTACCAAATACCTCAGTGCAGGCCTCAGTCCAAGTGGCTGAGGAGCAGTCTGGCTGAGAGAGACCTGGGGGTCCTGGTGGACAAAAAGATGAATATAAATTAGCAGCATGCTGCTACAGCAAAGAAGGATCCTGGACTGCATCCACAGGAGCATTACTAGCAGAGATAAAGATGTGATCATCCCACTCTACTCAGTGATTTTTCAGACTGCACCTGGAGTACTGTGTCCAGTTCTGGTCCCCACATTTCAAGAAAGATGTCGACAGACTGGAGCAGCTCCGAAGGAGGGCTGCACAGATGGTCAATGGGCTAGAGAACTTGCCCTGTGAGGAAAGACAGAAGGAGTTAAGCCTTTTCTCCCTGGAGAAGAGAAGGCTCGGAGGGGGCCCTGTCACAGTATTCCAGTACTTAAAGGACAGCTACGAAGAGGACAGAGACTGTCTTTTCACAAGGAGCCACATGGTGAAGACAAGCGGTTACAGGTACAACATGCAGAAGGAGAGGCTTCATTTCGCCATCATTAAAGTTTTTTACAGTAAGAACAATCATTTGCTGGAACAACCTCCCCAGGGGGATGGTAGAGCCTCCATCACTGGAGGTTTTCAAGATGCAATTGGACAGCGTGCTGGATAATCTCATCTAGGCTTCCTTTCCCACAGAATGTTGGGCCAGATGATTGTTTGATCCTTCCAGCCTGGGCTATTCTATGACATCTGGAATTATTCTCAACAAGAAAATGATTGGGCCCTGCTGTTATTGCATGATTCTTGCATTAACAAGTGCCTGAATCACTGTGAATCATTAAGAGGCTTTACAGACTTATTAAAAAGTAAATGTATATGAGTTTTTCCACAGTTTCTCAGATGTTTCATAATGTACTTTAATGACATAGTTACTATAGCTATTTATAGGACCAGTAGGACAATAGAAGCTTGAAAGCAAAATTGTACAATTGAATCTGCAGCTATTTCTACAGTAAAATACTTATAAAAATCAGTGGGATGTAGAGTGTTATGAGTGAATAATAACTCCAGCACACATAGACAATATTAACTCCATCTTAGTCTGCTGCCTCATCGACACAATAAGACACAAAAAAATTCAACAACTACCTCTGTTTCAACCTGTTTAGAAGTCAGTAACGCACAGAATATTGTGCAGTGGAGTCACCATTAGCAGGGGACACTTTTCAATGAAGCCCTTCACTTTTCAAATCTGTTTTGCTATTCTTGGCCTTAGCTCCCATTTGCCACACTGGTTAGACTGCCACCAGCCCCACTCACACCACTCATACAAGAACAGACATGACTACCAGTGGCTCCATCCTTAAGCATACATTTTGTTTCTATAATGAAAACAATTTCAGATTATTTTGATACTGGTGCAGTAGTGGGGTACACCATGTCACGCCAGATGGTTTAATCCTCTACCAGATACTGAAGAAATTTCTAGATCTTTCTCCAGTTGAAATTCAGGGCTACTCTGTGCCCCTGTCACTGTCATGTACCAAAGGGACCTATCCTTTCTTTCTCTTTCCATAAAGCTTCAGACCTGTGAGTCTTTTAGGGCTATTTCACATTCAGCTCCAGTTCTAATGTGGGATGTGGGTTCAGTGTCAAGCTAGCAGTGCTATGGATCTTTCAGTGTATATCAATTTAAATCTTCCAGGTATACATATCCTCAGCAGGCGAAGTCAATTAATCAGATCAGGAGATAAGAGAGCCTACAATATATATGTAAAAAGACTTAATTACCATTGCAAAAGAAGGCTCAGAAGGCTGCCTCTAGATAGCCTTACTGCAGCAGCAGTATTTGCAAGGAAGAAGAAACAGTTTATATAAAGTCTCTATTGGCACAAAAATAAGCTGGCAATTAAAATATACAGGCTGCTAAACAATGAACTTTTCTAAACATCTGGGAATTAAAAAAGGAGAGTTCATACCTACAGTCACTAAAAAGGGGATAAGAAAATGGACTGATAACCTGAACAGTTTGTTACAAGCATATATCTATGTTCCCTGCTTGCCAAAACAGGTTCATGCCCAAAATTTTAGCAGATTGGAGTTAATCCATAACAATTTTTTTAGTTTAATACTAAGAGATAGTAAGCTTGGTATTTCTGTATTTCATTTTAAAATGAGGTCCAAAAGACAGTCACAACCTGAGCTCAGATAACAAACACTGAAAGAGTAGGTGCTAGGGTAGAATGAACAGCAGGTGACCATGGAGTGGGTGATTCTTCATTTGCGTGTGAAACGTGAAAGATGTATAAAAGTAAACAGATTTAAATTATTTATCCTAACCAGTACTAGAAATAGCAAGTAACTTTGAAAGACATATTGAGTATGACAAGAAAAATACGGTATTTTTTCACAACATACAGACTGATGTGTTTCAGAGGACAGAACTCTGAAAGCTGTAAGAGGTAGAGGGTTGTGCAGGAGGACACAAGTCCCCAGAGATTAGAGGCACTATTTCTGACAGGGTTACCTACCAAATGGGTCTGGAAAAAGGGAAAAGGAATACATAAAGTCTTCAAGAGAGCCTGGCTTTACTCATACTCTTATAATACAAAAGCTATATTCGAAGACCTTTTGTATATTTAAGTCATCATGGCAGAAATACCTTGTCTAATATTTGTTTCTCTTCACAGTAAATCCTATGCTGAAATCACAAGGACAAAAGAAAAACATCTCTATGAATTTCATACTGTCCAGATAAAGAACAATCTTTGAAAAAGGTTTTGAAGAAACGGCATAGACTGGAAGATTCCACGCAGTACCAGCGTCTGGTACCAAGCACAAGTACTTCAGTCTTTGTGCATATCCAGTTTGTCGTTCTGCTCTGGGCTTCCACACTCTAATGATCATAGTAGACTGTTCTTGGGCCCCATAATTAAATAAAAGCTATCCCCAAAGACATAAGGAAAGGATCTGCCCTTCAAAGCTGTTGGCATCAAGTACTACGCAGAGAGTCGAGTAATTTTTTGGTTTGTTTTGGCATGTTTTGTTTGTTTGGGGGCTTCTGTGGGTTTTTTATTGGGTTGCTTTGGTGGTTGTTTTGTTTTTTAAGATGCTAGTGGCATAAGCATCTCATCACCCATCCTAGGGAAAACAAGTAATTCTTTTTTTGTTCTGGTTAGATGCATGATAACACTTTTCCTAGTCTATTCATCAACATTAGTTGATACAGGTTTTCTCATTTTAAGACTAGATTTACTCCACTGAAATATGATAACTTTTTAATTGATTTGACTAAGCTCAAAAATCCCTTCAATTTCAACACAACATCAGCATGCCACTTATTATGTTGAACTATTTTTGTAAAATGAGAGATAAGTGATTTTAGAGGAAGCTCCATAGGATACAAGATTTACTAATGCATTTGTCAGTGCTTCCTTCTCCACCATCTTACCCGAGAGACCTCTTTTCTCCTTGTACAGTAAAATGGATAATTCTTAAATGGTAGTTTACTTTGACCTTCCTTGATACTATAGAAAAGATAACAGCAATTTCTCTGAGGTTCCCTAGTTTAGAAACTATGCTTTCCCTTCAGTCCTTTGTGCCTAACTTCTTTTAAGCTCACTGATTTTTTTTTTTTTTTAGATATTAGCCTAAGGATGATATGTCTGCCTCCTGAGAGATGTGGTAAAGGAGGTTTGGCAAGAAAGTTTCAAATTGTTTAAGGCTTCAAAGACTGAATATCATGTTTTGATTACACAGAAGTTGAGTGGCAGTAGCAGTCCACCTGCTTTTCTCCAAAGCCTGTCTAGCTCATTCCAAACAGCATAATTTCATCCAAAATTCTGAACCATGAAACAAAATTCTCTGCACTTAGTACTCTTCTATCAGCAGTTCTTCACAACATAGGTGAAGATTCTTTTAGGATTACACTTGCTCCTTGATTCATGTTAGAACGGAAATGAGTAACACCTCGGTGACTGAGAACTGAAGAAAAATGAGAAACCTGGAATGAGAGAGTTCCCCTTTTCCACGGCCTCCTCTCCCAAATGCAAGAAGTCGATTCCAAATATGTTGAGAGTTTTAAGTGCTCAGACCAACAGCATTTGTAACCGTTCCCAAATTTGCCACCGTTTTATGTCTGTCGTTAAAATGTGCCCTGCTCAGTATCTTAAAAGCATAAAATAGACCTCGTAGGCTGCTTCCAGACCATGCTTAATGCTTATTCTGGGGAGAGAGGAAAACAGCATATAACAGAATCTGTAGCACTTCTGCAGGTTCTGTTGAATGTCTCCAGGAAAAGTCTACACATGCACTATAAACTTCTTCACTGTAGAAAACAGCAGAGGATTGAGAGAATAGTTTCAAGTACTACCATAAAAGCCTAGGTCTTCAAGTCGGTATGTTCTCCTTATTCTGCAAAACAGAGTCTCATTTGGCATTATCCTTTCTCCTGTCTGGGACGATAAATTATAATCTCATATTTATATTACAGAAAAAGTAAAAACATTTTAAATTCCAGAAACAACTGAAAACAGGACAATATAATAAAATTTGCTTGGTGGCATTACCAATTAAAGCTGCTAGAAGCTTACTGTCCTGAAACTTCCAAGCACAGTAGCAATCACAGTATTTTGCCCTTAATGACTTCCACTCTGTTTGAAATGGCAACACTGCCCACATTGTACCATCAAGGGAACTGAATCAGTTCAGGTAATTCATCCCAAGTCACATCAGATGTTTAACAAAGGCCAGATAAGAGGAAAACAAATCCAATTTCTGATCCTCACAAAGTTTTAATTCTCCAAACAAATTTGAAACCCTCAGTCTATGCACTGATCATTTCCCACTTGTTTTGATACAGCCAGTTCTAGAATAGAAGACAGCTACAACAGAGCTACAGTGTGCAACAATGGAGAATAAAATGCTTTTAAAATATTTAATAAATAAAAGCAAGAAGTAATAATGAAAGCTGGACAATAACCTTTCTACCCATGCTGGCTGGAAGTACCATATCAAAATTGGTAACTGTATCTGGAAAAAATCTCAACTTTAGTGCATCCGCAATCATATGACTAATTTAGTTGTCAGATTTACAACCTGTTCTTCAGCATTTCAGTGAGTACCTAAATGTTCAACACTCAATAAATCTGTGAAACTGTGCTGTGAGTGGCTACAGTCAACTAAGATGCATTGAACAGAATCATTAGTTAAAATGTTAAATAAATGACAGCCACAAGTTTCAGAAACTGGTCAGCGATTACTAGTTTGAGAAACATTTGGCATACACTATACAGTATTTTGAATTTTCTGCTTAGATGAACTCATAGAAGAAATATTTAAAGTAGCAGGATACTGAGTGTCACTGGAGAGCCTGACCTAAAGTTGGAAAGCCTTTTGTTTAGAAAACTAATCTATAGTTCATAACTGATCTGCAGGTTCTATCTCTAGATATCTTATGTACCCATGCAGCTTTGTCTAAAAGTTAAACAAGTACAGTTAGACTAACATTGCCTGTAAGGTCAAGTTAGAAAGAATCAAGGTTTTATTTTCTTAATTGAACTGTTTTTAGTATATTATAGAGTGAATTATCAGAAAGTAAGACAAGATCACATGTACAGAGAATTAAGATGATGCAAAGAAATGCAAAATGGGATAAAGACCACACAATATATACCAAAAACAACGTGCATAGGCTAACATTTTTGTAGGAGCAAGCACTTTTTTTAATAAACAATTCAATCTTTTTAATGGAATCATTAAAAATGAAGCCAGGAAGCTGGGTGCTTCCAACTAAGTTGTGACGATCCTTTGTAATATGTCAAAAATTTAATTTGGTCTGTACTTGTATTCAACTCGGGAAGCTGTTCATTAGTTCCTGTTATGGTTTTCCTAATAAATATCAGATGAAATTTATGGTCACACATTGATTTTTCAGGTGTAGAGCCAATCTCCCCCCTGACTGGGTTTGGGGGTTATTTAGCAACTTCAGCCTATTTTCAAAGAGTAGAATTTGGGCTGGCAGTTTAGGTTTAGAAATATCACACACAAAACTTCCCAACAACTATAAACAAGTGCATGATTTTCTACTATGAAGTATATAATTTGAAGAGCTCCATGATGTCTTTGAAAAGTTACACTGGGGTGGTCAGTCAGTGTAATATTAAATTTATTTTTTCTTTCTTCTTCTGTGGTTAGTAGAGCAGATTGAATTTCTATACAGGCTTTCTCTCTTCCAAAACAAACACATCAATGTTATTTCCCCTCATTTCTTTCCTGAAAAGCAGTAACAAAAGCCAGAAACAAAAAGGCTTGTAATATAAATTATAACACAAGAAAATATTTAACAGATTGCACTGATATAATTTCAGAAAGAAAAGAGATATTCCCAAACCTTGTAATTTTTATTGCTGCAGCACACACATTTTTCCAGTACGTATTTATTTGTGCATATGTGAAATGCAGGTCTATCTGAAGCACAGGAAGGAAGAATAAATTTAACCATGTTCATTCTCAATTAACACTCACATTTTACCACACTAAAGATCTCCAATAACATCTCTGGACTACCCAGTACCTGCTCCAGGCACTGATAAACTAATCTGCAGTCACATCTTGCATTTCCAGAGCAATCAAATGCTTAACTGGAAATTACTTTTTCTTCATGTCACTCCAGTCTTCAGAAAGGGCAAGAAGGAGAACCCAGGGACCTACAGGCCCATGAGCCTCACATCCATCCCTGGAAAGGTGATGGAACAGCTAATGCTGGAGGTCACCATTAAGCAACTGGAGGAAAAGAAGGTTATCAGGAGTAGTCAGCATGTATTCATGACTGGTAGATCATGCTTGACCAATTCGATAGCTTTGTACAATGGCATGACTGGCTAGGTAGATGAGGGGAGAGCAGTGGATGTTGTCTACCTCGACTTCAGCAAGGCTTTTGACACTGTCTCCCATAATGTCCTCCTAGGGAAGCTCAGGGAGTGTGGGCTGGATGAGTGGTCAGTGAGGTGGATTGAGAACTGACTGAATGGCAGAGCTCAGAGTGTTGTCAGCAGCAGAACTGAGTCTAGTTGGAGGCCTGTAACTAGTAGTGTCCCCCAGGGGTCAGTACTGGGCCCAGTCTTGTTTAACTTCTGCATCAATGACCTGGATGACGAGTTAGAATGTACCCTCAGCAAGTCTGCTGATAACACAAGAGTGGGAGGAGTGGCTGATACACAAGAAGGCTGTGCTGCCATTCAGCGTGACCTGGACAGGAGGCAGAGTTGGGCAGAGAGGAACCTGATGAAGTTCAACAAGGGCAAGTGCAGGGTCCTGCCCCTGGAGAGGAACAACCCAACGCACTTTATGACTTCCTCCTTGAAGAATATCCAGCCTACCTGGACCCTGTTGCCCCTCAGGAGTCTCTCCCAGGGGACCCTCTCAACCAGCGTCCTGAACCAGCCAAAGTCTGCCCTCTGAAAGTCCACGGTGGTGGTTTTGTTGGCCCCCCTCTTTACTTCACCTTGAACTGAGAACTCTGTCATTTCATGGTCACTAAGCCCAAGACAGCCTCCAACCACCACATCTCCCACCAGTCCTTCTCTGTCAGTAAACAGCAGGTATAATGAGCCACCTCCCGCAGTAGGCTCCCTTACCAGCTGCGTCAGGTAGTTATCTTCCACATGCTCCAGGAACTTCCTAGACTGTTTCCTCCATGCTCTGTTGTATTTCCAGCAGATGTCCAGTAAGTTCAAGTCCCCCATGAGAACAAGGGCTAGCGATTGTGAGACTTCTGCCAGCCTCTTGTAGAAAACTTCATCTACTTCTTCATCCTGGTTAGGTGGTCGATAACAGACTCCCAGCAGGATGTCCACCTTGTTGGCTTTCCCCCTCATCTTTATCCATAAGCTTTTGACCTTGTCATCATAATCGTCGAGCTCTATACAATCGAAGCAGTCCCTAATGTACAGAGCCACCCCACCGTCTCTCTTTCCTCGCCTATCCCTTCTGAAGAGCTTATAAGTATCCACCGCAGCACTCCAGTCATGAGGGTCATCCCACCATGTTTCTGTGATGGCGACCAAGTCACAGCTGTCCTGCTGGCTTCCAGCTCCTCCTGTTTATTGCCCGTGCTGCGTGCGTTGGTGCAGATGCACTTGAGCTGGACTATCGATCTCGCCCCCAACCCCAGCATGCCACACCTGGGCTCATCTCTAGTGAGCCTGGTTATATCCACTTCCCTCTTTAAACCCAGTTTAAAGCTTTCTCAATGAGCCTCACCAACTCACGGGCAAGAACCCTTTTTTCCCTTTGAGACAGCTCGACTCCATCTGTCGCCAGCAGGCTAGGTGCAATGTAAACCTCCCCAGGATCAAAGAAACCAAAATTCGACCAATGACACCAGTCTCTGAGCCACCTACTAATCAGGTGAGTTTTCCTGTCCCTTTTGGTATTCTTCCCTGCCACTGCTAGGATTGAGGAAAATACCACCTGTGCTCCTGACCCTTCAACCAGTCGCCCCAGTGCCCTGAAGTCTCTTTTGATGGCCTTGGGACTTCTCTCCATGATCTCATCACTGCCAACCTGCACTACCAACAGCGAGTAATAATCAGAGGGCTGCACCAAACCAAGCAGCTTCCCAGCAACTTCCCCAACCCAGGTCCCAGAGAGGCTGCAGACTTCCCTGTGGGATGGGTCCGGTTGGCATATTGGGCCCTCTGTTCCCTTCAGAAGGGAATTGCCTATGACAATCACCCTCCTTTTTTTCTTAACGGGGGCAGTCATAATACATGGGGCTGACCAACTCGTCCTAGGCAACCCCCTGGATGGACCTTCACCCACCTCTTCATTTGCCTGGCCCTCACATTCCAGAGCCCTGTATCTGTTGCTTGA
>Ga0065711_1032500_pt1 | contig 27221 bp, 21 predicted proteins | sample Hoacrofraction12_FD_59098 | JGI IMG/M metagenome (GOLD analysis project Ga0065711, IMG submission 59098) | Hoatzin crop microbial communities from Cojedes, Venezuela - Epithelial fraction 12 v2 (version 2) | ecosystem: Host-associated > Birds > Digestive system > Esophagus > Crop | place... | reverse complement strand
GGGGGGGGTGGAGGAACAGCAAGCATCCCTGTGTGCCCGATCTCTGCAGAACGCCCCGTGCTCCATCACAGCAACGCTATGGGTAGGAGCGGCCAGCGCTGGAGGACACCTGGGGGGTCTGGGGCAGCGCCTGGCCGAGGGGCACCGTGGTGGGATGGATGGGGGCCAAGCGTGGGGTCGGAGACCTTTGCCATGTCCTGGTTGTGCCCAACGTCATGGCTGAGGGAAGGAAGGGAGAGGAGAGGTTGGAGCAGGGCAGCTCTGTGAGGTGGACTCACTCCACCAGCCCCGCATTAATGCCGTGGTGAGCCCCTTCTTACCCCGTTTTTTTTAGTTTTTGATCGAGTGTACCCTCAGCAAGTTTGTTGATGACACAAAACTGGGAGGAGTGGTGGATACACCGGCAGGCTGTGCTGCCATTCAGCGTGACCTGGACAGGCTGGAGAGTTGGGCAGAGAGGAACCTGATGAGGTTCAACAAGGGCAACTGCAGGGTCTTGCACCTGGGGAGGGACAACCCCATCCACCAGTACAGGCTGCGGCGGACCTGCTGGAGAGGAGCTCTGTGGAGAGGGACCTGGGAGTGCTGGTGGACGACAGGTTGACCGTGAGCCAACAGTGTGCCCTGGCTGCCAAGAAGGGCAATGGGATCCTGGGGTGCATTAGGAGGAGTGTGGCCAGCAGGTCGAGGGAGGTTCTCCTTCCCCTCTACTCTGCCCTAGTGAGGCCCCATCTGGAGGACTGTGTCCAGTTCTGGGCTCCCCAGTTCAAGAAAGATGAGGAGCTACTGGAGAGTGTCCAGAGGAGGGCTACGAGGATGATGAGGGGACTGGAGCATCTCTCCTATGAGAAAAGGCTGAGGGAGCCGGGCTTGTTCAGCCTGGAGAAGAGAAGGCTGAGAGGGGACCTTATAAATGCCTATAAATATCTGAAGGGTGGGTGTCAGAAGGATGGGGCCAGACTCTTTTCAGTGGTGCCCAGCGACAGGACAAGGGGCAACGGGCACAAACTGAAGCAGAGGAAGTTCCAGCTGAACACGAGGAGGAACTTCTTCACTCTGAGGGTGACGGAGCACTGGACCAGGCTGCCCAGGGAGGCTGTGGAGTCTCCTTCTCTGGAGATATTCAGACCCCGCCTGGACGCGGTCCTGTGCAGCCTTCTGTAGGTGACCCTGCTTTGTCAGGGGGGTTGGACTGGATGACCCACAGAGGTCCTTTCCAACCCTGAACATTCTGTGATTCTGTGATTCTGTGAAAAAGAAAAAAAAATGAGTATTGTTTTGATGCTAATGTTTCCTGTGTAGCCTACGTCTTCTCCTGGAAACCAATATGAAATCCGCTTTCTGATTATACAGAAAAAAAAATATTGAACTGAAGAAAAAGATGTGTAAGTCATGGCACAGAACTGAAGTCAGGAAACTGAGTTTTTACTGGCCATCATTTTTTTGTACCAATTTGAGTAATATTCTTAATTTCTAAAAAGCTTGTATTTTTGTTAAAAAAAAAAAAGTCTTTCTGAATAGCCTTAACCTTTGTTTACTAGGCACTGAACTACTAGAGTAATGGTCATCACAGAGACACTTTTAAGCAAACAAAGCTTTACTGGAGATTGGTGCTTTATCCAACAAAGGATGATTTAACCAGCAGAATTCAGGCAGAAGGATGAAGACACTAAGACAGACCAGGGAAGGACGAAACACAGGAAGCAACACATGACTCATTTCCATGGGGATTCTCATTCTACCTGCCTCAAGGCAGCAAAGGAAAGAGAAGGAGAGATAAAAAGGGGAAAGAATAAAAAGTGACTGTGAGCAGGATAAAGGGAAAAGAACAAGTAGGTCAACAGCAACATAATTATCTGTCTTGGGATAGTCTGTCAACTAAAGTGATAATACTCAGCTTTCTTAAAATCATAAGCTACCTTAATTTATCAAGCATCTACAGAGATGCTTTGCAGATGCTAAATAACCTCTTCTGGCTGCTTTGGTTTCAATTGTAATGTAAATGCCACAGCTGCATGAGATGGTTAGTGGCCTCCTTTGTCCTGCATGTAGCTAGGTGGTTGAATTACCCTTGTCTCTACATCTCTTGAGGGTTACATTCCCAAATCTGAGATGCTGCCTTGCCTCAGTTCAGTGTCTAGCAACACTGTAAACTTTACTCAACCCTGGCCAGGAACTGCTGTGCAAGTTGTGCCTGATTTGTACTCCCAGGATACAGTAGCAAACTAAAGCTTAAGCAAGCTGAAGGCTGAAACGGTGCCAAGCTATCACACACCCTCAGCCTCATTTCATTATGAATACTAAAATCTTACACAGTACAAAGTCTCTGTATCCACCTGACTTGTCCTGCGTGTTGTGTGTGAGCAATGCTTTCTTCTTCCTGTCTATCTGGGTTATCAAATATATAAAAGTAAATTAATCCTAGGCACATGTCTTACCAACAAATGGACACCATAGATAATGCAACATAACATAACTGTGACCTCCTAAGCTGTCCTTGTCTTCTGTACTAAAGCTTCCTTCAGGTTCAGAGGTCTACAGCAATATACCAGCTTAGACCTTCCACAGGCAGGTCATCAATGTGCTCCTCCCATACGCTTTTTCCTACAACTACTTGAGGCAGCAGATTTTTGTGTTGAAGGGGCAGCAATCAGCCTATTCCAAACGATTTCAGAATGCATGCTGTGGATAAACCAACGTGGTGAAACATCTAAGGTAGACTGATACCTCTAAATTTGACAATGAGCAAGTTTATCATAGAACGGATCAAATACCGGACAAAAACGTATGAATGTACTATCACTGTCTGTGTGATGGCTGGATTCCTCCCTGCCTGAGTCTCATGCAGTCTGCATATTCACAGATATTCATATCCTGTCCAGTTTATTCGGTCACACGTATATTTTGGGTTTCCATATACTCAGCCATTACCACGTGTATCTGGGACAGACTTCGCACTTTAGTAGCGACCCTGGGATAGGCACTTTGAAGTTGGTACACAAAATGCGAGACATTGCAACATGCATAATCCATGGACAGCAAATTCTTTACTAGTAACATTCAGCAAACATGTTCAGGTCTGGTGTAATTTGCAGGTAATAACACTATTTGCAGAATACAAGAAACTCAAGAAAAATTGGGGGAGAAATTAGGGAATATTTGGTGTTTTCATGAAGTAGAAAGATTTTTTTAGAAGATTACTTGGTGTCTTATCAATGATATGTAAAACCTCTGTACCAACTACAGAAAACCCAGCACTGAATAGTCCACATTAAAAAAATTAGCCACTGACATTTAGAATTTTCACTTGGCTATGCTTTAGACAAAAACCTAAAAACCAAAACCTTTTGGGTGTTTATATTCTCAGCATTCAGATGTAAGATATTTTTGGTGAAACAACAGGATACTTTTTACAAACAAGTAATTAAAACCCAATTACCAAAAAGTAACTACAAGATGTTTTCAGCTATCTCTATTCACAAGTCTGACCCCAAAATAGCTCTGACAATGTTGACCAGAGTATGTTTTCATCTGTCTTCAATTATGCAAGTCAGCCACTGAAGACAAAAAGAGTCAACACTCTGTAACCAGCTTTCTGCATTCCATTACAGTACTCTGAACTTCTAAAATGAAAAAGTTGTGAGTCATTCCCAAAATCATGAGATGGGCTTAAAGTTACATGATTTCAAAAAATAGATTCGGGGAACTTTAATTTATATGTTCAAGAGTTTTTTTCCTAGGCCACCACAAGAAGAGAAACACATATTTTTCGAGTATAAGGTCAGATTCTGGTAAGAACACATGTAGAAATCTGGGAATTTTAAGGAATGACTGATTTCAAAAAGTTTATGCTAAAATCATAAGAGTTTGTACCACTATCAAGAGCAAATTCCACCCGTCTGACCTATGGTACTCAGCTTCTGCCATGAGATCAGCATTTATAGCTTGAAGAAGTTCAGAGTCACAGTCCAGCACTAGGTGCTATTGTGACAGGAAACCAATACATCACCTGTAGACAAACTGTGAAGCACACAAGATAAGATTGCTGGGATGAATGCTGGGATCCCATGCACTGGTGGAAAAGAAATACACAGTGCTAAAAACTCAGTGTAAATGTCAAAGAACCAGTCACTTCCTTTCTTCTTTATGGATTTAGAAGGATAAAAGAAAACACTCTGTTTTAGCGCAGGGATGACATAAGGGAAAGCCCAAATTAAATAATTGTTTGTTGGAAGATTACTTATATTGTTCTTCAAATAACAGTGTCTCAGTCTGTAGGACATCTGCTTTCTTTCTCCGGCTGCTCAGACTGACTTCTGGGATAATAGGAAGATATCACAAACACTCAATTCACTTGTTTGCAGCAAAGGGCCTTTAAAGAAAACAGCTTTTGGCTATCATTTCTTTTCCCAACTTGGATTTGAATGTCTAACTTTCTAATCCAGAAAACAGATGTTTTAACAGTGCCTGGGAAATGATTTTTAGCATGTTTTATATGCCCTAAACATAATCCAACCAATAGAAACCGCTATTCGATGTTTAACCTTTTCTTTGAAATCCTTTTCTCTAGCAGATTCAGTGTTTAACACAGAACAGCTGGAGACTGTAACATTTTTGGCACAAAAAGACAAAAATGGAAAGTTTTTTCCAGTACAAAATTGTTTGCACTCTTTGTCCTGACAGTGCCACCTGATTCCCTCTGGAAAGATTAAATTTCCCCACATCCATCATATCCAAACAGTGCAATGTCAAGAGACCGGCAATACCCTTAGTTTGCCCATCCATGACTGACATTCAGTACATTTTTGTCTGAGTAGACCAGGAGGTTGACGTAAAGGTAAATTCCAGACTAACATCTTAAGACACAAGCCCTTTTGTGTACTGACTCTTGCGCTCACTTCTAGACTCTCCATAACCTCATTTGGCATGTAAAGCAGTTTCAAGCAGGGGCTTGCATATTCTCACTTTGTAAAAAAATCCTGCCCTGCAGCCTACATGCACTCAGCTCTTACTACTACTACTACTACTACTACTACTACTACTACTAATAATAATAATAATAATAATAATAATAATAATAATAATAATAATAAATCCAGCAAAAATGCGAGGCTTAACAATAAACACGTCGGGATCCAAAAGTGCATCTTGCAATACTGGATCATGTTACAGTTGATGTCAAAGCTAACACATTGTTAATCTAGTAAAAGTACACTGTAATTTGTCAGAGTATGACTGTCTTGCCAGCCCTAATATTTTATTTAATAATTTTGAATTACAAAAATAAGGCATGAATTTCAACTGGTATTTAATCTAAGTTAACCAGTGGAAAACAAAATCGAAGAGCTCGGGAGTATTTTGAAAGCATCACTAAGCCTCCTGTCTCAGCTGTAGGTCTCAAGAGTCTGCTAAAATAAAAACATGTACAGAGTGAATCTGTACCTGTGATAGTCTGTTTCCATGCTGATGTTTTGTGTTTTCATGCTATCCATTGAAAAGATTCTGTTTCTATTTTTGTGAATGCAAGTAAAAAAATGAGTACAGTGATACTAATTCTTTGTTACCTCTGGATATCGCCCATAGGATTTCAGAGGTATTTGGACAATACAGGGTATGTCTCTCAGCCTGAGAGTTTTCTGCACTGTATCAGAAGAGAAATAACAGTGTTCAGATTCATACCTACCATGCTCTTCCAAAACAAGAAACTGTACTTGCCAGCAAAGCTACAAAATATTCTTGTTATTTTTCTACAGTGTTCAAGATTTAGTTCTTGTCATGTGCACTCTAATGTCCTCTTTTAAATTATAGACAAACTGCATTTCATTGAAAGTGTATGGTTTCAAAAAGATTTCAATTTCCAGGTACTTTGAGTATTCCACAAGTGTCTTAACCCTTGTAAAAATGTGTATCTTTGAATCTTCTGTTGCACGCATTTTGCAGCTAAGATAAGGATCCCAAATGGACCACATCAAGTCTGGAAGTGTGATGCAGCCTCATAATTCATACACACAGTTTTGAAAATAGATTGAAAGGCACTCCTTGTAACTGTGCTGGGCATGAACTCACATGTGGAAGCACAGAAATTACTTCTGAAATTGTAACTTTTATTGCCTAGCTCATTTTGGTTGGCTCCTTCTTTAAGGTGCTCTTCCCATTTTTATCTTCATAAGGAGTCCCAAGTGTTTTTCTGTATCTATAAGGCAGGCAGTGTCTTCAAGAAAACAAACACATAAACCAACTTTTTAACGTTTAAAAAATATTTTACAGTAAAATATAAGCATTCTTAGACATATTTCATTTTATCCTATATGCAGAAGTCTATTACTTATTTTCAGTGCAAGGAATGGTCTTTTTATTTGTGGTGAAACACTGGAACGGGTTGCCCAGAGAGGTGGTAGATGCCCCACCCCTGGAAATGTTCAAGGTCAGGTTTGGCGGGGCTCTGAGCGACCTGATCTAGTTGAAGATGTCCCTGCTCATTGCAGGGCATATGGGCTAGATGACCTTTGGAGGTCCCTTCCAACTCGAACTATTCTACGATTCTGATTCTATGATTTTATGATTCTATTTTGTGAGCAGTATAATTTAATAAAAAGATTAAATGTTTCATTATTTTTTAATACCCTCTTCTCACATTTTAGAAGCTACTTTTTTAATTCAAATGTTTCTTCTCTGTCTGGAGGCTCAAGATAACCTTCAGCACAGATGTAATATGGAGTTTCCCTAATGTCCCATTTCTTAGAAGCATCTGTGGTACGATTAGCTTCTTAGTCAACCAATGGTTTCTTAATGAATAAAACAGACACCGTTATAGGTTTCATGGGTAGAAAGGCAGAAGGAACTTGCCACATCACTTTGAAGTTTTCAAGTGTTTTTTCCTTACTGATGCAGCTGAGCAGCTGCAGTTTTCTTAAGAGATTGTTCAAATGAAATAATTTATTTTTATTGCACATTCCAGCATAATACACCATGGAATAGGTTTACCCCCTAAAAACATACTTTGGGCTAAGGTACTTGCGATGTTGAAAGGGCAAACAAATTGTGATGATGATTGCACTTGATTTGTTGAAATATTACATCCTTAGCACTGCGTGTGACAACGCAAACAGAATAGCTTCACTGTTTCCTAAAGATTCACTGTGTATGTGGTCATCCATTAACTGGAAAAAAGCTCAGTCCAGATTTGCAGCCAATGTACTTATTTAAATTAAAAACTAAATGTAATTACTAGCTAGAATAATAAGAGGTATATGGTCCACTCCTCATGACCAGCATCACATCCCTACCAAGAGGCCAAAAACCCCTACATATTATTGGTATGGATGTACAGGAATTGATCTATGTATTACTGGTACAGATGTACAGAAAGTCAAAGTGCATTTCAAACCACCCCACAGAGAGACATGTAGTGTTGCCATGAAAAGATGTTATTTACTGATCAGCTGTAATGTGTGCAAGCATGGGACTTTGTTAATAATGAAGCCAACGCCAGCTCTAGTGAAAGGCTGTCAGCTACATGTTTAATTGAACAAGCGCCGAGAAGGGACTTTCAGACATCAGCTAATTTCATCAGGGGTAATATCAAGCCATACGTAGATGAATTCTCTTCCTTCCAAAACATGAGGATAACACCAGACACATCTTGAAATGGGGAACTGGTGTTTTAGATTCACTGTAAGAAAATGGCAGCCTGGTGTGGGGTTCTACCTAATTTATACACAATTTAATTAATTTTTTTCTGCTCTATTCTCCCTCTCTACTCTTGTTAAGATGTTCAAACAGCAAAAGTTAACAAGTAGCAAATATTAGATATTCCTGAAAGACAATTATAACAAGGTAAAAGTAATTTAATCTGTGTAACTATGTTAGTAGGGATTAATTGGTGGAGATTAGACAGACTAGCATCTTCAGCCTAAAAAAAGAGATGTCTGAATGAGATATTGATGAAGTTGTAGTTGCTGTGGAAAAAGTAAACTGAGAATGGCTATTCATTACTTCCCACACTACCAGACCTGTGAACATAGCAGGTAGCAGATATAGAACCCCTCACAACCTTCTTTACATAGTGCATAACTAAGATGTGGACCCCTCTGCCACAGTACATGGTACCGCCCAAAAGAATATGAACCCTTTCAAAAAGGAATCAGATTACCGTTACGGGCCAATGCAGAGCAACCGCTGGCCACGGAGGCTGGGAAGACCGATTCAGAAGAGCATCGTCCTGCACGTGCTCTTCTCCTGATCTGCTCCCCCAAGCATTGCAGAGCTAGATGTCTCCAACATCTAGCATTATGACCTCTGTGGGAATCACTTGACAACCTGTGAAGAACATGAGGAAGAACTTCTTCACTCTGAGGGTGATGGAGCACTGGAACAGGTTGCCCAGGGAGGTTGTGGAGTCTCCTTCTCTGGAGATATTCAAGACCCACATGGACAAGGTCCTGTGCAGCCTGCTGTAGGTGAGCCTGCTTTGGCAAGGGTGTTGGACTAGATGACCCACAGGGTCTTCAAACCCCTACCATTCTGTGATTCTGTGATTCTGTGAAGAGATTACCACAAAGCTAATGCAACAAGTGCCACTGAGCTCTCTGAATCCAGTCCCGGTAGTTTGGTTCAGCTTGAAGAGATTATGGCAAATGGATATAACCTGGAAATACACTTACTCTGATTTAATAAGCTGTGCTTGGCAGTGATTGGGAAGAATCTTTGCATTCCCTTGTCTGACTCTTGACATATTCTAGCACAAACCTTTTTTGATATTTTCTAAATTGAGAAAGATTTCCGGTGAGCGAGCTCTGATTATGCAATATCAGTGCAGAAGTTTGACTTGCGCTTCCCCATGCATGTGTTGGTGTTCAGGTTGGAGGCTGTGTCTGTGGAGCGGGAAACTGGCAGCATGGAGGGGGTGTAAGGACTCATTGCAGTAGTTGTATAAAAACAGGGGAGATCATTAAATAACTCTCCAGAGAAAAGACTGCCTACTTTATCCTAGAAGCTCTTACGGAAGTTAGACTGCCAAGAACACAGCTATTCAGTAGTCAGTCCTCAAGACCACCATCACGGTTAAAAGCCCTGGCAATATTTGCATATGTAGCATTTAAAAATGTATTTGCTAATTCTTTCTGTTTATTTTCACACAATCTCAGTAAGACAATTCTCAGATACTATTTGGGACAAATCATGAAAGTTAATGAAAGAACGGAAGATGAAAGAGCACTAAACTACACAGCAGTACCAATATAAAAATAAAGTAAAGCAGCTGTTCAAGGAGCTAATTCAGGATAGTCAAAATAAAAGGATTTCACATGAAAAATTATTCAATGTCTGAACAGATGACAAATCTCAGATTTTCTTTGTGGGCTGTTCAAAGGATGGGTCACCTCTGCAAAGCATTCTGCGATCTGCATTGTAGTTCCATGGCTATTCCCTGGCCTGCTAAAAAAATTTCTGGTCCTTTCATTCATAAAGGAAATAAACATAGTAAAAGCCCAGAGAAAGCTGTAAAATATAATCAGAAGATAGTGTGTGTACCAAGACCCTTAGGACGTTCCGATCAAAGAACACCAATAGTTGCATATGCCATTTCCCTGAGGCCCAGTGTCTATATAATAATCCCTACCTTTTTTACCAGGCAATAACTCATTGTTAACTGAACACTAAACCTGCAGTGATAATAGTCTGGACTAGAGTCAATGTTAGTCTGTTGAAGGTATGAATCACTCCAAGTATTGACTCCTCCACAATATGGACAATAAGACTAATTCGCTGCCACTAGCTTCCATGACACAGCTGCTCTCAGGGCACTGGAGGAGCTGGACATGAGTCCTCCTGAAGTCAGTCATGAAATTACCTTAAATGCTGTTCTGATCAGGATTAACTAGATTTCCCCTCATCCACTCTTTGGTCTTCACCTTAGGGGAGCATGCCACACAAAGTAGCTATTTCCTGAAATATGATTAAGGAGGAAGTAAATGGAGAGGTGGCAAAATGAAAGCACCTCTTGTTTGGAGAGAGATCCAGGGAAAGGACATAGTGCATCTAACTTAGTGAGTAATGACTTCTAAAAATTAGGCACATGCGCCCAGGTGAGTGCTGCATCAATCAGAATTCACCATACGTACTCCCATTCTGGTCAACAGAATCACAGAATCACAGAATGGTAGGGGTTGGAAGGGACCTCTGTGGGTCATCTAGTCCAACCCCCCTGCCAAAGCAGGGATGCCCTCAAAGAGAGGTTCAAGAGACCCAGAGGCTGAGCGGGTGGGCAGCAGAATAGTCCACAGGAAGTGCTGACAGCAAATGGGTGCTTAAACACGCAGGCGCCTCTTAGATGTCCTACTTCAACATGCACAGTATTCACCTCGTCTAAAAGCACAGAGTCCATACATTGAGGCACAAACTGATCCAGACTTCAAAAATAGCATGTCTGTTTCTAGTGTGTTGCCCTCTTTGTATGATGGCATATTGGCATGAGCAACCAGCCAAGAAGAGAGATGATGGGCTGTCGGGCTTCTGAAACCACACTGGATGAAAACCCTGCAGTTCTGACCTACTAAGAACACGGGTGCTACCAGGGGCTTCAGGGAAGGTCGTTGCCACCTTCCCTGTCGAAGTTGTACCATCACACAGAGAGAAATGCCAGACTAACCAGGCCAGAGAAACAGCCAACAAGAAGGAGCATGGTCCTGTCTCCCAGCTCCTGGGCAAACTTTTTAACCACCAGGCTATTGTGAAAAAGGCCCTACTGCAATCATAGCAATATTTCTGAGCAAGAATGACCAGAGGTGTTCTCCTCTGAAGCCGATTGTCAGAGGTTATCATATACTACAAGCTCAGGTGCCCCCGAGCACATATTGGGTGCAAGTTCTACTCTAGTTTGTAATGTTTTTTTAAATGGGAGCAAGGTGATACATGCTGGAGTCTGGATTTAGGCATATTAGGAAAACATGTCCAGCACAGGAAGGTAGGTGGCGGTTGCGGAGAAGGAGCCCTAGCACACAGATGGGACTGATGTGCCTAATCCTGCCAAGGTCTTAGTTCAAGCACTGAAACAAATACTGTGGGTGCTACCTGGCACACAGAGAAGATACCCCAGGTGCCTCCCAAACGAATTGCTCACGAGCTTCCGAAGAGCTAAGTCCTCCAAAATGTCAGATGGTTGTTACACACCCACACACAGGCAGAAACAGGGCCCCCGCACTGGAAAACAGTGTGAATCTTCTCTGCCTTCCAGGGGTGTGTAGACCAGGCCCTGAAGAAAAAAATATTTGTAATTTGTCCAAACAACAACATAGTAAACATTCTTTTTGCCAAAGGTAACATTTGGCTATGAGTATAACAAGCTCGTAAATTAAACTTCCCCTGGCAATGCAAAATTATGCGTTACTTATGCCTCTAGTTGATCTGACTTCCTACTGAATATGTCAAAGACTAATTAAGTACAAAGGGAGGCCCTAATCTGGCAAATGCTGATGCAAGGATGATTCCATTCATTTCATTGTTGCAAAAATTTGGTGTGAGTGGGAAGCAACGTAGGGCAAATGTGGGCAGAAGTCTTCTTAGATAGTAGTCGAGGTATTCTGTTTGCAATGGACTTATCTCAGTGTCTTTCTTTTAAGTTTTAAGAAAAATGGTTCTTGCTTTCAGCTTCATTAATGAGACTTCACTTAAGCGAATGTTTTTTGAGCATACCTTACTTCTGGCTCCTGGCCAGCCCTAAAAGCAGTTGCGGTCTCTTCACAGAAATACAGATCTTCACAAAAAATAAAACTTTTCAGCTTGTAGTTCCCCAGTGGCCGCCTCTCCAGCCAAATCACCCTTGGAAACATATTTTAAACCATTTGAGCAGGGAAAAATATTTGGAACTCTGCCTGTTTTGCTAAGGCTCAGCATCAAATTACACAGACAGAGCTTCTGGTTTTTTTTTAAATATTTTATGTCTATACTATTTTAAAGTACATGGAAAGTAGTATTTTTTTAAATAAAATAAAGCTTACTGGCGCCAGTATTACATCAGTGACTGTAACCATTGTGTGCATTGTATCCTTGGTAAGGATTTCTCAATCTTAGTGCAACTGACTCAGGACACCAGGCTAGATGCAGCAGGAGATGTGAACGCAGTTAAGTTCTTCCCTGAGTTCTTTAGGAAAACAACAGCACTATTACTATTTGATTTATGCCTCTCAGGTGATGTATGCCACATCCTTCATCTTTTAATGGAGAGTATGACTGAAAACTGGGATCTAAGCCCAGTTTCATGTCAGAACATTTTTTTTTCATTAGCAAATAAGAGTCAGAAACTTGCAACACTTACTAAGACAAATAAGCATCAGTTTGGTCTGCAGCTTAGTGAACATAGATGGAGACGAAGGGGCCAAGTCCTTAACTGGTGCAAAATGACAAAGGTCCACAACTTAAAGGGACTTCAGGGGACCTCAAATCAATTTATGCTTGCGGAGGATCCGTCGCAAGACATCTGCCTATGCGTATGTAGGCTACCTGTACATGTGTTATAATTGTGTGACATCTTGTGCTGCAGGGCATTTGATAAAGAAATAACCAATCAATTTATCACAAATCTATGACTGCGTCACCTGCCCATTAATCTGTCTGCCCGATTCAGTCTGGCATTCCTGGCTCTTAAGCTGCTTCAAACAGCACCATTTATATTTTAAAGCCAACCTGCCATGGAAGTATTTCCTCCCTCCCCCCACCAAAGAAGTGGAATTTCCTCAGAAATTATAACTTCATGAGGTCCAGGACAGGCAACATCAATTCTGAAAATAATGAAATTGTCCGGTTTTAAAGCTGTACGTATGCATTATTCTAGTCAATGAAACAAGAAGAACTTCATCTTCCCAGCAGACCAACTCACTGAAATGCAGAGAGTCTGAGATCTTGGGTTTTAAAACAGTGAATTTTTATTCAAGGAAGTGATCTTAAATTATTTTAGATATGTTCTAAAAGTACTAGTTTTAATCTTTCTTTTCCTTATGGCAGTCAAGGCACTTTGTTTAACAGGCCAAGAGACACAAGGAACAGTCTCCTGAAAATGTTTTTCAAAGTTCCAAAGAGTTTTAGCACAGTTTTTTATAGAACATACATGGCAGGAATAGCAAATCCCAAACTTATGCTAATGAAACTGAGCTGCCACAGACTGTACATGTCTCCTTCTACGTTCTTAAACACCTATGTCAAAGGATTATTCAGGCTGGAAAGTCAAGCTCTCAAGAACTAGGAATGAGAAGCTGCAAAATCCCCAATCTTAATGCCATTTGTCCAATCCATATCATATATGTCTCCACATAGCCACACAAACCTCCCCCTGATGCATCCAAACTGTGCTCCATTCAGTAAGCAGATGTTTATTTTTTATTTCTTTTCAGTCTTCCCATTTCTCACACGGGCCTCCAATTTATTAGACACGACGTACTTAAGCTCTGCATTGCATGCACAAGTACTCACTCTCTCCTAGCTGCTGTAGGGATGCTTTCACCATGTATTTGCTAGACCACTTGCAGGTTCAGTGCTCTCTATTCCGGCCCTACAGCCTCGGAGTGTCAAGTACTGAAAAAGGAATACCAGGCTTGTCAAAAAAAAGTTGCTGGTGTTTGATTTTTTGGCATACCTAGAACCTGACTGCACACTGCACTTATGGGACATCTGCAATCAGCCTCACTTTCTCCTGTGAACTCTCAGCCATTCTGCATACCTGTCTGCAGATGTGTTCCCTAGATGGGCAGGAAAATCTGTATCTAAGCGCTGTGCAAGAAGAGACTGACTCAAATGGTTGTCAAGCAGGAGATGTAGAGAAAAAATACAGCTGCTGAAGAAGCCCTCGTCTGCCTTAATCAGGAAACTAACCCTTTTTTTACTGCAACTCCCTACCCAAAGGAGCCAAAGCAAGAACCAAAAGAACAAATTGAGAAAAAGAAAAGTACCCAGTGCTTGCTGGTCTGCTGTGGGCCATGCTCAGCAGAGAAGGGCTCTGTGGCAAAAGTGTCTGCTGCTTAATTCTTAAGTTTCTTCTGAATTACTTAAAAACACAAAAAAACCAAACCAAAACAAAACAAAACAAAACAAAAAAAAAAACATGGCCAAATATGTAAGGAGTGTTTTCCCCACCCAGCACCAGTAAGCAAAGGGCATATCCTGGCATGAGGGCAACATGCCCTCTTCTTTATTTGCCACCAAATTCAAAGACGTGCTTCAAATTGTAGGATTGCAGAGTCAATTGAAAATAAATTAATTTAAACATGAATAGCATACTTTATTTTCTCTAAAGCCCCTCTAAATTCAACCTGAAGTAGATACCCAGAATGGAAAACTTTCAGCCTGTACAGTTAAAACAATTTGGCAAACTTAGCTGCAACTATAAGAAGGGGCCTTATAATGGGAAACATACAGAAACTGTAGGTGTAGGTAACACATCTGCCTATGAAATGTGGAAAAGAAGATAGATGCTAAGTAGAACACCAGATTCTTGCTTTGCCCAGAGTGTGATCTGTATCTGTTTAATCGGAGCTTATTATTATGGCCCACCATCATTTTCTCGAATTCTTTTCACGTCCCACATTGACACTTTGCTACAGACCATGCGGAGAGAAAAAAATGCAATCGAACACTCTCTTGAGGAAATTTTTTATCTGTATAAATGATAACAAAAGAGGAAAGAGGGACTGTGAAAGAAAAGGAGCAAGGGCTATGAATAAAGACACTGGCATGGCATGTGCGGTACATTTATTCTTTAATGAGTGTGTTGTACACAAAGGAATACAATGGGAAAGTTGGAACAGGTTGTGCAAGTTGAAGGAGTGTACAGAGGGCATGGTAGATCTTGGAGTGACTGGAGAGGAATGAAAAGGAAAAAGGCTGAGGAACTCTGAAGCCAGGGGCTGGGGAAGCGAAGACTGACAAGTTGGACAGAAAATAGGTACCAAACTAGAACACGGCAACTAATCCTACTCCTCCCTCTCCTTCACTCCTCTCCCTCCCTTTCATCTCATCTCTGAGAGAAAGAACATGAAGTTTTATTGCATTCATTAATTTGTCTTCAGGAGTCATAAATTATGCTGAGATTTTTATCTGTCAAGTCTGTGCATGGATCTGGAATGCTAAAGCTGAGCCCCACTTTATGAGAACCTAAGTCAGCAGCATGCAGGGATTTCAGCTAACACAAGCTCTCCTTTTACATCACTTCTTTGTTCAGAAGGACAGACGGCAGGGTTCGGCATTTCTTCACTGCTTTGTTTCCTTGCTGTGAGGCTTGAGAACCAACCGAGGAATTCTTTGTGCAAATTCCTCCGCACCCAATCTGCTTCAAGGCAGAGAGAACTTTCTACCTCCTAGGTTAATTTGTTTCATAGACTCTCTTTGATAAATCAAGTATTTCTTTTCCACTGCTTCTTTTCAAACCCAAGTTCAGTAAATGCCCAGGAAAAACTAGCACAGTGTGTAAAAAAACCTCTCCAGTCACATTCTTTCTGGCCAAAAGGCAAACAATCAACTCATAGCCCACCTTTCTGAATCGAGCCTTTCTCCCTGCCTGGTTTTGCCTAGTCTAGGATTGAAACACAGAAATAACAAAGCCTCTGTCACCCTGTAGAGATTTTCTCCAAGGTAAGAATATCTTTTCTTTCCTAATTTTCTCCCACTGCTCCCAGTTCCACCTCTGGGTGCTACCCAAAATATCTTATTCTATACACTTGCACAGGTGTGCACAAAGCCTGAAAGTCCTGGTAATGGAATTCCACTAACCCATGCTCCTTGGGGACTGCACAAACTGCAGAGTCCCTAAGAAAAGCTCACACTTCCAGTGCTTGCATATGAGGTTCTCTCCCTTCCCCTACACACACACTGCTGCTTCAAGAAGCTACACAGTCTCTGTTTTGCTGAGGCATGGTGTGTCCACACACGGTTCATGTGGAGCTTGTCTAGGTCACATTTAGCAACTGCCTTGGCCACCCAAACTACTCCATACTAGCTAGTAAGATATTTATGTAGCTACAGACGCAAGACAACCATCTCTTCCTCTGCCTTTGTACTCAGCACTCAGCAATCACACTGTGTATTTGATATCTCTGTGTCCTGCTATGTGCCTCTACATTATCTGGGGTCTTGCCTGGCCAGTTCTTATAGACAATGCAGAAGACAGACAACAACTGATAGTGTGGGCCAGGGTTCAAACTCACAGTTTATGACATCCTGCAACCCATGTCTTTTTGGATGCCATTGTGTCCAGCCAACACAGCGAAAATGCTTCATTCCATGAAGATAGAAACTACACCTACATGGTGGCTACCATACACCTTTGTTTGTGCAAGCCAGCTCCTGTGCCAGCTGCCAAGCCACTGTGCACAGTCCACCCAGGTAAGCACAGAAGCAAATCTCCTGTGGCCACACAGAAATGTATGGCTACTTCCATTTGCAAATCCAACATCTTGCTGGCAGTCTGAGGAGAACCAGTCTGACGTGGGAAGATGGGCTGTGAGGCTGTTGCTGTGAAGTGTTCATTAGCACTCCATTGCTATCTGATCTCACACCCTATCTCATGTGGCTTGCCTATGCTTGGAAAGTTACTGAAGGCCAAGACCAGGTTATACCCACGTCTCTCTGCACTAGATGTTATGCAAGGACATCATATTCTTCATTGCTTCACCTTCTACCTGGCCTTTGTAGAGAAAGGTGTCCTTTCCCATTGCACTCCACAGAATGTTGGATGGCTGTCACAATCCACCAATTATGTTGGTGGCAATATCTCATTTCAAGGATTTCCTGATCCTTCAGTTCTCCCCAGATGCCAAGCAGAAGCAGTTCCTCTTGATGTCTCAGGGCAGGTGTAAAAAATGCAGTACTGTGATACAGGTGTAAACGGACTGATCCTGAGCAGGACTAGCACTTAAACAGGTAGATGATATACCATCGCCATGAAAAGAACAGTAGATGCTGGTGCATCCTGGTAAGGATGAAAAATAGAGGACTGCCAAAAGACCACTCAGAGCAGATGCACAAACATAGACATCTGCACACTGACTTAATACTCAGTAAACCAATTGCACTTTTAAAATAGCAGTACAGAACATGCATTATCTCACCAGCAAATACATGCTAAAATATTGTCATGTAAATGGAGGTCACTTCAAATGAATCATCCATTCCCTTCCACTACCTTGTAGGCAAGTCTTCAGCGTATGTTTTTCCAGACAGTTATTGGCAGTTCTATATTCCAATACTTAGCACTTTTAAAAAGGACAGAAAATTGTTTTGGAAAAGGACCAAACATTGACTGTTAAAACTCAAACAAATGAATATGAGTCAGGAAACTAATCTTTTTTTATATATCTGAAATGAGAAATGAAATTTGATTTGGAAAACATTTTTATTAAAAGCTGTAGCTGTCTGTACTCTGAAACACCCTGGAGGTCTAAAGATGATACCAGTATATAAATATTCAGGGCTTCCTGAATATTTCTTTTCAGAAAAGACTTTTTTTTCCCTCTTACAATTTCTTTGACCTTTAAAAAACAGTCACTATTTGTAGCTTGATTTTTTCAAGATGTTCTCCGGTACATAAAGATGGCAGGGAATTCAATTTAAAAGTCAACTCATGAAACACCATATAATAGTCAGAAGATAGCATCGCTTTAGGCGATATTTTATTAAGTGAACAGCCATTCAAAGCATTTTGGAGCATATTATGTCCTATTCAAAGGCATTCGCTTCCTTCAATGCTGCAGCAAAAGTATTTTACAAGAGAGATGATATTTGAACTATCCACAGGCATATGGACAAAATGCACAGCACTCAGCTGTAACAGAGATGAGTCTTGTTCTTGTTTTACAGAGGACTGTCAAAAGGATTGATACGTAAAAAAGGTCTTTCTTTTTTTTTTTTTTCTTTAAAGGGAACCAGACTTTCATGGGGTCCCATAGAACAGCTGCAAAAATACCTTCAGCCTGTCATCTGGAATTTCTGAAGGTGACTTGTGGACTTGTGGCTAATGAAACATTGCAAAATAGCACTCAGCATGTTGTAAAATACCCTCAACGGTTTATTAGCCTCTTACAGGACCAAAAATGAAAGGTGCCCCAAGCATGTTATTCTGTTATAATTATATAAAGCACAAAGTTAGAAAGAAACAACGTCAGAACAGAAGCAAACATAGGGAGTTTTCTCTACTACCTCAAAAGTGGATTACAAATGATTTGTGACATTGCAACATGATCTCTGGAGACCTGGGCTTCAATTAAGAATTCTCGCTCATGAAAATCAGTACGCTTTCTCATGATTTACAACAAAGCAAGATTAAAATTCAGTCACCAAAAATTTTTTCCACTTGACCTTATCCAGCACAAGAATTCATTCCTGAAACAGCACTAGTTCATTTCACAGAGAAGCCATCTGATAAGAGTAGCAGTGAGTAATAGATTACTTAGGGTTGAGAGCAAGGAGAGGGCACTGAAAGAACTATTCTTTCCAGAAGAAAACACAGTACGCATGATATGTCATACAGTCTTTTTGATATTTGTGTTTTTCTACCTTTACAAGACAAGATTTAGTAAAGTACAGGAAATTACGCTATTTCTAAATGAATGACCTTGTGCCCTACCTCTTAGATGAATAAAGAGGGAAGCTGTGTCCTCCTAGACAACACTACAGTTCAATAATTACACTTCTTCCGGGGGAAAAAAAATTATAGATTTGTCAAATGCAAAGCAGTTTTAATAATTTTTATTTACTGAATTTAGCTGTGTTTAATCTGTTCCAGTAAAAAGTTCTATGGCAGACAAAAATAACCTGGTGCTACACATGTGGAAAACAACCAAGAAAGCTTGCAGGGACATGATGAATGGCTTTACGTTCCTGGGGAAAGATTGACCCAAAGTGCAGCACAGTGCTTGCTGCTGTTGGTACCAATAGTTCTAGCAGCCACAACACAACTGTAACTGGCTTTTCACCATGTCGCCAGTGCAGAGAAGAGTTTCCCCCTTCTCACTGCTTCCAGTGCATGTTCCATGAACAAGGCCCATTTTTGTCAGATTTCCTTAGGGCCAAAGACCTGCTCCCCTGTATAAAAATCTTTCCTGACATAGATGGACCATATAGACAGACCGTTCCCCTTCAACCTTAATTCTGCCCAGTTTTTGCACTTGGGAGGAGGATACACAGGGCTTTTTACTGGCTATTTGTACAGGGGTGATTTTCATCCACAATGACCATAAATACCTACTTGTTTCAAATGAAATGTAAATTGTACTCTTCCTGTGCCTTGTCAGGTGTGCAGTCTGAGCACATTAACTTATTTATAGCTGTACCTATCCAATGGAAATTCTCACATCCAGGGACATCCTGCAAATGTGAACATTACTGGGATTACACTGAATCTAAAAAGCCAAGCATGGAAAAAAATTGTGATGCTTGTCACCTGTGATCAGGACATTTTCCCTACAACATTCGTATTTTCTGAAAAAAAAAAGTTTTTTTTGCTGATTTGTCAAATCAAAACATGTAAAAGACAAAGGCATATTATTCTTTGCTAAAACAAGCACAGTAAACGCTAACGTGATAATGTGATAGTTCAATACATGTTAATTCAAAAACAAGGGAGAAGACAGGAGAAAAGAAGAATTTCTCTTCCCTGTTATCTTTACCATTTCGCCTCCATTTTCTTTTCTTCCTATCTTTATAACTTTTTTTTTTTTATCTTTTAAGGAACAGACAACTTGCCACCTCTTGCCCAGATCTTCGAAGTATTCTACAAAATCTAGTCCTCCTTTTCCAGGTTGGTTAGAAACTGGGCCTGGTTTGACTGAAAGGGAGAGTTTGCTCCAGTCACTTACACACTCCTGTCTCAGGCTGGATGAACTCTGTTTGCCTAATTCTGAATCCCCTTGAACATCAAAGGTCTAACTCACACTTCAGGGTTAGCAGGGTCACATTCCACCTAAAAGAAGACTAATACTGCCTGGATTCCCAACAAGCTTCTTGTTTGACAGTTTTTGTCTCGTTTCTGTTCTCAAATGATGTGCAAGCAAACTTATATTTTGTTACATTCTTTAATAATTCAGTAAAAACTCTATGTGAATTCATTCAAAGAATCGCTTACTCTGAACAATCTGCCCTGAGCTGAGCTGTAAGCCTTGAATATTTTCAGTGTGCCACTGAGGCTTCAGTTTTCCACCTGGCAGTAACTCCTGGCCTCTGGAAAGTTCCTAAATACACAGAAAGATTTCAGAATGCCACCAAAATGATCCTGATGCACACTCTCACAGAAATACATTTAGGTATGAGCTTGTACACTGCTTTGCCTTTCACAAGGCACTGGAAGAGGTTGCCCAGAGAAGCTGTGGATGCCCCCTCCATGGAAGTGTTCAAGGCCAGGTTGGATGGGGCTTTGAGCAGCCTGGTGTAGTGGAAGGTGTCCTTGCCCATGGCAGGGGGCTTGGAACTAGGTGATCTTTAAGGTTTCTTCCAGCCCAAACCATTCTATGAGTCTATGACACAATTTTGTGCAAGGAAATTCAGTTAACAAAGTTGGCAAAAGTCAACCCATAGCAGTATCAATAAATATGGTCAAACAGAGGACCTCTTCTCTGCTGTTTTTCCCTAACTGTCAGTAAGATTGAAAAAAAGTGCAATCAAGAAAGGGCCTGAGAGAGAAAAATGCAAAGGAATAAATGGAAGCATAGGAAAAGTAAGTATAAAGTTGTCATCACCAAGGGCAATCATTCCTCAATGGAATAAAGAATGGTGAAAAAAATGTAAAAGGCATTGGTACTACCCACATGTATATATGATCCTTTGATCTCACGTTGAGGAAACTCACTACCTTTCAGTAAGCGTCAGATTATCTACATCAGAACACACTGCGAAGCTTTTCAATGTATGAGAATTCACTCCATTTGAGGAGACATAACATGCTGGAAGTCACAAGGCCCAGCTAACCCACAGCAACCACTCAGCTAATGTTCTCACTTTTCTGTCAAAAAATGATGTCTAGAGCAGTTATATAACTCAGGCTGAAAATGACTATGACATAGACACATTCTTTGAAAATAGAGTATTACAAAAAGCTTTCAAGCAGGACTGGCTTTGCAATCCCAAAAGACGTACCATGAGTGTGTTGCAAAACCTCATCTCTATAGCATCTCTGCAGCATCTTCTCACTGGTGTCAAACAAATATAATGAAAGTAAGCATTCTGCAAACTTCATTCAGACCTTGGCTGGAACAAATCCAACTTGGACCTTAATAAAGAGCCAGACAGAGAATAGGGAACTTTGTCTCTTTTACAGATAAATTAAAAACGCAAATGCCAAATGTGGCAGGCAAGGAAGGACAGGGTCTAAATCTGTAAGTCTATTTTTCTCCTGAGACATGAACCTTAATTTAAGGAATATCCTTTCCATTATTTCTAAGCCTTCACATTACAGCATGTAGCCTGTAAGCACAATCAGGGTATGCAGAATAGGGCACAGACTGTGAACAAATGGAAGAAACAGGTACTGTATAGATTTGTGGGGTGAATATATAAAATCGACGGAAGAACCGACTGAAGCAAATATAAATGATATTGACTGGATTTTACAAGAATATTTGCAGTGGTGTTATATTAAATCCTAACCCTAGTCTGCTTCAGGTCTACTTAAGACCTGAATGCTAATATATCAGATAAAAGTGATGAGACAATGCTACACAAACAGCAGTTTCACCTGCAGCATAATGAACTGAAATGCCATGGGTATCACGAATAGCTAATTATCCAATAATTACTCTAATAATTAATCCTATGAATACCACAGGAATTAACATTGATAGAAAATGACCTGAGAGGGAAAATGAAATATATCTATGCACAATGGTATTTAAAGGTGGTAAAAATTTGCACCAGTTATTAGAGATGTTTCCAAACAAAGTAATCTTTTGAAAGAAAGCGGGGTAGAAACCCCTTAACTTATCACTTAGGACATTTAAAAATAAGCCAAAATAAACCACTGGAAAATTTAACACAATGACTAATCTCACACTGACTCCATAATCTTGCAATACACACGGAGAAGGTTCCAAAAACCTATTTTCCATCTCTAATGTCTAATATCTGTAGGCGTCTGGACATGTTTGGGCTATCCAGCCACGGATATTAGGTCTGGCTCCAGAAAGCAGCATGATGCCAGCATACAACTCAGTTCCCAGAGTTTGGGAAATCTCCAGAGCACTGCTATTGCTAACCACTTTCCCCAAAGTACCGACTTTAGTCTCATCTTTACCGTCTGTCTAATCTGATCCATCCCTTCTGGGGAACTTTGAAAAGAGCAGCCGCCTCAGGGAAGCAGAAGGACGACAGCATAGCTCACCTCCATGATGCACATGGAGAACGATTACTGTTTGTTAGGAAAAACAAAAAACTCATTCGCAACATGCCTGAGAATGGCTGGTGGCTCAGTGTATTTTGATGTATCAAAATCCTGAACACAACATTTCACCTGAAAAGAAAACCACAGTTACTATTCAGTGCTGTTACAGAGATGCCCCAGCTCAATATTTTAATGCTTATTACTGGCACAGTGACAAGTTTATCACTGACTGTTTTTCTCTGTCATTTCTGAAGCCCTTAGTTTTTGTTAGCTGCAGAAAGGAGATACATTTTCAAAGCTATCTGTGCCTGGAACACTCCTTTTTGAATGTCAAACTAGAAAGTTTGATTTTCAAAGGTTAGGTGCTCGACGTATTCTGAAAATGAGGCTGTCTGGAAATGTCTCATACTGTGCCTCTAATATGGAAGTAACTGAATCATTCATCACGTTGGCAAATGAAACTTTTAAGACACAAAGACATTCTTCTTTCACACCAACATTCAGATACCACAGCTAAGGGCACAGTAGAGGAATGGACTGGAACTCTACTAACTGCTTTGACGTCTTCTAATTTTAGGTGAAGTGTAGGAAGAAAGATGCATGTACCTGCATGAATGTAGCTGCTGTTCTTGTCATAAAATCTGCTTATTATCCAAGGTATCTTCATCCATATAAAAATCCATCTTAATTCATTCTTCTCTTCTGGTATTTCAATCAAATGAACAAATGAACCAAAGCGAGTTTAGTCTGCTGACCATACCAAAATTTGTACTACTTAACTAAAACTGCTTTTTAAAAGACCTAGTCAAATCAGAGCAAATCCTTGCCTGAGCACACTTAAATTAGTTTATTTATTGAGTGACACTGATTTATTTGAATTTGGTAATCTGGGTCAGGACTCTGAAATATTTGCATGCCTACTTCATGTTTACTGTACTATTTAGTCTACACACATTTTGTTTTAGTACAAGGAAAGAACGAAACTCTTCTAAGAAGGTGTAATAAACAAGTCTGACACTCCTTTATAACAGGTCAACTCAATAAAGACATCACCACTTCTTGATGATATGAAGCCAGCTGTGCTTAGAGACCTACTGAAACACGCCCGAAATCAGTTTGCTAACTCCAAATCTACGTTGAATTAGATTTTTATTACTTTAATGAAATTATTTTGAAAGATGGTTTTATTTTAATCACAGCTAGTTTTGTGTGTAAACAAGGCCTTAGGCAAATATCATCACAGGATACATCAAGGACACCTACTAAATTGAACAGATTCAGGATATGCTTTTGAGTGGCATGTTTCACTGCAGCCATCTTCAAATTCCAATACAGAAGACGGAGGAGACCAAATTAGGTACTACCCTTCTAGAGTGCCTGTTACGTTTGTGCTTGTGTAATCTGAAACCACAAGAATGAAACTGCTCCTCTCATTTTTGTCCTTCAGCCTACATAGACTGGAAGTCTGCTTACCCACAAAGCTCCTCATTTCTTCATGCTTCTTGTACAGGAAAACTCAGAATTTCCTATTTCTTGCAAACTTGTATTATATGAATTTCAAAGAAGTATATCCAGAAAATGAAGCACAAACCTATTAGCTGCTTTAGGGAATATCTAGTTGTATACATTTCAAAAATCTGAAAATAAAAAAAAAAAATCAACAAACCCAGACCAACAACCAAACAAAAAACATCAAACTGCTTTTGTGTGCAACAAAGAACCGCCATAATACTGTGATGGTTGAAATTGGTTTTGACATAGTGACAGCGCGTGTAGTTTACATTCATCTTTGTAGAACATGGTCATTTAAAACCTTCATCTAACTGGCTTAACAGGTGACCAGAAATGTGTTGCTTTCACAATTACTTTTGCCTTTGTTGGGACCAAAAAAGGGTTGGAGTCCTACTCTGTTCTCTGTTTTGTTTTAACAGCATGTGTGGTCTAGTTTGTAGTTTAGATTGGAACAGAGTTCAAAATAGAAGAAGTCCAGCAAAGTATTGTGCAATATTTCCATGGTTACTGTACTGGATGCACTGGGTAAATACTCTCAATGATACTTACTATTTCTTATATAAATAACCATCTCGAACTTTACAAGGATGCTACTCAATTTTTTGGTACGTGTTATACATGGAAAAGGCATATCGGGGGAAAAAAAAAAAAGGAGACACTGAATTAAACATATATTTAAGGCAAGTTTATGCATCCTCTCGAGTGGATGGACCTCAAGGCAGGGATTGGGAGAGCAAAGTCCCTCCCACTGTAAGACAAGATCAGGTTCATGACCACCTGAGGAACCTGAACATACGTAAGTCTGTGGGACCTCATGAGATGCATCCCAGAGTCCTGAGGGAATTGGCTGACATAATTGCCAAGACACTCCTGATGTTATTTGAAAAGTCATGGCAGTCAGGTGAAGTCCCTGATGACTGGAAGAAGAGAAGCTTTGCACTCATTTTTCAAAAGGGTGGAAAGGAGGACCCTGGGAACTACCAACATGTCAGCCTCATCTCTGTGCCTGGGAGGGTCATGGAACAGATCCTCCTAAGGCACATGGAGAACAGGAGGGTGATTAGAGACAGACAGCATGGCTTCCCCAAGGGCAAGTCCTGCCTGACGAACCTAGTGGCCTTCTAGGATGGAGTGACTGCATCAGTGGACAAGGGAACAGCTACAGAGGTCATCTATCTGGACTTGCGTAAGGCTTTTGACATGGTCCCCCACAACACCATTCTCTCTACATTGGAGAAATACGGATTTGATGGGCGGACTGTTTGGTGGATAAGGAATTGGCTGGATGGTCACATCCAGCGGGTAGTGGTCAAGGGCTCAATGTCCAGATGGAGACTGGTGACGAGTGGTGTCCCTCAGGGGTCTGTACTGGGACCAGTACTGTTTAATATCTTCATCAATGACATAGACAGTGAGATCGAGTGCACCCTCAGAAAATTTGCAGACACCAAGCTGAGTGGTAAGGTTGACAAGCTTGAGGGACAGGATGCCATCCAGAGGGACCTTGACAAGCTTGAGAGGCGGGCCTGTGTGAACCTCATGAAGTTCAACAATGTCAAGTGTAAGGTCTTGCACCTGGGCTGCACCAACTCCCGGTATCAATACAAGCTGCGGGATGAAGAGATTGAGAGCAGCCCTGAGGATAAGGACTTGGGGGTACTGGTGGATGAAAAGCTGGACATCACCCAGCAACATGAGCTCGCAGCCCAGAAGGCCAACTGTATACTGAGCTGCATCAAAGGAAGTGCTGCCAGCAGGTCGAGTGAGGGGATTCTGCCCCCCTGCTCTGCTCTGGTGAGACCCCACCTGGAGTCCTGTGTCCAGCTCTGGAGCCCCCAGCACAAGAAGGACACAGAACTGTTGGAGCAGGTCCAGAGGAGGGCCACAAAAATGGTCAGAGGGCTGGAGCACCTCTCCTATGAGACAGGCTAAGACAGTCAGGGCTGTTCTGCTGAGCCACTCTCCATCATCTTTGAAAGGTCCTGGAGGACAGGAGAGGTGTCCAAGGACTGGAGAAAAGCCAATGTCATGCCAGTTTTCGAAAAGGGCAAGAAGGAGTAGCCAGGGAACTACAGGCCAGTCAGCCTTACCTCCGTCCTGGGAAAAATGATGGGGCAACTCATTCTGGAGGTCATAATTAAGGAAGTGAAGGAAAAGAAGGTTATCAGGAGTAGTCAGCATGGATTCACCAAGGGGAAATCATGCTTGACTAATCTGATAGCTTTCTACGACGGCATGACTGGCTGGGTAGGTGAGGGGAGAGCTGTGGGTGTTGTCTACCTCGACTTCAGCAAGGCCTTTGACACTGTCTCCCATAACATCCTCATAGGGAAGCTCAGGAAGTGTGGGCTGTATGAGTGGTCAGTGAGGCGGATTGAGAACTGGCTGAATGGCAAAACTCAGAGGGTTGTCATCAGCGGCGCTGAGTCTAGTTGGAGGCCTGTAACTAGTGGTGTTCCTCAGCGGTCAGTACTCGGCCTAGTCTTATTCAGCTTCTTCGTCAAATGACCTGGATGAAGAGTTAGAATGTACCCTCAGCAAGTTTGCTGATGACACCAAACTGGGAGGAATTGTAGATACATCAGAAGGCTGTGCTGCCATTCAGCGTGACCTGGACAGGCTAGAAAGTTGGGCAGAGAGGAACCTGATGAGGTTCAACAAGGGCAAGTGCAGGGTCTTGCACCTGGGGAGGAACAATCCCATGCCCCAGTACAGGCTCAGGGCGGACCTGCTGGAGAGCAGCTCTGTGGAGAGGGACCTGGGTGTGCTGGTGGACAACAGGTTGACCATGAGCCAGCAGTGTGCCCTGACTGCCAAGAAGGCCAGTGGGATCCTGGGGTGCATTCAGAGGAGTGTGGCCAGCAGCTCCAGGGAAGTTCTCCTCCCCCTCTACTCTGCCCTAGTGAGGCCCCATCTGGAGTACTGTGTCCAGTTCTGGGCTCCCCAGTTCAAGAAAGATGAGGAGCTACTGGAGAGTGTCCAGAGGAGGGCTACGAGGATGATGAGGGGACTGGAGCATCTCTCCTACAAGGAGAGGCTGAGGGCGCTGGGCTTGTTCAGCCTGAAGAAGGCTGAGAGGGGACCTAATAAATGCTTATAAATATCTGAAGGGTGGGTGTCAGAAGGATGGGGCCAGACTCTTTTCAGTGGTGCCCAGCGACAGGACAAGGGGCAATGGGCACAAAGTGAAGCACAGGAAGTTCCATCTGAACATGAGGAAGAACTTCTTCCCTCTGAGGGTGATGGAGCACTGGAACAGGCTGCCCAGGGAGGTTGTGGAGTCTGCTTCTCTGGAGGTATTCAAGACCCGCCTGGACAAGGTCCTGTGCAGCCTGCTGTAGGTGACCCTGCTTCGGCA
>Ga0065711_1032501_pt1 | contig 27222 bp, 16 predicted proteins | sample Hoacrofraction12_FD_59098 | JGI IMG/M metagenome (GOLD analysis project Ga0065711, IMG submission 59098) | Hoatzin crop microbial communities from Cojedes, Venezuela - Epithelial fraction 12 v2 (version 2) | ecosystem: Host-associated > Birds > Digestive system > Esophagus > Crop | place... | reverse complement strand
TTTTTTTTTTTTTTTTTTTTAGCCTTGTTTTCATTAGATGCTATGTACAAATAGCCTTTTGGTACTGTTTTTAATGTTAAAATTAACAGTAATTCAGTTTTTCATTTCGATTATCATCAAACCTGGATTTTCTTGAAAATTCATTACAAAAGACTTTGTTTTTTTTTTTTAGTATTGTTGCAAACATTTTTTTCTGTGGGAATTTGCAAGAATGCTTTCAAATATAAAACCAGATTGAGCTGTGGGCTATTGTAGTTGTCTTTTGAGAAAAGCCACTAGCGTTAGATGCCAGTACAGAGCATACAGGCAGTCAGAAATTTGGACAGAACAGTGTTTAGTAGAAGAGTTGCCTTCATCATCATTTCATGGCAGGAGGATCCTTCTGTAAGTTTCAATCTAATCCCTGCAGTCCTAGAGTCATTTAAAGAATATTTCTGGCTCTTCTAACCTCTTAAGCAAAGATCTGGCACATAGATTTATGAAATGAACACTTCTTGCCATGTCTGTGGCATGATAATTTTGAAACATAATGAAGACCAGCAGAACAGTACTACTGTTAATTGTTCCCTCTGATTTATAGTGGCTTCACACGCAGAGTAGACAGTGTATCCTAGGGTCCCCTTTATTAAAGTGAAAGGGCCCTGTGGAACATGAAACAGAAACACAGTCACGTAAGAAAAATGTGGACTAGAGCTGCACAGCTATCAAGGTTACACAGAAATTATTTATAAATGTATGATTTAACTGCTGGTTTCAAAAGCACATTTTTACACTTCAACTTGCGCCTATAAAGTAAGAAAGTGTGATGTCAATTTTACAAATGAGGAAACTGGGGAAAAGCAGGTAACAGAGCAGGGAAAAATGTGGCATCTGAATGCTGTCTCCGTTTACTTCATTATAGTTGTTAAAGATCCCAACTGTACAGCAGCAGCAGAGCAGTCCAGGTTTCACTTCCTTCTGCAGAAGCTGCATGTAGATAAAAAGCCACAAAAGGGAATAATATCAGATTTATAACACTAGACTTTAAAAAGTATGTGTTTGTATGTGATATAATCCTCGTATCTGTTTAGTAATGAGATCACTTAAATTGTCATGCAGCTTGCCCATTCTGCACAAAATAAGCAGTTCTTAAGTGCTGTAAAGTTCTTCTGCTTTTTTTTTTTTCATTAGAAAGAGTGTATTCTGTCTGTGCAGACTGAATTTAGAGATTTATGTTCCCATTTGTTTAGGTATTGGTGTTTGTAATCAATGACTGTTTTCAAACTCAATTGTGTAGATTAATTAGATTATGTCTCTGCCTGGTCAGGAAATGCACAGCTAGATACTGGTTCGGACGGGTTTCCGAAGGTGGGTTCTTTCCTGCATTGCAAATAGCCATGGCACTCTCCCTGTCCTGGCTACAGCATGGCTGTCCAAGGAAATTCGGCTCGTACTTACTACCCTCTTCCAGCCCGTTGCGTGCGGAGGCTGGGTTGCTTTTCCTGGGAAGCAACCATCACAGTACCAAAAGCTCAAAGTAGCGTTCGGGCATGCTGATGTTGCTGTGATCCAGTGTTACTGAGCTTGAGTGATCAGGTGTTACTCCTTCACTTATTTTTCATGTTTCGTCATTATCTGGCCTGCAGGTTTTGTGTTACCGGTAATTGTTTCAGTGTATTACTGTAATCTTAGGCTCTCTGCTCTTTTACAAGCTTGGTTTCACTCAATTCTACATCTCTCCTCAGCTCAAGTGCTACCAAGTGCTGTTCAAATACACCTGACACCTGTACTCAGGGTTCAAACTTAGCACTTCCTCAAGCAGCAAAACGAGGGAAGTTACCCTTGTATTTCACTTTGTGCTGTGCAGTTCTGACAGAGTGGAGTCGCTTCCCTTTGCAAAGGCTTCAGGAAGGGGAAACAAGAACCTAGCCTGGCTCAGGGGTTGGGTCGTCCTGCAGGACAGGTGCTGCTTGGCAATGGTTACCTGCTTTCAGGAAGGGGGCTGCACAATGCAGAAAGGCATTCTAAAGGTCACTTTAAACATACAGAAATCATAATAGTAAATAATAACAATATTAACATACGTATAGAAATATAAGTAATATATAAAATTCTACTACTTTAGGGAGTGAGCAGAGAAATGGTTTTGAACCTGTTTTTCAAGATTGATATATATAGAGTACAGTTAACATAAGTTGAAGAAAGCTAGGAGTATCAGAAGCCAAAAACAGAGCAGCTACATTAACAAGACCTTTTGTTTTAGTATATGATAGTGTTTGAGTTAAAGGATCTTGTTTTGTCCTTTATTAATTCTGTGTTTGAATTTGCAAACTCAGTGATTCTCACAATTCTCCTAATTTCTTCAGCAGCATTTAGTATTTTTGCATTTTTAATCATCATCTCTTGGGATTACATTATTGCTGGGCAGTGGCTGCTTTTGTTTGGAAGAGGAGTTGCAAATGCCAGAACCATACACTGGAAAAAAATAGGAGCAGAAGCTATTGTTTAATCTGTTAATTGGATATAGAGTAGAAAGATATCTTTATTCTTCCATGTTAATCTCTTGTTTGTGCTGAGAAAAAACAGCAGTCTGCAGCCCTGTGTTGTTAGAAGCCAGACATGCATGGCCTTTCACTGTGCACTGAAGTGTTTTAGGTACCACCGTTAAATTCCCTTGAAATGCTTATTTTTCGGGGAATGAAGATGCAGATATATCCTGAAACATTCTAAGTAATAAGCCTAACTTTGTGTATAGCCAAGAAGGACTGGTGTTCTACTGTTTCCCGACTTCCCTTTTCTTCCATGGAGAATTTTTATCAAAGCTGTTGGAAATATACTGCCCTGTTTAATACAAAGATGCCTGCATTCACCGTTATGTAGACCAAAAGATTCAGCATAATGACTTCCACCTAGCATTGCATGGTCAAGCCCATGCTATATAGTATTGAATTATGCATGACATTTCTAATGGTGGAACAAAAACAGTAGCAGAAGGAGGTGCTGCAAAGGACGTGCAGCCTGTGCTGGCTATTAGGCACTGGTGTATGTGCATGCACATCCCAAGATATTCTTTGTTGAAACTCTGGTGCTGTGCGATACAAATCAAAGCTAGATGAAAGTAATACCTAATGAGGGAAGATTAAATAAAATAAAAATTCTGACACAGGGAATTGCAGAATACAGACCAACTTATTGTACTTTAGAGAGTGAGAAATAAAGATCTTGTATTTAGTTGGATGCTGAAAGTATCAACTAGTGTAAATATTTACTGTGCAGTAATTGCAAGGATCAGTCTTATTTGATAGTCCACAGTGATGATGCCTGTCAATGCCTGCTCAGTGAAAACTGCTAGAGTATGACTAGAATTATTTAAAGAGCAGCTGCTGCATCTTAAGCCGCAGCTGTGGTGTAAAGTGATTTCATTCAAATTCCGTCTCATGTATTTTGATATATCCCATATCCTGTTGTATTTATTGTTTACCCAAATACTTACCCAAATGCTATATTAAAAACCAAATATTACATATGTGGTCTTTGAAAGTTGGGATTGACTTAACAGACCTGCAGTGTATTTTTTTTAATAAATATCCAAAAGATTTCAATAGAAAACTTGGTTAAGGGTTCTGTTGTAGTATTGATTTTCTTCCCCAATGCACCAAACCCTAGACTAGCTATTTTCTGAGCCTTTTGCAATGGTATTACTGAAATAGATCAATCTGATATTTTCTTTTTTTATATTCTAGCCTAGAAAAAGATATGTTGTGAAAAATTATTTGAGCTTACTGGACCATTTCTCACTGTCACAAAGCAGTTGTTGCTTGCCGGTGCAGGCACCAGCACAGTGGTACCAGGCTGCTGGATCCGCCATCCTGGGATGTTTTCCCTTTGGCCAGGGAAGACATCCAGCCTGTGCCTCCGCGCCTTCCTGACTGCGAAAGCAAGCTTGGTCCTTCTCACGTGCAGACTTGGCTCCACAGAGGGGTCTCCACTGCTCTGTGGAGTTCAGCCACTTCTCACCAGCTCCCTGCTTACCAACCTGCAAAATCCAGCTGTAACTTCTGCTGGCCACTGGTGCTGTTGCCTGTCCCATGCTGCAGTTCCCTGTGGCGTGTGTGGTGGTTGCCCATGTCCCGTCCGCTTCTCCTGATCCCGGCCAGGCGCTGGTGAGCAGCCCCAGTGGTTGCCTGCAGGCCAGACGCTGGCCCAGTGGCCTTTGTAACACCCGCTGGAGAGTGCCTGTTGCGTGGTGATGAAATGCTGTGTGTTGCTGGGGGACCTTGTGGGGAGAACAGAAAACTTGAGTTTATCAGTCCTTCTCAGGAAAACTGAAAGCGTAAAACTTGTGATATCTTTGCTCCCAAGCACATTTCACTGAAATCAAATGCACAGAAATAATTTCCTCACATCTTTCCCTCCTGACTGCAGAAGTTTAATTTCTTTTTGGTAGTGTTCCAGTTCTGCGAGTTTTACGGGGCAGACAAAGTTACCCAAGACCTGGTACTTACTGAAAAATAAAACTGAAAGAAAAACTTGAAGGGAGAGCATCTCAGAGAGAATCAAAAAGAATTAAATAGTTTACTACCAGGCCAGATTTGAAAATATTTGAAAAGAGAAAAACAAATTGCCAAAGCCACAGTGCTGCTTTCCAGATATGCAAAGACTGAAAAAAAGAAAGTGAAAAGGTATTTTTCAGGGGGTGAAGACTTATGTTAAGGCTTATCCTGTCAGACTAAGCTGTGTTGTACTGTCAGCATAGTACTATTGTATCACCAGCAGTCCAGTGCAGACTTGATTATTGGTATTTTGATAGCAAAACTCTACTAGATCTAACTTAATTTCAAGCTCTCTAGCTTCATCCAATTTATAATAGCCAATTATCAAAGCTATGGTGTGTTTTTACCACTGGTACTGCTACTATCAATTTACCTTGGCTTCACTATATAGGTTTTATTTTTATTTATTTATTTATTTTTACTGCAAGTCACTGCGTACACTCAATTGGTTGCTGTTTTAACAAGATCTCTGGAGAACTCTTCAACGATGATGTATGTTGAGAAAAAAAGCCAGAAAGCAATTTGCCACCAAGTAGATACCAGATGAGTGGGCAAGAGTCTAGAGTTCAACAAAAGAAATTTAAACATGGAAAGAGTTTCTTAGCACATGCTCATGCCACGCTTTGAAATCATAATGAGAACAAGATAAGAGGCAGTCGTTGTCTCACTGGAGTCAGTGACAAGGTTTCTGTTGACATCAGGGAAGCAATCACTTCGTTCCTTGCGTTACTTGCGGGTTGATTAGATATGTTTCTAGCTTTGTTCCGACATAAACACTACCTTTGTCAACATGGAAAAATTGCAGTTTCAGTGTGTATTTTTCTAAAACTGCCTCTTGAAATACTTATAAAATATTAGCATAACTTGTCTTTCTGTCCCAACTTCTCATCTATTTTTTTCAGTGCAAGACATAGTTGGATTTGACTGGGAAAGAAATACTGAGAATAGTAGACTACTTCCATATGTGCTTTCCAAAGACAAGTGCTCCTCAGCCTTTTATATCCCTAAGTATAATCTTGATGTGGTTGTACATGTTAAAAAATAGGTAGTATTTTGAGACATACGATCTTCTCTGTTTCCAGGTGGGCCATGCACAGGTACAGCTCATGCCTCGTTAACCACACCAACCAAAAGATCTTGCAACTCAGGTATGTGCTTTGTGGGGGTTGAGGAATTACATTCTGCATGATATGTAGCTGTATGGTTATAGTTTAATAGTTAAGGGTAGTAACTATATCTGGCAAATGCCAAATGAAAATAAATATTGTTGCTTGGCCGTCAGAAATATGTATAAAAGGATTTGTATGGCAGATAGCTCATCTCAGAGTCCTGTTAAACATAATTCCATAAACATACTGTGTTTTCAGTAATCTTTGTAAACATAAGACATACAGGAGTAACTGGTTTGATTTAAAGATTATGATAGTATTCTGGAAATCCCCCCTTGAAATGTAAAGTATGGAGTAGAAAACTGGAGCATATTGACTTTCCTTGATTGAAGATGCTGATGTTTGCATTGAGACTACATTTTACCTGCTTTGGGTCCTTCTGATAACTTTATTTCAGCATGGAGGATATAGCTGGATAATCTCTCACAGAGGTAGTGTTAGTAGTGCCGTGTTGGGTCATTGCCAGGCTGAAGCTGCTGCTGCTGCACAAAGAATGCGAGCACTCGTTCCAGCAGCCAAGTTGCCTGTATTGGCTTAGATCTTTTTCAGACTTAGGTTTCACATGCATTGAGGAGAGCTCATATGATCTTTTTTACCAGCACCACTCTGGGAAGCCATAACCTCCTGTGGAGGGGTAGTGGCAGGTGTCTAGGTACCGGTAATGTTCTAGCAGTCTGTGTTTCCAGAATAATTATTGCCTATGTTTGTATTTATGTACCAATTGAGCTGTACTGAGGGCACAGAAAGGAGAGGTATTCCTGTTTGATTAAGAGCTCTTATTCTTTCAGGAGTTCAAGGTAAATTTCCTCTGAACTTACTCTTTCAAAAAGTGTTTCGAGTTACTGTATGTTTAGCTGAACTGTAGTTATTCCATATATGCGTATTGTTAGCTTACGGTGAATGTGTGATGATCTAAGTCGGCTTGGTCTGCAGCTAAGGAAGGTTAAAGAGAAGCTACATTGCCTTGCACTTGGTGCAGGTGCAGACCTCTCAAGAAATGCGTGATTATCTGTGACAATGCTGTGAGTATTATTTGCCAAAGAACTCTCTAAGTTTGGCACTGGAAGATACAGGATCCTCCTTCTCTAGAAGAGGAAGACCGTGGATTTTCTTTACTACGTAGCCATGGAAGTGTACCTACACGAGACGGAATGTTTGCCACCATATCCCTTGCAAACTAATCTACTTTGCTGATCGTATCACTAAATTGTAGTATCTTTACATGTTAGCTGTTGTAATGTTTAACTCTGGTTTTCATTGCAGGGTAATTTAAGAGCTTTCTATGATGCTTTAGATACTGAAAACTGGGAGTACTATGTGAATATTTTTAAAAACGTGATTAGCAAAAAGGCAAGTAAGTTCGATATTCAGAGTGTGAAATGGCAACAGCGAGAGCTCCTTAGAATAAAGCAGATGAAGCTACTAGAGAGTTGAAAAATATCCGTTAAATGGTTGGCTAACTTTGCTCAGTAGTTATCTTATTTTCAGTTTATGCTAATATTTGGTCCCTACACGCTTGTGTGTTAATCATTTGCTGTATTTAGCAAGAAAATAAGGAGGTGGTCTTAATTTGATGCCACAAGTTTCATCTTCAGTCAGCTAAACCTAATGATTTTATATTACCTCATTTTCCCCTACTGTTTTCTACATTATTTGCTCAATGATCTGCATATTTTCTTTGCAGTCCCTTACACTAATAAACCTGTTACCAGGAGTTAGTTTCCTTCTCCAGAGCTTGAATTTGTAGCAAACTTTCATTTTTAAAATAAATTACCGTGTTTTCAAGGTCTGCATTTCAGAATTGAGACAAATATAGATATTGACCCGCAAACATTGGCTACAAAACATTACCCCGAAATGATGTGACATCTTCAGGCGTAAGCAGCAGACTGTGTAGGTGAATATTTCACACCACAGTCACTTCAGCTTAGTCTCACTTCTTAGGAAGCTATTTAAGTGATACAAGGAATAGTTGTCAATACTATACATTGCATATAAGCTTCTTTTCTGTAAGTATTCTACATTTCTTCTGCTCTGAAGAGCTTTGAAGGAAGAATCTTTTGGTGGAATTCATCTGTGTAATTTTTTTCCCCCTTCAAGCACAGTATTTCCCTAAAGTCTGCCATATATCAGCATTGGTGACAGAAAATTAGAAATTTGACCTACTTATGATGTTGTATGCAGGTTCCCATCAGGAGGGTATTAAGGAAGACATAAACCTTTCATATTTTATTAGCATTAATGTAACCATTGAAGAAAGATCAAAACAATAAATCTGCCAACACATGAGAAAAATTCTCTTACAAAAAAAAGTTTTTGCCTCATGCACTTGTCAACTTTCATGCTGGAGGAGCTCTTCAGATAAAAAATTGTATTATGACACCAAATAGTGTTTTTTTTCCTTCTCTTCGCCAGAGTCATCTCTGTGGTAAAAAGTATTTCTGTTCCAAAGTGTGCCCGTAGGACAAGGATTATAATGAAAAGAATGAATAAAGCCTTGCAATCATGAGTTTGGATGATGCCTCAAAGGTTTCTGAGAGCCAGCGGTCTGAAGATTTTGTATGAAAAAAGATGGGACTGTGTGGCCTGATGTGTAGCTGCTTGTGTATTTTGATTTGTTTCTTAAAGGTTAAGTAGTGTTATGATTGATGGCAGATACTCTGAGGCTTACTCTAGTCAGTAGGGCGTCCAGATCCCACTTGTATTGGGTGCCCACGTTGTGAAAGTGCAGTACTAAGTGACGTATTACTCTTCTTCTTCTGCTGTACAACTTACAGATGACTTAATATGCAATTCTAAACAGCCGGATTTTAAAACATTTTCATGCAACTTTAAGAAACCTGGAAAAAATCAGTGGAACTGTGCGACTGCGCTCAGTTAATTTTTAATTGTGCAGTAGAGAGGGTAGTAGAAACAGGCAGGTAAAATACAGCAATGATAAAATCAATTCGTAAGTTATATCCATAAGGTGGTGAGTTTTTAAGTACTTTATTTCTCAGTAGCAGTTCATGAGAAACGTGCATCTTTGATACTCTGTATAGCTCTGTGTGCAGATAGCTCACATTTTATGAGGATATCTGTCCTGGAGGGTGTGGTGGTGTTTGTGTTGTGTGAGAATACAGCAGCTGTCTCATTGCTCTGTGCTTTTTCTAGTTTAAAATTTGAGTGTAGAAGATGCGAATAATTCTTCTGCTGCTTGAGCAAAGCCATGGAGCAGGTGTACGGTCCTTTGGGAAGGTTCGGGTTTATTGATGTGCTTACACTAAGGCCTGTGCTCGATTGTAGCTGTGCCAGAAATCGAAACACTTTGAGGCTGGACCTATACAATCAAGAGGACGGCCTTTTAGGAGTTACAGAGAGGGCAGGTTGTGGGAATAGAAGTACGCAGATTTTCAGCCAGAGCCAAAACCAAGAAACCATTACTTTTGTAAGATCATTTTTCATCAATCTTTGTGTTAAGTAAGGACAAAAAGACCTGGTACACTACCAATTAGATTTTTTTTTTTAAATTTATTTATTGCTCTTAAGTGTTAATCTAGTGAGCAAAAAATATACAAAAGATTATTGAAGGGGATTTATAACATTAAAACAACTTTGAGTTGTGTTTTTTGTTGGTGTTCCAAGGGCCTTTAAAGGTGTTCTTTAGTGTTTGACTTCTGGAGGGCATTGTGCTAGAAATGCAACCTTCTTGGAGCTCTCTCACCAACAGGAAATTGATGATAGAACAGCCTTCGAGCAGCAGAATAAATCGCCCAGCCCTGGCAATAATAGTGCCCATTAGGGACACTCTTTTTTCTTTTTTCTCCCCTGCTCAGTTTCCAGCTGTACTAATAGAAGAGCGCATCAAGAAAGGCTGTAAATAAAAGTTATAACCTAATAGGTGGGCATTGGAGTGGAACGGACAGGAGCTGAGACGTGGAGGCCTTATTACGGCTCATCAGCAATTATAAACAGAATAAAGTGTCTGGGACTTGCACTGATGCAACAGGAGCTAATAGAGGCTGGGAGATGACACTGTGCCATGATCAGATGAAGTATGTTGATGGGTTTTTGCTATCTCATCTTATTGCCTATTTCTGTGGTGTGTTGTATTATCTGTTCTGTGCTTCCGTATCTATCTGGATGGACAGATTGGTTTCCTCCTCTGCTCAAAGGAGCTTGAGCACATGTACTCAAGCTTGCTTTTTTTGTACATACACTTTGCATTATGTGCCAGTACTGGTTATCTAAGAGCCTTCTCAAAGTGTTATGGTTGTTGTAGATTAAAATCCTCCTAATGGTAAGGATCATAATAGTCATATCTGTAAACAAAGGTAAGGACTTGCTGCAACTGTAGGATTTATTTTCACTATCACCTTGTTCAGCTGTAGAAAATCACCCTCATTCATTAAAATTAGTGGATAAGGTCACCTGAACGATCTTTTACACTGAATATATCACATGCATTTTAGACTAAATGTGTTCTAACTAGTGTGGTTGGAGAATCCAAAGAGATGGACTTGGGCTTAGTGTATCAAAAAGTTTGTTGAAATTCAGCTGTAGCTGTGACAGTCATTGCCTCCGCAGTATAAAAACTTCGGCTGTTCCTGGGAAGGTTTTTAAGAGCTTGTTAGCACACAGTAATTGGTAATATTCACAAAAAAAGTCTTTCTTGATCTTTTGTCTGTCACAGTCTAGCACATTTTTGTGCTAGACATCTAAATCATCTCTTTCCTAAACCACAGTGGGGAAAAAAATGCCTTGAAATTTAGCCTTTAATTGCTTTAATCTAAAGAGAAGTTTTGCAAGCGTCTTCAGAGTTCATACATTAATCGCACATGCTGTTTACTTCTGAAGAGAATTTTCTTCTGACGTGGAAAAAATACACCATTCAGAAATGAAAAGGTGTGCAGCAGCATGACAGCATATGAAAACAGTGACTCCTATCCTTGTCTATGCAGTACAGCCAGGATAAAATAAATAGATTATTTTTCTATCATCTTATGCTCTTGGGACACAAATGCTTACATCTGCCGGTGTTAAAGTACACTAAACTGAGATGAATGGAAACTCATCCTTTTCATAGTCAGTATTTCTTTGAAATTAACGTTCATATGTACTGGTTCCCAGGTGTTCCTTTGCATCGTTCATAGTGAGGAAGCTAGATGGTTGAAGTGGCCAAAGGGACAAAAAAACGTAATGCGACTGTGGAAGCTCTATTTCCCGTCCTGTGTAGATGAATTAGAAATGCCTACAGGCAATGTGTTGAAGACACTTATAAATCGTGCTAGTCGTTCCTACTTTGGAGTAACTCGTTTTTCTAATCAATCTGTTGAAGCCATTTGTGAAAGGATTGCTTGCCTTAAGAAACGAAAAAAAATAACTGTTACAGAATAGGATAAGTAGATGAATATGATAATTTGCATGCTTATTGGTGTTTCCCATTGTATGCATTGTATTCTCAAAAAGCTGTACTAACTCAGATTAGTTCTCTTAAGGGCATGTAAGGCAGTCATATATGATCTCAGTGTTACTAATGCATCCTTCCTAAAGACTGCAGGAAGACCTCAGAAAGAGGATTGCTGCTTCCCCCTTGTGTGGTGTAGCAGTGTATCTCTACAGTTAGCTGCCTCCTGCCGAAAGTGAGATTTGGTGCACGCTGGTGTGAGTGGCAGAAGTGTGTTGTACCAATGCACTGAAGCAGATTTTGCTTATACAGGGGTGCATAGGTTCTGAGAAACAAGCTCTTCCTCCCTTGTGAGGGGGGAAAAAAACCCCCAGTAGAATAGAATTTAAAAATGATAATCAAAATGTATATGTAGATGGGGAGTAAGGGTCTCCTGGCCTGTATAACCTCCCAGCAGGTGCTGAGACACACACCTCTGTGTACCTCGCAGTACTCCCAGCTGTCTGAGTCCCATGTTGTCAGTTCATTCAGAGTCTGAGTTTTCAAGTCCAGCATCCTAATAGAGAATGTCCTCCAGGTACTTAAAGCTGTTACTCCTACTACCTTTGTTTATCCTCTTGTATCACCCAAATTCACCTTCCTTTATCATTTGTGCTGTTCAGCTACACCCTTGAACCTTCCTTTTTCATTCTTACTTCACAAAATAACCTGTTTAAGACTCTTTATTTATTATTATTTGTAGGTCCATTTCTCAGCTTTCACTTGTCTATGTTTCTTTTTGCTGCTCTTGATTAAATTTTTTCATCTGTTTTCATTGCCATTTCCTGAATCCTATTATGAAAAAGACCACATTCAAAGGAGAACAACTTTGAGGAAAACGTGCTTAAGTCAAGAGGACAGAATGATCTCTTGAGAGGAGTGCACATGTAATTGTAAGCCAGTAAGAAAATTATTTTTGATGTCAAATTAAAGGAAGTACCACATGATAGGAGAGCAGTAAGCACCTTCTCTGGATTAGTTGTGCTAGGAAGAGCATAGCCAGCAGACCAAGAGATTTTTTTCCCCTCTAGTTGGCACTGGAACAGGTACCCACAGTGGCTCGAAATCTGAGTCCTTGAGAACTTTTGAACATGGACTGGACCAGGCCCTGAGCAACCTGATGCAGCTTTGGTATTTACTCTGCATCAAGCAGGAGGCGAGACCAGGTGACCCCCAGAAATCCCTTCCGACCTAATTTTTTCAATGACACTAACAGAAGGCAAATATGATTTGAATGGTTAAAGGTGTTTAGTCCAACCTCAACAGCGTTCATAGCAACTGATGAGAGCTGAGGCAGGTAGGCTCTAGAAGTACGGGTAAGCGTTTCGTACCTAGAGTGTTGCAGAGAAGAGCTGAGAGAGACTCTGGGAAAGGTGGAAGAGTTGGGATGGTGGATACAAAGCAAAGAGCTGGGATTGCAGCAGGGTTCTTGGTGGTCACGAGCAGGGTAAGCAAAGTGTGCTTTGGTAAATGAGATATTCTGCTGTCCTCAAAAAAATGTGGGCTGCTGCCCTTACTGCTTTCTCACCACTTTTTCTCTATGGTCTGATAGGTGTTTTTCTGTCTGGTTGGTGGAATTCTTGCCAGATACAAAATTGTATCTTTTAAAGATCATTATCTCTTCAGATACGACCACATCTTTGTATTAAAGTCTTAGGGAATTATGACAAAGGATTCGTCCTTGAATTTGTTGAAATGGAAGAGTAAATATTGTAATCTGTAGGTGCATTTTGATTAAAATGAAATAACCTTACCTTGAGTATTTTTTTTTCTATGGTTTCATGCCATGTTTAGTTTTCAGAACTATCGGGATCTCTTTGACCAGTTAACTGACCTTTGACAGTAGGTACATGGTAATTATTAGGGAATATACGTCTATTAAGCTGACTTGGCATTATGCACCCACCAGCTCTGAATTCCTTGTTTCATTACCAGCATCCACCCACAGACTGCTGGAAAGCCATTCCCAAATAGCAGAATTGCAGCTCAGAAATTTAAATAAGCCACATCTCCATTAATTTCAAGGGTAAAGAAATCAGGGTTACATGTCTTGCGTTTCCCACCTACAGCCACTTCCTAAAACTTAATAAAAATATATATTGGAACAGGATTGGGGGAGCTTAGGCTTTGCTTTAATTTCAGTTGGGTTGCCCAACAGCAAGATGCTATGGAGAATGTCACAAAGAATCGTTGAGATCATTAACCTCAAAATCTGTGAGGAACTCTGCTACTGTCAGCCTGAAGAATTGAATTGATTTTACCTCAGAGTGTTGCAGTCAGCACCTTGATCTGATCTCTGCAGATCAGAGAGCTCTCTTACTGCTGTGCCTTAGCAAATCACACGCAGCATTTTATCATTTCAAATTTGTTATTTTATTGCACCGGAGGTCTGTTCCACCTCCCGTTGTGTAGGTGTGGTCTTTGGTTCAGATTGGTATTGATGCTCCCCAAGCATCTCCTTTCAAAACGGTGAGAGCTGCCGAGTAAACCACTACGACTTCTGACGTAGTGTGGACAGCAAGCAGGTGTACAGAAATTGTCTGCTGTGCCAGGGCTGCTTGTTTTTCCCCCATAAAAACTGCTAGAAAAAGTAACACAAAATATAAACTGATTTTTTTAAGCTCTGTTTGAAATAACTGAATGAAAACCAAGTGTTTTTTGAAGATAGATTAACTGTACACTTCAGAATTTGCTCTTAATGCATTCAGTAAAATTTTTATCAAAATACAAGAGCTCTTTGGTTTTTTTCCTAACATTAATCAGTTACAGCCCATGGAATTATAGGCTCTCATTGCATGATTTTTGTTGCTAATGGCCTCACTGAGGTTCTGCAGTTAATGACAAATAAGTTTTCTGAAAGATAAATATTGAAAATGTATTTTTTTCACTGCTAGCAGGCAAGAGTTCTTTACAATTCCTCTTCTTCTGATTCTGTGTCTTAGCCTTGGAAAACCCTCATTATGCCAATGGGGGGATGGGTGTACCAAGAAAAACTCAGTGTATGAATGAAAAATAACAGAGCAAGTAGTTTCTATATAGAACTGGTTTTAGGCTATTAGTTTGAAGAATTACCTTGCTGGATGCTGTGTACCATCTGATTGATGAGGACGTAGCTGGAGTATGCTACTAGGATTTTGTAGCAGAGCAGCACCGTTTATTTATGCACTCTTGAGCTGGCTAGCGAATATGCAATATTTACAGCATTATCAATTCTTGTTAATCCAATATTAGAAAATTTCACAAAGCATATGAGGGCTCTCATTAAAGTCAGCAAAAACAAAACTATGATATTGCTGAATGCTTTTGAATTCCCCATTTTGTCAGAACCAGTGTAAGCTTATTTGTATGTGTTTGTACATACATATTCATATATGTAAATACATGTATTTGAATACCAGCAAGTAGTCTTTAGATGCTGTGGAATGGCCAGAACGTTCATGATTTGCCTTCATAACTTTTTCATCTTGTATATTGTTGTCTTCCAGCTTTTTTTCTTTCTTGGATTTCTCTTCTTCCATTTAACTGTCTTTATTTTTGTATATGTATAATTCCTTCACTTAATAATCCTGTTCTGATTATTTAGGCCACTTGTGATAGCATTTGTTCCCCAACTTTAACTATCACCAGAATCAGCCTTTGTCCCTCCCCCAGCCTTAACCGTATGCTGCTGAAATACGTAATTCAGTAATGAGAAAGTAAGTTCTTATTGACACCTGTAAAATATTTTTTTGAAAACTAGCGAGTTTAGCGTTGTGGTCTTTTTTCTTTTCTGGCCTTTTCAAGGTTCATTCTTTGTAATAGTCTGAAGGCTTGAAGGGCTTTAGGTGTTGTTTGTCAGCTATTAAAAAAAACCAACCACCCAAACAAGCTTCCCTTAACATCCTTGGAATAGTATCAAGCTTCTACGCTGCATAAATTGCCCCCTGTAATCAAGACAATGGGAATTTAGTCTCGTGCCTGCACACAGTAGCATATGATTTTGCTGTCAGCAGCTGTTTTTAAACATGTTCTACAGCTGTTTGCCCATGTAGCAAGAGCTGGGCAGGGAGCGCCCGGCCGAGCACTCGGCAGGACTGTCCAGGACTGTCCTGTGTTGCCGTGGGTGCTGGGGGTTTGCTGGCTTGACCCGCTGGTAGGAGTCAGGAGGGGAACCCCCTTCGCCGAGTCTTCTCAGTCAGTGAGGTCCTTTTTTCAGTCGGCAGCAACAGGGGTGGCCATTGCCTTAGGAAGTGTTTCAACAAATTGAAGTGCCTGAAGTTAATCCATCAAAGGAACTGTACAGTACAGGTGCCTGAATGCACTTAAATATGTACTTGTTTGGATCAATTGGGTATATAAGTAAAAACGTTTGAGAAATGAATGAACGTTTCCATTACTAAAGACATGCTGATATCGGAGAGCGTAGGGGGGTAGTAATGCAAGAATTGAAGTAGAAAACAGATGTAGTACAGGAGCGTGAATATGAGATGAAAACTAATTAGCTTTTCACTTAATTCAGTAATTGTGGAATTTATTGACAAGAAAGGATAATAAGGATTTTCACACTTTTTCTAATTATAACTTGGCTAAAATGCATGCAGTAGCCTATGTAGTTCACTTTGTTATACAATTTTCAGTGGCATTTCATTCATCTGGGTTACTGGCACTAGATTAGTCTCTTCTGTTTCATTAGAGATGGTTGTTAATTGCCTCATTAAGTTACACTGCAGTACAGTATACTTCCTTATTGATGGATGATAGTACCGATAACACAGATTTAGAGGAAAACAAAAAACGTGAGAGGTAGGAAGCAATTAATATATAATTTTTTAAATTTTATTTTCCCGTCTATGAATCTCAGAATTACAGAATGGCTGAGGGTGGCGGGGGCCCCTGGAGACCGTCTGGTCCAACCTCCTTGCTCAGAGCAGGATCACCTAGAGCAGGCTGGGGGCCGTGTCCGGTCAGGTTTTGAGAACCTCCGCGGACGGAGCCTCCACAACCCCCCTGGGCAATCCATGCCAGTGTTGCGTCTCCCCTACAGTAAACAATTATATGGTTATGCTCCCATGTTTGGTTTTTTTTTCCTGAAGTCATAACGTGCATTAATACTCATGCGCACACGTATATAGAATTTTACCTAAAGAGTGTTACACTTTGAAGTTTGGTGATAAGAAACACAAATTAGGTTAATGCTTGTAGACTAGTTGGGGGGGGGCACACGGATGCCTGGTTTCCTAAGGAAACAGGGCCCCCATAGTTTGTCCTGCAATAACTTCTCAATCTATGGGATTATTTTGACCAAATTTCACAAAGATCTTGAGGTCTCAAACACCCTAATCTCACATGCAGGTTTGATGAGAACGAGCAGCTTAATGCTTGGAGGGGGTACGCATCTGACCCAGCGCGAATCAGTGTCCCTGTTGAAGTCACCTGTAGCTGTGGCTGGCTGCCCCTCCGCATCAGGCCGGGTTGCTTGCTGGGGGTGACTGGCGGCCGGGGGACCGCCTTGCCGGTGTCTCGGGTTGTCCCGGCTGTGGTCAGCTGGAGCCCCCAGGCTGGGTGAGTTGCGTCAGCCCAGCCGCAGCCCGATGCTGTTACGCAGCGCATTTGCTTCCGCGTAGCACTGTTCTTGTGCGCTGTAGGGCCTGCTGCCGGTTAGCCACGTGCACCAGTGCTGTGATGCTCTGGAGGGTTCATCTGTGTGTCTTACAAATGCCTGTTCTCACTGTGCCAGCAAGGTGCTTGGTGCTGCGCAAGTCTGATCCTTCTCTTCTTTCCTCGCAACACGTGCATCGTGTGTGCCAGCTGTCATTTGGGGGAAATGAAGCCATGCTGTTCTTGAGTTCAGAAATACCACTTGCACTCATGCTCAAAGCAATGCACGTGCTGACTTTCATTTTTTCAGTTTTTTAGTGTTCATTTAAAAAAACACACTCTAAGTCACTGGCTGTAACGGAAGCCTTTTTGTTAATCCCTTGCTAAGAAGGAAGGTGAATTTTGCTGGCAGAGTTTGAAGCACATCAGTAGTGTTTCGCATTTAGAATGTCTGGCAGCAGGTCTTTCCATTACGTGTCTCAAACAGCTAGGGTAAAAGCTAGGGTTTGTTGTTGTTTGGCTGGTTATTTTTACTCATTAGGGCTGGAAAAAACTACTGTTGAATGGGTTTGGTAACTGATGAGAAATAGTGACTTCCTGTAATGCAGCTTCTGGGGGTTATTTATAGTCTCCAAGTGTTTTCACAGGGAGCCTCCTGAGGCGAAGAAGCGGCTGGTGGGACTGGAGTTCTGCTGGGACTGTTGCTACACGGTCTCCCTGCTCCCTGTTGTATAGGGACAGTGAGTTTTAGTGCAATTGTTTTTAAACTCTTTGGAGAGGACCCACAGAGGTCCCTTCCAACCCATAACATTCTGGGATGCTAAGGGCACTGTGATGATACTAGAAAAGAGATTGCATGGTTAAATATTACCAAAGGGTTTGTGTAAGAATTTTTGAGACGTGTGTCTGTAGTGCTTTAAGAAAAATTGAGGTGAATTTGTAAAAGAAATTAATGTCTTCTGAGCATGAGTGTTTCCAAAGAGGTGCACGCTTAGGTTTCTGACGCAGCTTTGAATTGCAGTCTCAATTGCATGAGGAGACGAGATGTTCATCTCACTGTGAATATCAGGGTTTCACAAAATCTGTTTTCACAGCGTTACACAACAACAGGGAGGAACTGAGGTGGTCACAGTCGTCAGACTTGGCTCGTAAGAAGTTAATCTTGAATTTCTGTCTCTATTAATAGTCAACAAGCAAATGGGGTTTGGAACAACTGTGTTAATTTTAGGTTCATTTGAAGTAGAGGAGATGATTCTAAATGATGATTCTGGTAAATATGATAGGAAAGATTTGTAAAGAGGCAGTTTCCTCTAGATGAAATATCTAATGCATACTCAACATGCAAGGGAATTAAGTAATCCCTCATCTAAAAATGGAATAATGAAGGGGAAAAAAAAAAAACACCAAACCCTAGAAACTGGCAACAAGATACTGCTCAAACTTTACTTAATCCCTGTTATGTGGTTATTGTCTGTGACCGTCTAAGTCTCTTCATGGACAGAGGTTTTAACAGCTCAAGCTCCTTCTAAAATAGTTTCAGAGGAGATGGAAGTGATGTTTGAGGGTTCATTAATTATTGCTCTTACTGGTGTTTGCACAGGCAGCTGAGATCATAAATGTCAGTCTGTCAGTGTGATGGGTTCTTTATGAAAAGAAAAAAAGAAACCCCGAGTGCCTCAAAAAGCTGTCATTAAACCAGAGATTAAACAGATTCATCTCATTCTTGAAGCAAGCAGCACCAGAGGAGGGCTCCTCTTTCTCTCTTCTCTTACTACTCTCCATCTTTTCCTTGCTTCCTCCTTCCCTGTTACATTTTCTCAGCCCACGTCCCTGCTGGGTTTAGAGCTTCCCACCCTCTCCCCAGAATGCCATGAAAGAGCCATCATGATTGTGCATGCAGCCTGAAAACTCCTCCGTGACAGGAGAGTGAGAGAGCAGGATTCAGCTCTGACAGTCGTAACGCCATTCAGTTGGAAAATTTTGAGAAAGGAACATGAGTAATGAAGATGAGAAGAGAGACAGTAAGGAGCAAATGCGAGCTTCTGTCCAAGACATAACAGAATTTTTAAGAACGCTACTCTGCTTGTTGTTTCCAGACAAGCCTCCAGTTTCAGTCTTGCTCAGCTAAATTACTTCGTTCCCTTATTTCAAATGGGAGTTTGATAGTCACCACAATTAAGAGTCTCCATCAACAGAAACAGATTAGAAGAATCCTTGTTTCTTAACTCTGAAATAAAATTGTGATGGGAGAGTGTTAATAGCAGTTATTCCGCTGAGCAATTTCTTTGTGAAATTTTGGGGATGTCTCTGTTGTTGTTTTTCTTCATTTTTACAGAAAAGCTTTGTGATTGACATCTGCAGGTAAAAGAAAAGCATTCTTTTATCTTTTTTTTCCTGTCTCAGACTGAGTATTTGTTGGTTTAGGTGAAACGCTGAAATGCAAGTTGAGTGTGGAAAATGTTTCTTAAAAGCAAAGCAAGAAGTAATTCTTGTTGCACAAACCATCCTTCTAAGGAAAGCCACTGTCAGTCACTGGCCAAAGGAATCCTATTCTCTGTAGCCAGTTTTGATTGTGGAATAGTTCACACCGAGAATTTACTCTTGACTCTAGTTGCAGCACTTCACCCTGTTCGTAGGTATTTTTTTTCTGCACTCCAGGTAGTAAAGCAATGCATGACGATTTCCTTTTGCTGTCAGATCTCTGAAGTTTAATGTTGCAAGATTCCAGGTGCTGAAAGATTTATTTTGCATCCTGTATTGCTTGTGTCAGTGTTGCGGAAGGCAGCATGGTCTGGAAGAAATGCGTGCAGGACTGAATCTGAAAGTTCTGAATTCTTGTCTGTGCTTTCTCCTTGCTCCTTGCCTGTAAGGAGACGTAAGGCTGTGTGCTGTTGGTCCATTTTGTAACGAGCCTTAGCTTGTGCTTGCGTGCTCGAGGCGCTGTGCGGTCAGCAATCAGACAGCTGCTGCTGTCCCGGAGAGTCAGGCTAAGTTTTACCTTGGTGTTAACACTGTCTAATTTATGGCAAAAAGATAAGCATTTTTAAAAATTAGGTATCTAAATTTTCATTTTCATGTCATATTAGCCATGCTGTTTTAATATTAATTTAGTCATCACCAATTAACAGGAAATGTGTAATTGAATATTTTAATTATAGGACTACTAGCCTGACTTGGGGTATCTGTTTTCCTCATTAAGACACATGGCTTCATTAACTGATTAGACACTGGTTTACTCATGCACATGAATCCCTTATTTGGACTTTATTATAAGCAGACTGGTATGGTTTCCATCGGCTTAATTCAGAATGCCAAATTTGCCTCTGAGAAGTACCAGAATGGCTTGTGTTTCCAGAAGTAAAGGTGGGTGGGAGGGTGGCTATTTCAACAGAGCAGTGCAATTGTTCCGCTGCGTAACGAACAAAGTACAAACCGTGCATTTCACCATCTTTGGCAACAAGGCGGGCTGGAAGAGGTTCCTGCTGAACCCCGAGGCAGCCAGGTCACGGTCCCCAAGCAGCCTGGTGAAGGGTGCACCCTGCCACGTTCGAGGCCAGGCTGCTCTGCTGGGCTCTGAGCACAAGTGTCGGAATAGTGGGACTGTTGCCTCCAAGTATGAGTTGCGATCTCTGCAGTCTGCTCAGGGGATCTTCCTCTTGGATCATCTTCTGTAGAGATTTAATGTAAGACAGTACTAGTTGTTCTGTAACTGTATTAATTCATTATGCACTCTCTTCTTTTCCTTGCCAAGGCTCCTGCACAGCCAGGCGTGCAGAGGTGGAGTACGTTACGTTCTGAATGTTAGTTTAGACCTAATAGATGTATTTTGTAAGGGGTGAGTTGTAATCCATGACATTGATCAAAAAGAAGGCTGTATTGAGGCACACATCAGATAAAATTGTTGCAGCTTAATAAAAACTTATCACCTGTATATTGTAGAGAAAGCAGCTCACTTTTTTATTAAATGTGAGATGCGGGGACTTTGTACTTACAAAAAGCCACTGCATTTTCAGCATATCTGCAGAGCAGTGTGACAGAAATAAAGTAGACCCAAGTGAAGTAAGTTTTATATTCGCAATAGCTGTAATGTTGGAGTCCAACAACTGGAAAAACACTGTGAGACAAGGTCTGAAACCCAGGTGAGGAAGGTGGGTTAGTCTGTACTGCATGTGAGGAACCAGAGAAGGTTAACAGAGCATACCCCGGAGGGAGAGGCTAGCAGGCATTCCTAGTCTGACTTCATGAGACATTTGGTCCAGGAAAGTCATGATATTGAAAAGCAGTGGATCCGAATAAGATCATTGAAGTAACAAGGATATGGACAATGTTTTAGCCACAGCAGTTATCTTTTCCTGGCTAATCCAGGACAGCTAACAGAGTAGACAGGTTTCCCATAAGTACAGGCCACCAGGCAAAGGTGAAAACATGTTCAGTAGGCTACCGTCTTGACAGAAAGATGCAGCTGTCTTTATTTGTTGGATTAATGTCCTTTCAGAATGGATTTAACTGCACTAATGCTTTTTTTTCCCCCTTGATCACCGTCTTGCACTAGAACGCTGACTGATGGCAGTAATGGCTTTCAGCCGCTGGTCTGCTTGCAACACTACTACAAACAATTTAATTGTTTGGATTAAATTTATTTGCAGCTTCTGTTAAAAAGAAATACAGAATATATTCCGCTGCGCACAGGTTTGGGAAGGGAAAATGTCTTTTCTAGCCTGATCTGACCCAGATCTGCTGAAATCCGCTGCCTCCGACGTGCCACAAAAATAAGGCTTGGGCATCTCACATTCCAGTCAGTGGTGTGCATTTCGTGTGCTGCTCTAGAGCCCTGGGCAACATACTCTCCATTGTAAAAGAAAAAAAAAGGGCACTACACTAGCTGAAGTTACACTTTCCTGAACTTTAACTTCTTTGTGAAATTTTGGGGTTTTCCACATGCTATTTTCTTATAAGCTGAAATTTGTAAAGTTATTAATGCAAATAGTATTCTGACTAGTTCTTTAAAAATGGCTGAGCTCTTTGAATTTATAGCATGCCTGTACAGGTTGGGCTTATTTTTTGTGGCTTTGTATTGTTGGTGTACGCTAATTTAAATTTAAATTGTTATCCACGTGGAAAGAGGGAAGTGCGATGTGGTGCTTTCATGTACCGCCTTCAGTCGTAAGAGATATAGTTTACATGCTGTGCCTTAAAAATCTCCCTCCTGCCCAGGGAGGAAATACGTCAAACCCGTGTTCAGCTGTGTTTCATCAGCAGCCTACTGCAGTTAGTGTGTGCAGGGAGAACGAAGGAGGCACATAGGAGAAACTAAATGAGATGACAGATGAAGCCTGCAGTTGTTTCAGCTGGTGTGTACCCTACATGTATCCATCCGTGACCCAGCCGTGGCTGGAAGGAAGCTGATCGGTTCATTTTCTATTCAGTACTGCCAGCAGGAGGGGTTCTTATAGGGAACAAAGATAATTTGTCCTTTACTTGATGCTCGTTGTTAAGAAAATGTGTATATGCGATAGAATGGGAAGTATCACACTGCTTGGTGGTGACCCCAGCTGAAAGCAATATACCTTCAATCTGCCCAAAGGGATGCCTCAGCAAGGAAGTTCTAATATTTTTCCTAAAATATTTGTTGTGAACACAACAGATTCACAGTCGGAGAGTGAGGCTTCTCCTGTGAAACGGCCACGGCTACTGGATGACAGTAATGACAGGCCTGAAGAAACCAGTCGATCCAAACAGAAGAGTAGACGCCGATGCTTCCAGTGCCAAACAAAACTGGAGCTAGTACAGCAGGAACTGGGATCGTGTCGCTGTGGTGAGTACTGTTTGCCAGTAGCGTCCGGCTTTCTAACGCAGCCGTGCTCGGATCCATATCGGAGGTGGAAACGGAGAGAATGCTTGCATTCTGTATCTTTCAGAGATACTTGAAACAGAAGCTATAGCTTCCGCTGGTAGCAAAAAGTTGTAATTTCCCCTTTAAAACTTCGGCCCTGATGTACTGCCTTGTCTCGAGAGATCTCAGATGTTCATGAATTTAGCTTCAGAAGTCCCCATGAGGCAGGAGAGCATCATACCCTTTTGACAGGAGAAGAAACACAAAGCACATCAGTAGATACGCAAAGATGACAAGGTTTTTACATAGCTTCAAGGAACATAGGTCAGCGCCTACATTCTGCATTTTATAATTACATTATTATGAAAAAGTTAAACCCAAAATAACCTCTAGTGGAAAATGTTTTCATTCTCACAGTTAGCTGGTGGGGGGAAAAACTTGCTCACCATACACTTCAAATCATCCTGGCTTTTCTGAGGTTGAGGACACTGTTCAGCTAATTGAATTGAGGATGATAATCTCATGTAGACCGCTAATTTGGGATTTCATATTACATACAAGTAATCTTTCTGAAGTAATAATGTGACTAGATTCCAGAGGAGGTGCACTCGCCTTCACGGAACAATTACGTTCATAACTGGTTTAAATGTGCTTATCAGACTTGGTGGTAATCCACATGGTAGTTTTACCTGGTAATTATTTTTTCATAAAATAAGGTACTGAAAGCTTACACTTGTGCTCTCTGACTGTGGTTGTATTGCTGCATTCGGAGAAGTTTGTTCAGTTACCTCGTTGTGTCTCAACAGGGGGATAATTTCCGAAGGATTTGCATAGACAATAGGTGCGATTCTCATTGCACCTCTGAAGTGCAGAACTGTGGATTAGGATCTTTTCTGGACAGAAGTCATGTCCTTCAGAGCAGCAGTGGGGAGAGAAAGGATTGGCTAAGCTAGTTACGAAGACCCAGATAATGAATTCTGCATTGAAAAAACGTCAAGTGACGAGAAGCAATAGAAAGCTTTAAAGAATCCATATTATCCTTTGATCTTTTCTTCAGCACCTGTCTGTCTTCAGCCTTTCTGTGTTGTGCTCTTTTGGACAGGAGACAAGCTTTGTTTCAGATATTGGAGCACTGCTATAACTAACATACGTTATCTGTGAAGCCACAAAACATGAAATCAAAAGCTGTAATGTTGAAATTCTTGTTACGGAAATCATGTGTCTGGATACTTTGAAGTATCCAGTAAGATTTTTGTCGAACTGAAGACAGCGCTATAAGTGAGACAGTTTTGGTACGGCTCTTTCTGTTCAGCATGGTGGAGGCAGGAGTTGTTACGCTTGGTCTGCTGCAGTCACATATCAAATGACTGAGGCTGCTCAAAAGATTACTTAGTGATTTTGTTGTATCATTAATCTTTCCTGCATTCTGCAAAATTGGAGGTATGCAAGAGCGATGAAGCTGAAAGCAACTTTTTAGAAGTCCTTCCATTGATTAGTATTGTTTTTAAAATTACAAAATAAGACCTGCCTTTTTTTCATAAACTGGATGACAGATATATCTGGTTGGTTCCTCTCAGGTTTTCTTGAGGTAATTCAACATTGTTGCATTATAAATGTTGTAGGAATTATTCTTTAAATTGTTTCTACTGAATATATACAACTTTATGGAAATAATTCTGTTAAAGCTCATAAAATGTGTTAATAAAACATCAATATGAAACAAAAAATTCTGAGTTCCTCAACAATAAATGAGGAAATGAAAATTTGCATTCCTACATTGCATGTTACATCCTATATAGCTCCAAGGATATATAGGAAACATTTCTATTCCGCACATTTAATGAGAGAAGTGGGAGGCAGGAGTCTATTTCCCTGTTTACAACAGGGCTGAAAAGACTGCAGATCTGTGGTTTATCTGTGCAGCTATAATGTTTCGTTAATATTGTATTCAGTAGATGTGTTGTTACCTATAATGAAATGCTCTCATGTGATGTGAAAGTAGGCATAGCCTGCACTACTCACTTTTAATAGTAATATTAATGAGAAGCAAACAAAACCCTACCACCGAGCAACACAGGTCCTCTCAGCTTCACGTCACCTGAGCTGCTTTGCCAATACTTATCAGCGTGTAGCTTTTGTCATTTTTTAAAGAAGTTGCCTTAGAAACCATTCTCGCTAACTCTGCCATACTGTCTGTAAAATTAGGTTGCATTAGGTCATGAATGACCAGAGAGATCAAAAGCCCTGGGGAGGGGGTGATGAGAAATAGAACATAATAAATATATTAAAATTCTTATTCATTTAAAATGTTATCTAAATCTGTAAGCAATCAGGTTATCCTTTTTGTCATAACGTGAAGCATGTTTGTTCTGGACTCTGGACAACTGCTATTAAATTCTTGGCATCATAATCCTTAACTGAAGCAATGGGGAAAAATGTAGAAAAAACCCTAAACTTTAAACATGAAAAGAAATTCTGAAAGTCAGAATCAATAAAAAGGCAGGCACAATCTTTAGGAGGACAAATGTATGTGTTTGGATATAAGGAAAAAGGATTAACCACATAAATTGTGTTGTTCCAAAGCTCTGTCTAAAACACTGTTGTTAAAATCCAAATTAACTCTTTAAGACTCCACAGAACAGCAATTTTATTGTTGGCTGTTGCACATCTTCTTGTGCTAATGTTAAAAGTACTGGAAATCATCTCCTTTTTCACTGATGTGTCCTGGTGACTTTCCCAGTGACATTTTTAGTGAGATAGTGGGAAGAAAAATCTATACATACTGGACAATGTTTTCATGTAGATATGCCTGCAAATATTAATCCAGTGTAACTGGGACTTGTTCAATGAGACACAACCTATTTAAAAGGCGACAGAGCGAGCAAGCTGCTGCTTTACACGTAAGGCTTTACACTAAATTCGAGATCTTTGGGAGACTGCTGTAGTGGCTCTGCTGGCTCCTGTAAGACCTGTCCAGAGAGAGGTGATGCTGCTGAGCTTGTTCCCTTGACACTACATGGAATTTTAGACAGATTTGACAGTGCTGCAGGGCTTTGCCATGAAGAAAAACAATTTGCTACTGAGAAGGGAGTTCCAGTAAGGGTTCTTCAAACACGACATTTTTCAGATGTAGAAAGATTTGTTTATTTTCATACACACATACACACATACTCTCAAGATATTTTTTAATTCTGCTTCCACTCTGTACAAGTTATTAACTGCTGACAAGAAATTCACATCTCATAAATAATGCTTAAGAGCCATTGCTATATAAATTGAATGTGTTATGAATTGTGATGGGCCTTTTTGTAGCGTTCTGTGCCTGGAGCAGGAAGAACAGAGGATGTCATTTTCATTAATTTCTAATGAGGTGCCAATTAAAGCCAATGAAGGAACTCAGAAGGGAAGAGTCGCAGAGCTCCCCTGAATCCTGTACCCTGGGGCTGTCAAATGAGCGTGCTGCCAAGCCTCTTCTGAAAGTTCCAGTAAATTACAAACTCATCCAGAGCACACATAGACAAATTCGGCTTCCCTTTGATCTTCAAAAGAGCAATTTGTAAGACGAGTTCTGAGCCTTTTCACATGATGAACTGGGAGAAGTGATAGGAATTGTTAATTGCTGATGCACTTTGCAAGCTTCAGTGAGAAAGAGAAATTTCAGAACGAATTCTCATTTTGTGCCTCTCTGACTGGATAACCTTTAAATCAACACTACCAGAACAAAACCAGCTTCCTGTGAAACGTTTCTAGATGACAGTTACACTAGGCATGTTTTCCAGACGGCGATGTTCTCTAGTTTTGGGTGGGCCTTTCAATAGTTTAGTGTCTTATGACGGATAATGATTGTATTGAAATAATGTATTTATTTAGTATTTGATTTAGTTAGCAGTTATATCATCAAGGAATTACAGGAATTGTACTCTTCAAGTTACATTTTTCAAGTTAGCATTTCTGCTGGAAGTATAAGCAGTCCAAAATCAATCACCTGTGATCCTTGAGCTGGAAATTAAGTTGTCAGTATAGTGATGGAGCAGCTCATCCTGGAGGTCATCATCAAGCAAGTGGAGGAAAAGAAGGTTATCAGGAGTAGTCAGCATGGATTCACCAAGGGGAAATCATGCTTGACCAATCTGATAGCTTTCTACGATGGCATGACTGGATGGGTGGATGAGGGGAGAGCAGTGGATTTTGTCTACCTAGACTTCAGCAAGGCTTTCAACGCTGTCTCCCGTAACATCCTCCTAGGGAAGCTCAGGAAGTGTGGGCTGGATGAGCGGTCGGTGAGGTGGACTGAGAACTGGCTGAATAGCCAAACTCAGAGGGTTGTCATCAGCGGCACTGAGTCTAGTTGGAGGCCGGTAACTAGTGGTGTCCCCCAGGGGTCAGTACTCGGCCCAGTCTTGTTTAACTTCTTCATCAATGACCTGGATGAAGAGTTAAGACTGCACCCTCAGCAAGTTTGCTGATGACACCAAACTGGGAGGAGTGGTGGATACACCAGCAGGCTGTGCTGCCATTCAGCGAGACCTGGACAGGCTGGAAAGTTGGGCAGGGAAGAACCTGATGAGGTTCAACAAGGGCAAGTGCAGGGTCCTGCACCTGGGGAGGAACAACCTCATGCACCAGTACAGGCTTGGGGTGGACCCGCTGGAGAGCAGCTCTGCGGAGAGGGACCTGGGTGTCCTG